>WNFU01006021.1_pt1 | contig 14830 bp, 7 predicted proteins | sample 5400121 | NCBI WGS metagenome assembly WNFU01 (sample SAMN13153360, study PRJNA577476) | soil metagenome | isolation source: 100 cm soil or saprolite under grassland replicate 1 | place: USA:California | collected 2016-06-15
TTTTCTCTGACGGTGACACGCTGATTCGATCCCGGCGAATTGACCGGCTGCTGGCTTACATCCGCGATCCAATTTGCGGCAGTAGACAAATCATATTCGCCGGCCGGCAATCCCTCGATCGCGAAGCGCCCATTCTTATGAACGAAGGCGCTGCCTGTCACCTCAGGCGACGGGAGCCACAGGGCGCCCGACTTCGATTCGTCAGCAGACACCAGTCGCTTGACGTTAACCTCCAATAGCAACCCATCGGGCAGCGCGCCTCCGGCAATCTGAACCTTTCCGCGAATTCGCCCATGCGGTTGATAGGCCACGATGCGAACGCCAGCGATCTTTTCCCCCGCTTTCACCTCGATCGCATCTTTGACTTCAACGCCATCACGCTCGATTCGCTTGATTCTCAGCTCGTCGTCCAGTAGGGCGAACCTGACTCTACCTCCCCGAAGACCTTTGATGACAAAGCTGCCGTCATAGACAACATTCTCACGCCTGGTGGATCCCAGGATCGAGTAGAGTTTCGCATCGCCTGTCGCATCGCTCAGCGGCGTGAGGTCGGAAAGGACCCTCAATAATGGGAATTGAGCGACGGCCGCGGGGCCGGCGCCATCGATGACCACGAAGCCGCTGACGCTCGCACCCGGAAACGCCTTCACTTCGACGTCACTCACATTGTCATCCGTGATTTCAAACTCCGCCGCCTCGCTCGTGTAAACCCGGCCGAGATCGTCAACCGCGATCTGGTAAGAATCGTCAACGGTGACCAGGTAACGTCCCGGCGGTATTCTTCTGGGGAGTTTGAAATTGCCCTGCTCGTCAGCAATAACGGTCACTGAATCAGGCGCGTCCTTCTCGAATTTCGGCATGCAGAAAACGGCGGTTCTGGGAACCGGCTTGCCTGTCTCTTTGTCGACCACGCGGCCCGAGGCATGATGGGTCTTACTGGCGCTCCCGAACCTGATGTCGACGTCCGCGACCTCGCCCCCTTCTTTGATTTCGATGACCCTGGCCTGTTTCTCGTCGCTCGTGTTGGGATGATATATGCGCGTAAACTTTCCGCTCCCGAAGCTAAACGGGCCGCTTCCGTCTTCGCCGCCCGCGCTGATGAGGTAGCGCCCTGGCGGCAGCCCATAGATACGATAAACGCCTCGGTCGTCCGTTACGAATGTCTCATCATACGTAAAGTGACCTCGATATTCGCGCTTCTGCCCCTGTTCATCCACTGTGTAAAGCTGTACAAGTTGCACGATGAGCGGCGCGCCCTCGTCGTCCATGACTCTTCCGGTGATGACGCCGCCTCGGATCAGCGCGAAATCTATCTTCTCCTGCGCTTTGCCTTCATCGAGGATTACCCTCCGTCTCGGCGCGGGATCTCCGGAACTGTCGGCGACAACGAAGGCATTCAGCATTGCGCTGACGACGTAGCTCCCCTTGGCCAGGCCGCTGAACAGATAACGACCGTCGCCGTCAGTCATCATTTGGGACTGGTGGAGAATAGGCTCAGGGGAGCCGTCAGCCGCGTCAGGTTTCAAATCGATCTCCGCGAGAGTGATCACCGCATTCACCGCCGGTTTTCCGGCAATGGTCACACTCCCGCCAATCGAAGCCGCCCGCGGGCGGTCGTCGCGTTGTGGAGTCTGCGCGCTCGATTGGCTGAGCGCGGCCAGAAGCCATATTGACAAGATCGATAAAAAATTGAGCAGGCAGGGTTTCATCTGACGCATCCTTTGTGACCGTTACGCAAGCGGATATTACAGAGAACGCTGTGTAGCGAGGGGGGGGTAATGTTTCAGTTTCTGAAGTGTCACATTATCAAGGCCACCAGTTCCCTCCGTCGCGGTGGTAGGCACTGTCACTTTGGTGTAGTTTTTCAGATCGGAGGCGAGAGCGATCGGGCCTTTTTTGCTTTTTTCACCGCGCCACCGAAAGGACACGGTGAATGCGCCCCAGATGCCCTAAGCAGGTTACGGCAATCTGGCGCACGGCAACTACCTGAACGGTTACTTTAAAAACTCGATGTGTAGCAGAAGATTGGCGAGCGCGAGAAGGCACGCTGCCTATTACCCAAATCCACGGCTAAGAAATAAATGATAACGAATTCAACCAATATTCATCGGCTTCACATTGGCTTTCCGCGAGTTTGCGTTGGCGCCTGTTGAGTGAAGCCGCGGCAATGTACAGCGGACTGTCCAGTCTGCTGGAGTCACTCCCAATCGGCCTTTTGCATAGACTTCAGCAGACTGGACAGTCCGCTGTACATCCTTAGCCGTGGATTTGGGTTATTATCTCCGCAGGAGCTGCCGAACCGGAGCGCCAAGAGGTTATCTCCGCTCGTGAACTTTACTCGCCTGCAAGCTTGCAATCACAAAATCTCCGGCCTGCAGGTGGCGGTCCCCGATCACGACGCCCCACCGCAAGGACACACTGAAGCAAGATGTATAATGGCTGGATTGCTAAGCTCCTGAGGTTTTAGCGGCAAACTTATGCTTCCTGTCCGCGGCAAAAATATGTGTAAAGTGACATGTTGTAAGAGGCCTATCTCTGATTGGCTAGTGTCTGCGCCTGGGCTAGCATCTTATCCAGCGCTTTGCGATCATAGAATCGCCCGTTCATGATGACTGCATCAATCCTTTGAGTATTTCGGATATCTTCCAGCGGATTAGCCTCAAGCAAGACCAAGTCGGCAAGTTTGCCTTGCTCAATCGATCCCAGCTTCTGATCCAGCCCAAAGAACTTCGCCGGGTTCAGATCTTTTCGAGGAAGAGAGTGTCACTTCAACCATAGTTTTGCCAGTCCATTCCAATATTATAGGACTTACACGCCATACTCCAAATTACTTTGTCATTCGCCAGGCCTCGCCGATCATCCGTTTCTGATGATGATCAAAGATCAGCGCACTGACGCCCTCCTGTTTATGGGCGCGGTGGTCGATCCAAAGCGAGACACTTAAGGCTATCCGTTATCAGACGCTGGTTCGACATGCTCAATTTAGCTCTTTAGGGTTCTATGCCGCTTGGCATTTAGTTCGTTAGCTTTCGGCGCGCCGGTACGACAATGGCCAGCGCACTGAAGGCACACGTTGTTCCTGCCCGATTCGGAACCGTAACCGTGCGCTGTCTCAGGCGCATTACGAACCACGACGTTCTATCAGGTCCCACAGATTGCCATACAGATCTTTAAATACGGCGACCGTGCCGTAAGTTTCCTCCTTCGGCTCTCTCTCGAACTTTATCCCCAATGACTTCATTTCATTGTAATCACGCCAAAAATCATCCGTTTCCAGGAAGAGAAAGACGCGCCCGCCCGTCTGATTCCCAATAAATTCCGTTTGCTCAGGCGTTGACGCTCGCGCCAGTAGTAACGTAGTTCCGGTTGATCCCGGAGGAGTTACAACAACCCAGCGTTTATTCTGCTCAGGTTGATAGGTGTCCTCGACAAGCGTGAAGCGCAGCTTCCTGGTAAAAAATTCGATAGCCTCATCGTAATCGCGAACCACCAGCGCAATATGAATAATGGACTGTTTCATTGTTCAAGTTCTCCATGGCGCCGAAAGCTAACTTTAGTTCCTAAATTCAGTTCATGAAATGAAAAAGGCGGCCGACATCGACGTATTCGCGGCGCGCCCGAAAAAGAAAGCAGCGTAAAGCGGCTCGGTCCGCAAATAAAAAGCCGCGCCGGAGGACCTGCCCCGGCGCGGCTTTGTCGCTACGATATGGCGCAATCTAACTGCGCGACGTCTTAGTCCCACTCTTGCCGGTGTGGGGATTGGTATTCCCCTTCGTGTTCCCTTTTTTGCGCTGGGTATTAACGGCGTTGGTCCGCAGATGCGAGAAGAGGTCTTTCTTCATCTTGTTGACGATGCGACCCGCGACCTTGCTCTGACCGCCCCGATTCCAACCGCCCAAGAACAGCGATTGGTCGCCTGCCCCGCCTGCCCAGACCAGCGTCTTATTCTTCACGTTAACCAGTTGGACGCTCCCTTCGTTCTTGTCCGTGACGCCTAAGGCTGTGTGATACCACTTGCCGTCGCCTTTTAAAAAGGACCCGGCAAGGATGTAGTCCGCCTTTTTCTTATCCGTTACGACAACGACAGGCAGTTTCTTTTTCACGATCTCCGACGCAATAAACGGATGAAGATTCCCCTTCATCGGCGCGATGAAAATCTTCGCGCCGGCTAGAGAGGGTTTTTCAGATTTGTTTTGGGCGACGGCTTGGGTGAAACCTAGGGTGATAAACGCCAAGACAGCAAGCAAACAGTATCTCATGGTGAATCCTTTCCTGGGGGATGAGATATGGGATTGAAGAGTGAATGATCGCGCGCATTATAGCAAAGAATACCCAATTATCCGCATAATTAATCGCATGCGCGAAAGTTGAATAAACACCGACTTCAGAAGGGCAATCGGCGCTAAGGCTGCTCGGACTATAAACCTTTTGTTCACACAGTATTTGCTTATCTAATGAGTAATAGGACCTAATACGTTGGCGTTTTGTGCGGCAGGATCTAAAGAGATAGAAATGCCCAAACAAAAACTGTTGCAGTTTACGGCACATACGGGAGACTCAGTATGATAAACCTTAATCAACTCGGAATCGGCGGCGTCATCTTCCTGATCGGAGGGGTCATCTACATCATCAACTTGTTGTACGCTCTAGGCAAGCACGCGAAGGGTATTCCAATTGATGGCGTTGGATTGATGGTGCTGGGACTGGGGATGGCGTTGCTGCTGAGGTTGTGAAGATATAGCAGAAAAACCAGCATAGACAGTAAGGCCGGACGCCTCGCTTCAGCGTGACGCCTGGCCTGCCTATAGCTTTTGAGCTTCGTTTCCTTGGCTCGCCGGCGGCTCGTTCAATTGAACAGCCGTATTTCAGGCGCCTGTTGAGCGCATAATGCGCTGATCTCCGCCAGACGCAATCGCCTGATCTTATCGGCCGCCTGGCGCGATTCATAAGCGGGTGACCGCCGTTTGCGCTAACTTGCGCACCGCATCCATTGACGCCATCTCCTTTTGTGAAGGAGCGCTCGCTTCCACCGCAACGACCTTCCCCGCACGGAGAATGCTGCACGTGGTATTGACGCCCGTTTGGGCAGGCGATGCGGGCGGAATGGCGGTTGAACACGTCAGGTCTCCCTGAGAAGGCTGGGATCACGTCAGGCCCATTCTTCCGGGCGCAGGCCACGCCCAGAAGCCCTGCGCCCTTGAGCGTGGACGATCGCGTTTAGGATAGTTTTTAAGGGTCTAAGCGATCAGACATTGATTAAGCCTCACCAAAGGTATATAGTGAGCCTCAGGTTGAGATAGCGCCGCAACGCTACATCAATGTAACACTGTTGATAACACTGTTGATAACACTGTTGGCGAGTAGTTAGTAATTCATCAATCGGTCATTGCTCAGACCGGAACATACATCATTCAACTTCAATCCATAAAGCAATCTCTAAGATCAGCCTGGACTAAATCGAAACACGCTACATTGGGACGCTGGTACAGTACCGCGCGCGTAAGCAAGCGGCCGTCTCATTGGTCAGCCGCTTGCTTACGCGCGCGGTACTGTACCAATCTCACGTGTTCTGATTTAGTCAGATCGGCTGATGGCTGTACGCATTTCCGAACCCAACGGCATCAGGGACATAGGTATCCTGCGTTCTTTGCAACGATGCGATTGGGCTGTAAGACGCAATGGGTCTTACAGGTATACGCCGGACGCTGGTCTTGCGACGTCGTCAATTTCCACCTCGAGACCCATTCGGGTCTGGCAGACTTCCGCGTCCGAAGTTACGAAGCGTGCGACAACCACGTGGTCGCTGCGCATCTGGCTTGGGCCTACTTCGAACGACGTTTCGACCTCGAACGTGGCGCTCAAATCAAAACCTACGGCGACCTTATTAGCAGGTAATAGTGTGATTACTCACCCGGGATGGGAAAGGCGTCCCTGATGATCCGGCCGGCGCGCCGGATTATCTAAATCAGAAAACCATGATGAACATTCGCCAGACCAGATCTGCAGCCCTCAGATCAGGAATGATCCTGACCGCGTTGTTACTTCTCTCCCTGATCTTTCAGCCGCTGCATGCCCAAGAATCGAGAGCGACGCTGGAAGGACGTGTCACTGATCAACAGGGCGCGAGCATTCCCAGAGCCGCTGTCACAGTGACTTCAGAGCTGACCGGAGTGAAGCAACAGACCAGCGCCAATGAACAAGGGGCTTGGACCCTACGATTCCTCAACCCCGGCGCCTATACGATCTCAATCAGCGCTCCCAATTTCAAATCCTTCGAGCGCCGGGGGATCACCCTCCAGGTCGCTGACAGCAAACGAATCGACACGACGCTCGAACCGGGCGACGTCTCAGAACATGTGGTCGTGACGGCCGATACGCCGCTGATCGATACCGATTCGGCCACTTCCGGAACCGTCATCGAATCCGCGACCATTACGGAACTGCCGAACCAATCCAGGATTCCTTATTTGCTCGCGGACCTATCGCCGGGTGTTCTGGCGCTCGACCAAAATAATAACGTCCCTTTTATGTGGTCGAACGCCGCGGCCTCGGCAATCCGCGTCAATGGAGGTCGCGACAATCGCTCCAACGAGTTCACGCTCGATGGGATGCCCAATCAACGCGGCGATCGGGTGGCCTTCATCCCTCCGTCCGACGCTGTCGCCGAATTCCGCATTATGTCGAACGCTTATGACGTTCAATACGGCCGGCAATCAGGAGGAACTATCAATGTTTCGCTGAGGAGTGGAACCGGTAGGTACCATGGCGGTCTCTACGAGTTTCATCAAAACTCTTCTTTAAACGCGAACCTCTTCCAATTGAATCGAGCCGGCCAGCCCAAGGTGGTAGCGCACTATAATCTTTATGGCGGAACTTTCGGCGGACCGGTTTGGCTTCCCCGGCTCTATCAGGGAAAGGAGAAGACTTTCTTCTTTGCGTCCTGGGAAGGGATTCGCAATAAGGACCCGCGTTTGACTACGCTCTCAGTGCCCACGGAACTCGAGCGCCAGGGGGATTTCAGTCAATCCTTCACCACTCGGTTGGTCGGAGGCCAGCGGGTGCGAGTCCCAATTAGAATCTATGATCCGTCGACTGTGGACACGCGGCCGACCATTATCCAGGGCGGCAAAGAAGTACAGAACCCGACCTTAGGGTTCCGGCAGCCGTTTCCCGATAACAAGATTCCGGATGGGCGCATCGACCCGATCGCCAGGAAGATTCTCGGATTCGTCCCGCTGCCTAACTCTCCGAGCCAGGAGACCGGGAACGCGGTGAATAACTTCGTCCCCAACACGACCAGACAGGTCAAGCTGGCCTCTTTCGTCCTGCGCCTCGACCACACCTTCAGCAACCGCCATAAGAGCTTCGCCACTATTCGCTGGAGTCACAAGGACGAGTTCCTGGACGACCACTTCGATAGTCTCGCGACCGGTAATTTCCTGGTCCGCATCAATAAAGGTCTCGGACTCGATCACGTTTGGACGATCAGCCCGAATAAGATCCTTAACCTCCGCTATAACCTCGCCCGGTTCGAAGAACCGAACTCACATCATAGCGCCGGGTTAGATCCCACAACCTTGGGCTTCAGTCAGGATTTCGTCTCAAAGATGGAGAAGCTCTCCTTTCCGAGAATCACGGGTCTTTTCGTTGACCCCGCAGGCAATGGTATCGTCGGCGGCAGCGCCGGTGACTATTTCAACAGCACCTATCACAATTGGAATGCTAACCTGACCCACGTCATAAGATCGCCCATTGGCGATGGCAGCATGACTTTGCAATATGGCGGTGAATTTCGCATCCTTCAAGAAGCCGATGGAGACTACAGTAATCAGAGCGGGGCTTTCCGGTTTACGGATCAATGGACGCGCAGGCGTTACAATACGGGCGAGACCGGGGCCGGCGCCAGCCTGGCTTCCTTCCTACTCGGCTTACCCAGCAATGGCATAACGAACCCGAACCAGCCGAGTGAATTCCCTCGCACTGCCAATCGCTTTTCAACCCAGCATTATTACGCCTTCTTCCTCCAGGATAACTGGCGCGCGACCAAACGCCTGACGGTCAATCTTGGATTGCGCTGGGATTATCAGCGGCCCTTCATCGAGCGATTCAATCGGCAGACCAGCGTCTTCGATCCGACGGCGCTCAACCCGATCAGCGACGCGGCGCAGGCCGCATACGCGACGGTTCTCGCGCAGGTGCTGGCAAACCCGACGCTTTATCCGTTCGGACAACAGTTGGCTCAACTCGTTCCGGTAAGTTCGTTCAAGGTCTACGGCGCGCAGCGCTTCGCCGGAGTCGATGGTCAGCCCCGCGCGGTGACCAATGGTGATTTCAACCAATGGCAGCCGCGAGCGGGCTTCGCCTACCAGATCACGCCGAAGACCGTCATCCGTGGAGGCTTCGGCCGGTTCACCGCATCTAGCGGCATTAAGGGCGGGCAGAATGGATTCGAGCGCACCACTCCTTTCCTTTCAAGCATCGACAACGGTCTCACGCCTTATGACACGCTCTCGAATCCATTTCGGAACGGGATTCTGGAGCCGACCGGCTCCTCGCTCGGACCGCTCACCAACCTGGGCCAGGGCATGAGCTGGGTCAATCAGAATCCGGGAATCCCCTATTCCTGGCAGGCCAGCATCCATCTTCAGCGCGAATACAAAAGCTGGCTGTTCGAGATCGGCTACACTCACACCAAGACCTATGACATCGCTTTCACGCTCAATCAAAACGATATCGGGTTCGATAACTGGATGGCGTATCGCACCCCACGCTTTGATTCGACCGGCAAGCCGCTGGGCAGGCCCTTCCTGAGCGATGAGCAGATTCCCAACCCATTCCGTGGGCTGCCCGGAGTCTCCGGCGCCCGCTCCACGAATCAATTTATCAATATTTATGACCTGCTGCGGCCTCTCAAACTTTTGGGTGGACAGGGAATGAGCGACAATCCCTGGGGCAAGACCCAATATGATTCGCTCCAGGCCAGGATCCAGAGGCGTTTCTCAAAAGGTTTCAGCCTGATTACGGCCTACACCTTCTCCAAGCTCTTCGAGGATACTGCGTTCTGGGGACCGGAGATCTCAGGGCCGATCCCGGAGCACAAACTAGGCGGAGATGATCGCCCGCATAAATTGTCTCTTGCGCCAATTTTTGAATTGCCATTTGGGCGTCATAAAAAGTTCTTCTCTGAAATGCCGAAGTTGGCTGACGCGATATTGGGCGGCTGGCAGTTAACGGGCCAATTCACGATTCAATCAGGAGCGCCCATCGTCTTCGGGACCGATTCCTTCTACGACGGCAAAGACTTTAACTTGAGCCGCGGGGAGCGGACGCTCTCGCGCTGGTTCGACACGTCGCACTTCGTGAAATTCCCGAATGCGAATGATGATATCTCGCTCTACCCAGCTTGGACTGGTGTGCAGAATCTTCTCGGAGCCAATTACAAACCGTCCGGTCCCAATGATCCGAGAAACGGAGTCTATGCCGACTTCGGAAACTATGTGAGGCGCTATCCCACTCGTTGGGCGAATGTTCGGGCGAGCCGCGTGAACGTGCTGAATCTCGGGATCTACAAGAATTTCAGTCTGCGCGAAGTCTGGAAAATACAGGTGCGCGGCGAAACCTTCAACGCATTCAATCATCCGCGTTTCGGCGGGCCCAATACCGATCCCGGGAACGCTAATTTCGGGGTTGTGGATCCATTTCAGCAGAATCAACCGCGTGTATTGCAACTCGCAGTTAAGATCAATTTCTGACTATACCGCTCCCCCTGCCTACCAGGGGCGCGATTCGATTCCGGCAGTAAACACAAACAATTTAGAATCTAGGAGGAAACCTAATGAAGTCGAATTCATGTCCCCATAATCGGCGTTTTTGGACTATAGCTTTTCTTCCGGCGATTGTGCTCATAGCTTTCACCATGGCCCAATCGCAAGCCATCAACGTCTCCACCAGAAATTACAACAACCAGCGGACCGGGGCGAACCTTTCGGAAACCATCCTGACCACGTCGAATGTCAATTCGAGTCAATTCGGGAAGCTTTTTCAAAACCAGGTTGACGATCAGGTCTATGCCGGGCTCCTATACTCGGCGGGGCTGTCAATCGGAGGCGCCACGCGAAACGTCCTTTACGTAGCGACCGTGAACAACACGGTTTACGCTTTCGACGCCGACACCCCGGGCGCCCCTCTTTGGCAGCGGAACTTCAACGGCGCGGGCCGTCCGACTCGGAACACAGAGGTCGGCTCGGCCTGCGGCACATACAGAGACTTCAGCGGTAACATCGGCATCGTCGGCACACCGGTGATCGACGAGTCCACGGACATCATGTATTTCGTGACCCGCACGGTGGAGGGCACTTCGACTGTGCAAAGACTGCGGGCGATAGATACGAGGACCGGCGGCGACCGAATCAGTCCAGTAGTCATCTCGGCGGCCTCGTTCAGTCCTTCGCTCAATAACCAGCGCCCGGCGCTGGCCCTTGCGAATAACGCCGTCTATATCGGATGGTCGTCATTCTGCGACACGGGATCGTACCATGGATTCCTGATGGCCTATGACGCCTCGACGCTCCAACAGGTCGGGACTTTCAACGTAACGCCCAGCGGTACCCGTGCCGGAATCTGGATGGCCGGCGCCGCTCCGGCCTTTGACGGGAACGGCAATCTATATGTTCCTACAGGCAATGGGGATTGGAACGGCAGCGCCAATTTCGGCGAGACGCTCCTGAAGCTCGCTCCACGAACACTCAACCTTTTCGATTGGTTCACTCCTTCCAACTGGATGTCCTTAAATAACGGCGATCTGGACCTGGGATCGGCAGGGCCGATCTTCTTGCCGGGGACCAATCTGGTCGTCATCGGTGGAAAGGGGGGAGGGAAAGGTTACCTCATCGACAGTAATAATCTTGGGCATCTGGTCAGTGGTGACACGCAGATTCGCCAGGTCTTTCAGGCTGTCGATTTGACCCCTCGCCCGAGCGCTAACCACCACATTCATAACACAATGGTGACGTGGAACAGCCCTCAAGGACTCAACCTTTATGTCTGGGGCGAGAACGACTTTCTGCGCGCCTTCCGCTTCAACTCTTCGACCCAGACACTTAACGAGCCGGCCTTCGCTACAGGGTCTATTCTGCCTCCGGTTGGCATGCCGGGAGGTATGATGACTATCTCCGCCAACGGGACAGCCTCAGGAACCGGCATCCTCTGGGCGACTACGCCGCGCGCGGGCGACGCCAACCAGGCTGTGGTCCCGGGAGTTCTGTACGCATTCAACGCTCAAAATAGCGCGGCGACGCTCCCGCTCCTCTGGTCAAGTTCCGGCGTCGGCGATGACGCCTACAATTTCTCGAAGGGATCGCCTCCCATAGTCGTCAACGGCAAGGTGTACGTGGCGTCTCTCTCGAACATCGTGTCCGTCTATGGCCCGCGAACGACGCCTCCGCCTTCGCAGAACCTGGCGCTGAACAAGACGGCTTCGGGAAGCGCGCCATGTAATGCGGATGAAGGACCGGCCAAGGCCTTCAACGGAAGCTATTCAGGCGGCAATACCGATAAATGGTGCTCTTTGGCCACAGGAACCAAGTTCCTCCAGGTAGACCTGGGGAGCAACTTCAGCGTCAATCAAATTGTGGTAGAGCATGCGGGCGCCGGGGGCGAAAGCTTCTCCTTTAACACTCTGGCATACAACATCGAGGTCAGCACGGATGGCGCAAATTTCAGCCAGGTGGCGGCCGTGACTAATAACATCCAGAGCATCACGACTCACAACATTGCGCCGACCATCGCCCGGTTTGTCCGATTGAACGTCACCACTCCCACCCAGACCACCGACCCCGCAGCTCGAATTTATGAGTTACAGGTCTACGGGGCGCCTGCTCCTAGCGTCATCACATATGAGACGGAATCGCTTACAGTGGCCGCGACCTCCGGCGATCTCCATCGTGTCGCCCTAGACGCGAGCTATAGTGGCGGCCAGGGCACGATTCTCGAAGGCAATGCGGTAGGCGATTTCGTCACCTACACGGTCAATGTCCCGGAGGCGAGGACTTATGACATTCGCGTCCGGATCAAGAAATTGGGTAATCGCGGCATCTGGCAATTCAGCAGCAACGGCGTCGATCATGGCTCGCCGGTGGATGGCTTCTCATCAACGGCGACATTTCCGGAGATCGATATTGGCAATGTGACTTTCTCGACCGCGGGTAACAAATCGTTTCGGTTTATGATTACCGGCAAGAATGCGAGCAGCACAGGATTCTGGACCGCGCTCGACTACATCAGGCTGATACCGCAATAAGCAAGAGCCCTACAGCGATTTTCAAATGCGTGAAGAGTTTTAGCCACAGAGGTCACAGAGAGCACGGAGAGAGCGTCGGCCCCCTCTGTGTCCTCTGTGACCTCTGTGGCTACTCATCTTTGATCACACAAAATTATGAACAGAACATCAGAAATCAAAACGACTATGCGAAATGCGAAAATATTACGCGCCTTTGCGCCCGACCTCCTAGAGCGGTTTGCAAATCAGCGTAGGGGCAGACCTGCGTGTCTGCCCCGGTTTGGGTTTACACGCAACCACCGGGGCAGACACGCAGGTCTGCCCCTACCGTACACGCAATTGCAAACCGTTCTAATCGTTTTTTTCGCCGTGATCGCCTACTGCGCTGAAGGCGGAAATGGCGCGCAAGCTATCCAGTTAGTCGCCCAGCAACGCGCGATCGCCGCGCCACCGGATGTGGCGACATCTCCATCAGACGCGCGCACGACCGCCTCCGGAGTCGCCATGAAGGTCCTCAAGCATGGCCGGGGCGCCGAACGTCCGAGAGATAACGATTGCGTGAAAGTGCATTTCACGGTGTGGCAGAGAGACGGCGCAATGCTCGTCAGTTCGAGACTTCGGGGTACTGCCGAAGTCCAGTGTATGCAGACTGTATTCCCCGGAGTCGCCGAGGCCCTGAAAACGATGGTCGTCGGAGAAGAGCGGCGCATTTGGGTTCCAGGGCGCCTCACTTTCACCTCCGCCGATGAAGATGACACGCCGCCGAAGGTGGATATCACAATGGATATCGAGCTTCTGGCAATTATCAAGGCCCCACCTACGCCTCCGGATTTGAAGGCTCCTCCTAAAACGGCGTTGAAGACGGATTCCGGATTAGCTTTTCGGACTCTGGAGAAAGGCGCAGGGACGCGGCGCCCCTCCTCCAGCAGCCAGGTCAAGCTGCACCTTTCCGGCTGGACCACCGATGGCGTTTTGTTCGAGTCCACTGTCAGGGGTGGCAAACCTGCGGTCTACATTGTCGCCCATCTTATCCCGGGTTTGCATGAAGGAGTGCTTGGCATGGCCGTCGGCGAAAAGAGACGCTTTTGGATTCCTGCCGCCCTTGCTTACGGAGAGAAGCGAGGTCGTCGCGGCGTCCCCACCGGAAACCTGGTCTACGATGTCAAACTCCTGGCAATAGAATAGGGACAACCTGACTTCAGTCTTTGTTATCGGACGGCTTCTTGTTCTTCAATTGATTGATCACTCCGCCCACAAATTGCTTCGCGATCCCTTCGGATATGCCCGGAGGCAAGTTCTTGAGAAATTCCTCGAGGGCGGGCGCCGCGCGCGGGTCACCCAACACGCCGATCGACTGGACGGCGCTAAACAGAATCTGAGGCGACAGTTCTTTAAGCGCATCGGTGAGCGTCTTCAGCACTCGTTCGTCACCCTTCCCTATAGTTGCGAGCAATTGAAACGCCGTTCCGCGAAGTGATGCGCGATTACCCGGCGCCGCATACTTGAGACCGATCTCCAGCGCGCTCGGATTCTTCAGTGCGGCGAGGCCGTTCAGAGCTCCGCCCCTGATAGTGTCCTGCCAGGAATCCTGCTTGAGTAATGTGGTCAGCGTGTCGAAGGCGCCCGGCGCCTCGGTCTGGCCGAGCGCCTTCGCCGCCTCTGCGACTGCGAAATAGCTGGGGTTGAAAGCAGCTAAAGATTCTATGGACAAATACGTCTATTTGCGTTCAAATCCAACGCATGAAGTTGAGTGAATGGGCGAGACAACAAGGATTTGGCTACCGAACATCGCTACAATGGTTTCACGATGGAACATTACCGGTGGAAGCCGAGCAGAGTGAAAAATGATCTGATTCGAGATATGACGGAAGTATTGACTTCCTTGCGGAGCCAGACTCTACGGCAAACGGGCAGCGAAACATAAAGCGGAAAAGGCGATCAAGGCGACACAAGAAGCATGAGAACAGTTAAGCGCGAGAGCGTAAAACTGAATAAAGCTAAGTTCGAAGCCATCGAAAAAATCGCCCGCGCATTTGCCTCCGATAAGCAGGTCCATCTTGATTTTTATCAGGACGGGCTGAATTTCTCGGGGGCAAAATTGCGTGGGCCGAACACTGGCTGGGCAGTTCATTTCAATCGCTTCACTCGAAAAAGGCCGACGCATGATCGTCCCTCTAAAAGGCGAAGGCGCCATCAAGGGGAATATCCGAATCGTTCTGATCCCCGAATCAAGACAGGTCGAGGTCCATGTGAGCTTCGAGGTCGAAACTCCGATCAACCTGTCGGAGAAAGTGATTGCTTGCGATGTCGGCCTCACGGAAGTCTTCGTTGATGAGGAGGGCAACCACTATGGGAAAGAGTTGAGCCAGACGCTCAAGAAGGCCTCCCGCCGTTTGAGCGCAAAAGGGAAGAGACGAAACAAGCTCCATGCGTTGGCGAAGAGATATGACGCCCAGGGCAAGAAGGCCAAAGCCCGAAATATCCGCAGGCGGAACTTAGGCCACAAGAAGTCGAAGGAGTTGAAGCGTCGGACGAAGATCACGATCACGAATC
>WNFU01008185.1_pt1 | contig 14829 bp, 8 predicted proteins | sample 5400121 | NCBI WGS metagenome assembly WNFU01 (sample SAMN13153360, study PRJNA577476) | soil metagenome | isolation source: 100 cm soil or saprolite under grassland replicate 1 | place: USA:California | collected 2016-06-15
GACCCCCTCGCGCGGCGCTCCAAGGGGCGTCCCGATGCCCCGGTCACGGTTTACGAGATGGCGGACTTCCAGTGTCCCGCCTGCCGCTTGTTCGCGGTGACGGTCCTGCCCACCCTGGAACGGGAGTACATCCAGACCGGAAAAGTGCGGTGGGTCTTCATCAACCTTCCGCTCACGAGCATCCACCCCAATGCGGCGGCGGCGGCGGAGGTCGCCATGTGCGCCGGCCGGCAGGGGCGGTTTTGGCCTATGCATGACGCCCTCTATCAGCAGCAGGACGACTGGGCCAAGCTCGCCCAGCCGCGCGCGACCCTGATCGCCCTGGCGCAGCGGGCCGGGACGGACAAGGCGAAGCTGCTCGCGTGCCTCAACGAGGGAAGCGCGCGCCAGGAAGTGGAGCTCGACGCGCAGCGCGCCGCCCGCTCCGGCGCCCACGCCACCCCTTCCTTTTATATCGAGGGTGGCCTGCTCGAGGGTGCCCCCTACACCCCCGATCCCATGCGCCACTTGCTGGACTCGGTGTACGCCGTGCGCACGCGCTCGTCCAAGTGAGTCGTCCCTCGTTCCTGTACCGGCTGAGCGTCCATATGGCTACGCGGGCGGCCCCGCTGGTCGCGCGCTTTGACAAGAAGATGGCACGGGGATTGGACGGGCGGCGCGGTTTGGCCGCCCGTCTTGCGGCATGGGCCGCGGCGCAGCGCGACACGCGCCGCCCCCTGGTGTGGATGCATGCTCCCTCCGTCGGCGAGGGGCTGCAGGCGAAGCCCGTGCTCGAGACGCTGCGCGCCGAGCACCCCGACTGGCAGCTCGCGTTCACGTTTTTCTCTCCGTCCGCCGAACGCCTCGCGAAGAATCTGCCGGTGGACGTCGCCGATTACCTGCCGCTCGATCGTCCCTCGGAGGTCGCGGCCGTGCTCGACGCGCTGCAGCCCAACGCGCTCGTCTTCAGCAAGCTGGACGTGTGGCCGGAGCTGACGCTGGCCGCCGCCCGGCGCGGCGTGAAGCTGGGCCTGATTTCCGCGACGGTGGCGCCGCACAGCTCCCGGCTGCGCTGGCCGACGCGGCAGTGGTCGGCGCCGGCCTACCGGGCGCTCGACCGCGTCGGCACGATCAGTGAGGAGGACGGCGAGCGCCTCGAGCTGCTCGGGGCTCGCGCGGACGCGATCGCCGTCACCGGCGACACGCGCTACGACAGCGTGGCGGAGCGCGCGGCGCGGCTGGACCGGACGCGCGAGCCGCTGGCGCGCCTGGCGGCGACGTCCCCTGAGACGTTTACGATCGTGGCGGGCTCCACGTGGCCCTCCGACGAAGCGGCGCTGTTGCCGGCGTTCGCGGATCTGCTGCATCAGCTGCCGACCGCGCGACTGCTGCTCGCCCCGCACGAGCCCAACCCGGATCACCTCGCCGCCATCGCGGAGCGGTTACGCCATCTCAAGCTGCCGCGACCCGTGCGACTGTCGCAACTGGAGCATGCCAAGGCGGGTCCGGTGATCGTCGTCGATCGCGTCGGGATTCTCGCCGATCTCTATTCCCTCGGCGACGCCGCGTTCGTTGGCGGCGGCTTCCATCGGGCCGGGTTGCACTCGGTGCTCGAGCCGGCCGTGTTCGGCGTGCCGATCGCCTTCGGCCCCCACTGGCGCATGAGCCGGGACGCTGCGCTGTTACTCGAGCAGGGAGGCGCCGTCGCGCTGCCCGGTGATGCCCGCCATCCGCTGCACTCACAGTGGCTGGTGTGGCACCACGATCCGGATGCCCGCCGCAACGCCGGGAACGCGGCGAAACAGGTGGTAGCGGACGGACGGGGCGCCTCGGAGCGAACGACGGCCCTCGTACAGGGGCTCGTCCGGAGTTGAGAGCCGTCGCGACGTCGATGGGGCCCACCCTTCAGGGTGGGAACATCATGAGCGGGGACGTAGTCTCTTTCTTTCTTATCGTACTGGTCGCGGCATGTAATCGTAACTCTTCCTCAATCGCCACCCCCTGGCATGACGAGACGGGTTACCGGTGGCGCGCACTCGACGTCCCCCGCACCGGGCTCACCCCCGGATTCACGCTGCTCGGTCCGTCGCAGACCGGCATCGCGTTCACCAACACCGTCAGCGATTCCCTGCTCGTGCACAATCGCCAGCTCGCGCAAGGCGCCGGCGTGTGTCTCGCCGATGTGGATGGCGATGGCCGTCCTGATGTCTTCCTGGCCCGCACGGAAGGTCCGAGCGCGCTGTATCGCAATCTCGGCGACTGGCGGTTCGAAGACGTCACGGTGAGTGCCCGCGTCGCGGCGCCGGGCCGCTATGCGACAGGATGCGCCTTTGCCGACGTCGACGGCGACGGCGACCAGGATCTCCTGCTCGTCTCCCTCGGCGGGCCGAACGCGTTGTTCGTGAACGACGGAAAGGGCCATTTCACGGAGCAGACCGCGGGCCTCACGGACCGGGCGGGCAGTATGACGATTGCGGTCACCGACGTGGATGGCGATGGCGATCTCGATCTGTACCTAGCCAACAACAAGGCCTACACGACGCTCGACCGGATGTCGCCCCAGGAGCGGGCGTTCAGCAACGTCACCCGGCAGCTCGGACCGAGTCACTACGAGGTGAAAGAGCAGTACCGCCGCGACTACAGGGTGGTGGATCGTGAAGACCTGGGCGGGGTCAGCCTCCAGCAGCGTGCCGATCCGGACTTCTTCTACCTGAACGATGGCGCCGGGCACTTTGTCCGCGAGCCCATGGCGCACAACCCCCGCTTCGTGGACGACCGGGGGGTGCCGTTGGCGCAAGAGCGTGAGGACTTCGGACTCGCGGCCGTGTTCGCCGATCTCAATGGCGACGGCGCGCCCGACCTCTATGTCGCCAACGATTTCGAAGATCCCGACGAGTGCTGGATCAATGACGGCCACGGGCGGTTTCGACTGATTCCCTGGTACGCCATGCGCGCGACGAGCAACTCCGGCATGGCGGTCGCAGTCGGGGACGTGAATCGCGACGGCTATCCCGATCTGTTCGAAGTGGACATGATGAGCGCCGACACGCGCCGCCTCAAGACGCAGATCCCGACGCACACAGCGGTAGTGAAGCAGCCGGGGATCGGGGCCGACCGGCCGCAAATGCAGCGCAATACGCTCCAGTTGAACCGCGGCGATGGGACATTCGCCGAAGTCGCCCGGTTTGCAGGGGTGGGCCGCTCGGGATGGTCCTGGTCTACGGTCTTCCTTGACGTGGATCTCGACGGGTGGGAAGACATTCTCATCGGCACCGGACACATCTGGGATGTGATGGATGGCGACACGCAGTACCGGCTGCGCCGAACGCTGCATCAAATCGACTGGCGGCGCATGTTCTTCGAATACCCGCGTCTCGATCTGCCGAACGTCGCGTTCCGCAATCGCGGCGACCTGACGTTCGAAGACGCGAGCAAGGCGTGGCACTTCGATATCGGCGATGACATCTCGCACGGCATGGCGCTGGCGGACCTGGATGGCGACGGCGATCTCGACGTGGTGATCAACCGGCTCGGCCAGCCCGCGGCCGTCCTCCGGAACGATGCCACGGCGCCACGAATCGCTCTTCGCCTGCGCGGCGCCGCGCCGAACACCGCGGGCATCGGTAGCCGCGTGCGGGTGCTGGACGGTCCTGCGCCGTTGCAGCAACGGGAGATGGTGGCCGGCGGGCTGTACCTGTCGAGCTCCGACGCGAGCCTGACGTTCGCCACCGGCGCCGCGGCGCATGTCCGAATCGAAGTCGAGTGGCGCGACGGCGGGCGCAGCGTAATCGACAGCGCGGTGCCGAATCGGGAATACGAGATCACCGAGCCCGCCGAAGCGCAGCATTCAGTGCGCACGCACGACGCACGACGTACGACGCACGCGCTCTTCGAAGACATCTCGTCTCAACTTGGCGGCCACCAACACGTCGAGCCGTACTTCGATGACTACCAGCGCCAGCCGCTGCTGCCGAACTCCTTCAGCCAGCTCGGTCCTGGCGTCGCATGGGTCGATCTCGATGGCGACGGCAAGGAAGACCTGATCGTCGGCGCGGGACGCACCGGTAGGATCGCATTTTTCCATAACACCGGCACGCGACTGCAGCCGTCGGCCGTGCATCCACCGCCGGCCCGCGGCGATCTCACCACCATTCTCGGCTGGCCGGACGGACGGGGAGCATCGATCGCGCTCGCCGGTGTGGCCGCCTATGAAGCTGCGAACACGACTGAAGCCCGCACCATGGCGAGCGTCGTCGCGTATTCACCGCGGACTGGTGCGGTGACGCCGTTGATCGGCGGCGACACCGCCAGCGTGGGACCCCTCGCGCTGGCTGACTATGATGGCGACGGCACCCTCGATCTGTTCGTAGGCAGCAGGATCTATCCGGCCGGCTATCCGCTGTCACCGGCGTCGCACCTGTACCACAACCGGGACGGGAAGCTCGTGCTCGACAGCGCGAACACGGCCCTGTTTGCCGGGCTGGGCATGATCTCGGCGGTGCTGTTCTCCGACATCGACGGCGACGGCGATCCTGATCTGCTCCTGGCGATCGAATGGGGCACGATCCGGGTTTTTCTGAACGATCACGGACGATTTACGCCGGCGCAGTTTCCCGGTCTGGCGCGCGTGTACAGTCGCTGGAACGGACTCGCCACCGGCGATCTCGATGGCGACGGCCGGCTCGATATCGTTGCGACGAGCTGGGGCCGAAATACCGACGCTCGCGCGACTGAGACGCGCCCGTTGTTCCTGTTCGTCGGTTTCTTCACCGGAGGGGGGCGCCCCGACATCCTCCCTGCCCAGGAAGATCCGCGCATTCACGCTATCGCCCCGCTCTTGACGTTCGACCGGCTCACGCAAGCATTTCCGGGCGCCAGCATGCGACTGCGGACGTTCGCGGCGTATGCCGATGCCGGCGTCGATGGGGTGCTGGGGCCGGCCGCTCCCGAAGCCGCACGCCTCGGCGTGACGACGTTGGATCACATGGTGTTTCTGAATCGCGGCGATCACTTCGAGGCACACCCCCTTCCCGACGCGGCACAACTGGCCCCGGCGTTCTATGCGGGCATAGCCGATTTCAATGGCGACGGAAATGAAGACGTCTTCCTCACGCAAAATTTCTTCGCGACCGAGATCGATACGCCACGCTTCGATGCCGGCCGTAGCCTGCTGATGCTTGGAGATGGCGAAGGAGGGCTCGAGCCCGTCGCGGGGCAGAGCTCCGGCCTGGTTGTCTACGGCGAGCAGCGTGGTGCCGCGTATGCGGATTACGACGGAGACGGCCGGCTCGATCTCGCGGTCAGCCAGAACGCCGCCCCGACCCGGCTCTTCCATAATGTCGGCGCGACGCCGGGGCTCCGCGTGCGATTACTCGGCCCGTCGGGCAACCCCACGGGAATCGGGACGCAATTGCGGCTGCGTTATACGACCGGCGACGGGCCCATGCGCGAAGTCCAGGCAGGCTCGGGCTACTGGTCGCAGAATGGCGCCCTACAAGTTCTCGGACGAGCCGGCGACCCGATCGGTCTCTGGATTCGCTGGCCGGGTCGGGCCCCGCAGATGATTCCCCTCACGAAAGGGGAGCGCGAAGTTATTGCTCGCGCCCCGTTGCCGTAAAAAATCGGGGCGGGATTGCTCCCGCCCCGATTTCTGCATCAACCAGCCGTTACTCTCAGTACAAGGTACCGCTCAGGAACGAGCCGTGAGGCCGCAACGCCTGTAGGGCGCGGTAGCGGTCTTCCACTGTCTCACGCCGTGCTGCGCCACCGACCGGCGGCGCCATATCCGGACTGGTTCCTCCACCGAAGGTGTAGACAGCACGCTGGAGGATGTCCAGCTCCTTCGCCGGTACCGGCATATGACGGGGCGTGTTGAGAATCAGCCCATCAACGCGGCGCCGGTTGAAGAACGCCGTCGCACCCTGACCCATGAACTCGATTTCCTGCTCGTAGTGCAGCGCGTCGTACAGCACCGTGTCGGCTTCTGCACCCGTCAACGCGGGCAGACCACCCCGGCCGTTGCGGCTGTTGTTGATCTTTCCTGCCGCCAACACCTTGTCCCCACCACTTCGAATCAGGCCTTCGGCCCAAAGCAGATCGTTCATCTGCTCCGTAAACATCGGGTCCTGGCCTGTCCCATCATCAGTGGGCAAATCTTCTCCCCGACTCGCCAGCGCGTGATAACGAACGTGCTGCATGTTGCTCTGGTGATACTGACCGCGAGCAGCCGGGAAAATTGCCACCGCGGAGCACGCATAGTCGGTGCCGGCGTTCGGAGTCTCGGCCCTCGTTGAATATCCGTTGAAATTGTTCGTGGGACCGTAGCTGCCGTCACCCACTCGCTTGTCAAGAGACCCGAACGGGCAGGGATTGCCGTTGCTCCCATTATTGCGATGCACGGCCTCGGCAACCGACGCTCCCGACGCGTGATCCTTCTTGAACAGCGCCGTGAACGTCGTCGCCGTGATCGTTCTCACCGTCACGCTTTCCGTGCTATCGATCATCAAATACGACCCCGTATCGATTCCCGCCATCAGCGCAGGCGTCGCGGTCACCGGCACGGTATCGGCCGTGACCGCAGCGCTGAGCGTCGTCGGGGCTGGGTGGTCCTTCGCGACGACCCCGGTGAATGTGGTTGGCGTCACGGCCGTCACCGTGACGTACTCACCGTTCTTGCATGGCAGAATGTTCGGGCAGCCGATCTCGATCGTTCTTCCCACGATGATGCCGTTCATTGACAGGGGCGTCACCGCTTGAGCCACGGGGCTTCCTACGATCGCCGCCGTGACCCGTGTATTCGGGTTCTTCACCGTGCCTGGAGCGCCGGTCCAGGGATCTTCTTGCGTAAGCGGATCCAACATCTTGGCCACGCGGGTGTCGACCCGCATCGTGCCGATCGAGTTGCCCCAGTTCTTGACGCACTCCAATCCGCACTCGCGGTTGGTGATGTCGACGTAATAGTCCCAGTGGAACGGCGTTCCCGAGCTGACGCCCTGGGACGCATACGTCGCAACCTGTGCCCAGTCGACGGCGGCATTCTCCGCCGCCGAGCGCGGGAACGTCGCCAACAGCTCAGCCTGCGCCGTACGAATCACCTGCTGAATCTGCACGTTGGTGTATACCTTCCCCCCACCAATCCCCATCCAATCGGCCTCGGTCTTCCACGGCAAGGCTCCAGCGTACGCGTACGCTTCGTTCAGCTTCGCGATCGCGGCATCACGCATCTGAACCCGGGTACTGAACGCGATTGCCGTAGGGTCTGTCAAATCTGTGTTCTCGTCGAGAACGAACCCTTGGTCATACATATTCCCGATGGCGCCGAGCGCAAACCCCTGCAGCATTTTCGCGATCGTCATGACGCGCGCCGTCTTGGTACTATCGGCCGAGCAATCGTCATCAAAGCAGAGTGAATCCTTGACTCTCCGCGAGACGACGAGTGTCGCGGCATTGAGCACCGAGTAATAGCCGTACCATTGCGCCTCGACGGTAGGACCGCCTGCCGCTTCGGGCGCGGTCGCGCTGTTCGTCCAGCCGCAGCGCGAGGCACAATCGGACCCCACCGAGCTGTAAAACCGGATTGCCGCATTGTTCCACGACGCGGTGTAGTTGTCCGCCATTGCCGTCAGCGGCATGACCTGGTAGTTGTCGCGGGTTCCGACCCAAGTCTGAATCGCGCCGCTAAGGAGCTGCGTCAGTCCTTCCGGAGTGCTGAAGGCCCGCTTGGTGTCGGGGGCGTTGGGATTCGTGGTGTTCATGTCGCATCCACCAGTCAGCACCGCGGCCGTCACGAGGACGGCGAGAGTCGACGCCCGCAGCATAGGAATGTCTCGAAATGAGCGCATTGGGGTCGCCTCCTAGTAAGTGATCTCGACGACGGCCGAGTAGGTCCGGAACTGTGGATACTGGAACCAGTCCATCCTGACCTGGAACGGGTCGCCAAAGAGGCCCGAGACCTCCGGGTCCAGCCCCGAGTATTTCGTGATCTTAAACAGGTTCCGGCCGATGATCCCGAGCCGCACTTCGGACAGCGCGTGCAGCCCGATCGACCGCAGCTGACTGCGTGAGAAGGTGTATTGCACGCTCAGCTCTTTCAGCTTGGCGTACGATGCGTCCTCCACGAAGTAGTCGTTCGGATCGAGACCATTGTAGAACCCCACACCGTAATAGCCGAGCGCCTTGCGCGGGCACGACGGCATCGGATCGGATACGACTCCGCATGTTGCATCGTTTGCCGGCTTGGCGGCCTGATCCTGAACCTTGTCGCGGGTGGCCTGGAACGCCCATTGCCGCGTTCCGTTGTACAGATCGCCGCCATGCGACCAATCGAGCAACGCATTCACCGACAGCGGACCGCGAGTGAAGTTGAGGCCAAAGCTCAGATTGAAATCGGGATTGGCATTCCCGATGCGCACGAAGTTATCGGTGATGGCACAACTGCCACCGACCCCGGGCAGTTTGCAATACACGTACTTGATGGCTCGCTCGTTCGGCGTGCCGTACGCGCTCCTGCGGACGACGTAGCCATCTTCGTTGATCATCACCGAGTCGGGACTCCACGCCTGGCCGGGACCCTGCAGCGCCGCCTTGGCGGGATCGTCATAGAGCTCGCTGACATTCCGCACCCAGTGGTTGCCGTACATCACGCCGAGGTCGGAGCCCCTCCCCAGGAAGAACGTGCGGGGCATCTGCTCGAAGCCATATTGCCGCGACCCGAGCGGCCAATCCGTAATCACCTGCCGAGTGCGGTCGCCCACGATATTGAGGGTCAGGTTCGTGCGGGCGTTGTTGATCAGGCGGGCGGCGAACGTCAGTTCATGCGTACGCGAACGGAGTGCCGAGATGTTCTGCCACTGTTGGTTGAATCCACCGCCGGCAGGGGTCTCCTCCGGTGGCGCTCCGACGACGGACAGGTTCACCAGCAGAATCTGGTCTTTGGTTTGCTTCTGCGAGTACGTGTACTCGAGGCTGTAGCGGGAACCGCCGAACTCCAGGTTCGTGCCGAGCTCCAGCTCGGCCGAGCGGGCGGGCTTCAGGAACGGATTGCCCAGGATCGACGGGACGTTATTGCCAGTCGACGAGATCTGCACGATCTCGTAACGACAATCGAAGCAGGGCCGCAGACCCGCGGTGCCATATGAAGCGCGCAGCCGGAATTCATCCACACCGGGAAGCTTGACGTCCTCCCCCAACCGCCACGCACCAGACAGCCGGTAGTAGGTGGCCCAGCGATTCTCCGGCCCGAACAACGATGACGCGTCGCGCCGGATCAGACCGTCGAGGATGTACCGATCATTGATGTCGAACGTGGTCACGGTGTAGAAATTCTCGTTGCGAATCCTTTGGTCCCACGAATTCGCTGTCAGCGACGTGGGATCAGTCGCGTAAAACTCCGGCACGCCGCCCTGCTTGAACGATCCCGCGTTGGTCGTCACCATCTGGTTGCGCTGGTCTTCGAAAATCGCGGCGACCTTGGTCGTGTTCGTGATGTTGGATCCGAAATGCCGCACGCTCGTGAGCGTCACCGTGGCGTTGGATTGCCAGTCGTTGCGCGATGAATCCGTCAGCCCGCCTTTCGTGGGCGTCCCCGACGAGGTGTAGTAGCCGAAACTGCGCAGATCTTTGTATTGATAGCCTTCCTGGTCGAAGCCGAAGCTCCCTTCGGCTTGCAGCCAGTTGTTCATGCGCCAGCGCATCTTGGCGGCACCGGTGAAACGGTTGCGGTCCGCGTTGATGTGGCGATTCGCGAGATCGTAGAGCGGGTTGAAGTCGTTGGCGACGTCGCCGCCCAGCGGAATCTTCGCGATGTAAGGCGAGCCGTCGGGGTTGCAGCACGCTTTGATGTTGACGTCGGGCTGGAGGAACATCAGCCCGTAGAATGGGCCGTTCTGCCCCTCCGCGGCGCGCCCGTTGGTCGACCGGCCATAGAACGAGCTGAACGAAGCGTCGACATTCGAGCGCAGCTGGTGATCGACGTTGACCCGGAAGTTCTGGCGTGTGTAGCCACCCAACCCAAAGATCACACCCTGGTTGCGGTTGTTCTCGAACGACACGTTGTAATTCGTATTGCCCTGCCGTTGCCCGACTGAGGTGTAGGCCGTCGTGAACAACCCGCTCTGCACGAGCGCGTTCCAGTGATCGTAGTAGACCTTGAACGGATTGTTCGCGATCTGATCGGTCTTCACCTGGCGAGCGCCGTCCGCATCCAGGACGTAATCGCCATTGGCGTCGACTTCCCACGCATTCGAGTGGGAGAACTCCAGCCGGCTCGGCATGTTGTTGCTGCCTGCTTCGACGCGGGTCGTCACGCGCAGTCCACCGTCAGGCAGGTCAGTGCCGCGCCTGGTGAACACCTGCACCACACCGTTCGCCGCGTCGGAGCCATACAGCGACGAGGCCGCCGCGCCCTTCACCACTTCCACGCGCTCGACGTCCTGGCCCGACACGTCGGCGAGGCCGAAGCGCGTGATGACGCCGTCGACGATGATGAGCGGGTCCTGACGCCCGCTGATGCTCGTCGCGCCGCGCAGCCGCAGCGACGGCTCGCCGCCCGGCTGCGCTGAATTCGGCACGAGACGCACGCCGGCGATTTTGCCCGCGACAGCGGCCAGGGCGCTCTGACCCGGGACCGCCTGGAGCTGCTCATCGGTGACGCGTGCCACCGCGAAGGGCAGCTTCTTCAGCGAGGTCGCCTCACCGACGCCGGTGACGACGACCTCCTCGAGCCGTAACGGATCGGCCGACAGCTCGAAGTTCTGTTCTTGCTCACCTTGGGTCAGCGTGATCGTGCGCGCGAGGGGCTTGTGGCCGATGTAGCGCGCCGTCAGTACGACCTGCTGACCCCGGGCAGCCTCCTGCCCGATGGAGATGGAGTACGTGCCGTTCTGGGCCGTGACGGCTCCCAGATTCGTGTTCGCCACGATAACGTTGGCGCCGCCCAACGGCTCACCCGTCTGCGACGTAACACGGCCCTTGATCACTGCCGCCTGTTGCGCGCAGAGCGGCGTGCCGCTGAGCGCTAGCATCGCTGCCGTCGCCCATGCGACGAGCAGCGTACCCGACTTGAGAACGTGCATAAGCTGCCTCTGGTTGGAAGAGAGGACGCGGAAGGAACGGCACTTCGCAGAATCGTAGAACGGCATCACCGACCCCCGTGGTCCACGTCCGCTGGGCGGACGTGACGGCCAACAGACTTTGGAGGCTCAGCCCTGGTAAACCGCCGCCAGAACTTCCATACTACGCGGTATCGTGAGTCGCGCTAGAGGGGTCTGCGTTAGCGGCGTGTTGCTGGTTGGACTGGTCGGGACGACCATTCCCGGACCTTCCAGCGCCCAAACCCTCCGTGCCCGAGTCATCGATAGCGAGGTGGGAAAACCCGTGCCCGGGGCTGCCGTGCGCATCGGGAAGGACGGCCCCACGCTGACCAGCGACTCCGCAGGGCGTGTGGTGGGAGAGCATCTGCCCGCCGGGTGGACCGAAATTACCATAAAACGTATCGGGTATGAGCCCGGCGTCTTTGACGTTCGTGTTCCCGATTCGGGCTCTATCGAAGGCGTATTCCCGCTCGACTTCAACGGTTACCTGTTACCGGCGGTCGTCGTGGAGGCGCATGCGGAAGCGCTCTCCCCACGCTACACCGATTTTGAACGGCGGCGCCACCGCGCGCTCGGCGCCTACCTCCGCTGGGACGAATTAAAGAGGAAAGGATACAGCTCGGTGGGCGACGCCCTGCGCACGGTACGCGGGGTGCGGATCCAATGCAACCAGCAGGAATTCGAATGCAATGCCGTCATGGTGCGAACGCCGCAGTGCACACCGACGTGGTATATCGACGGCGTCGAAGCGCGTTCCTTTCATGCAAACACGCCCATCGCGGACATCTACGGTATCGAGGTCTATCGCGGGGCCGGCGAGATACCGGCGGAATTCGGCGGCTCGAATGCGGCGTGCGGCGTGATCGTGGTGTGGACGAAATCGAAACCGTATCGCTGATTAGGGCGCCGTTCCCCCGCCCGGCACCACTACCCCTTCAAACGTCACTGACCGCGGGCTGATCAATCCCGCCGTCAGCGCGGTGACGAGCAGATCGCTCCAGCGACTACGCACCTTGATCCGGAGATTCGCGATGCGGGCCCCAGTTCCCACCTGACCGGCCCACCTGACCGGCGAGCACGTCCTCCGCGTTGGGTCGCGATGCGCCGGCCAACCCCCAGAGCAGGAAGACGGGGTGCCTGGTCACGCGGAATGGCGCACCCTGCGGCGGGCTCTGCGCAGGCTCGGCGAGGGAAGTCGGGACGCCGAGATCGCGGGCATCGAACGTCAGGGCGCAGCCGCTCACCGTGAGGGCCAGCGCTGCGAGGCCCACGCGCGTTACAGGACGAATCACGAGTCTCCCGGGAAGCAAAAGGGCGCGCCCCCCCCGCAGGGTACGGCGCGCCCCTAAGCTACAGCGTGTTACATCCCGATGGGAGCCTTGAGCGCAACGTGGGCGCCGATGCCGAGGACACCGGCAGTCGTGCCGTCATTGAGCTTCTCGGAATCGTAGGCCAGATGCAGCCCCAGCATCCCGAAGCCGACGTTGGCCCCCAGCACCCAGCCGATGTTCGACTCCGTGGAGGCGCCGGTCGGTTTGTGCCAGCGGTTCGAAATCGACACGTAGGGCTCGATGTTGATGCCGGGCGTCGGCACGTTCACGCTGAGGCCGGCGCCGGCGAGGATATTGGTCATCTTGGGAACAATGACCGCACCGCTGCTGATGGCACCCGCGGTCCCCGCACCCAGCTGGATATTGAGCGCGATCGGGATCAGGCTCCCGCCGATGGCCCGGAACTGCGCCACGCCACCGACCGAGGTCGTGCTCGCGTCAGCCCCTTTCGGCTTCCAGCTCGCAACGCCAGCCGTGAAGCTGATGTTGGCCAGCCCGAGCGTGGCGCGCGCACCGAATGCGGTGCCCTTGCCCGCGTCGCTGTTCGGCAAGCCCAGATCGCCGTTCACGGTGACCCCGGTGCCGCCCTTCGGATTATTCCACACCGGCATTCCCTGCCACTGCGCTGCCGCGGGCATCGCCACGCAAGCGATCAGCCCGATGATTACCGCAAGTCGCTTCATTCGTATCCTCCAAGGTCAATGATCATTGATCAATGATCATTGATCATTGATCTGGGCTCCTACGGTAGGAAAACCGTTTCGCCAAGTCAATCGTTGACGCGCCCTGAGAGGGCGCGCTCGGCTGCGGGGTGCGCCCTTATAGGGCGCACGACCGCCGAGCCCGGGCTCTTAGCCCGGGTTCCTAATGCACCCACACGGCGCTAAGTGACACACCCTCGAGGTCACCCAGTCCCGCGCTGATGCGTGCGTCGAAACGCGGCGACAGCCGGAAATCGGCGCCCAAGCCGAGATCGAACAGGAAGTCGGAGTTGCTGTTTCCCGCCACGAAGAACCCGGTCGGCTGAACGTACGGCACGATGCTGATCTTGGAACCCTGCGGATCGAGCCGGCGCCCGAGCGACAAGCCGATCGGCACGATGAGCGCGGAGTTGCCGCTGACAAACTGCCCGCCGACTCCGACGATCAGCGCGCCATCGAGTGGGAAGTCAACCGTGTGGGACACGACGCGCTGGCGCGCCTCGGTGCCGAGTAACAGGATCGCGTCGCCGTTCCCTCCCGGATCGAAGATTCCGCCCCGAAAGCCGAGGTCGAACTTGCCGCTCGAGATCCGGTACGCACCCTCGAACGCGGTGCCGCCCCCGTCCGGAAAGCTGATGACGGCTCCGAACTCGGATCTGGTGAACGCGCGGTAGGGTGCGTTGAAGCTTGGGACGCCTGTCGCTTGCGCGGAACCACCGCATACCAGCTCCTCGAGATGTGGTGCGAAGGTTACCCGACGAACAGCGCGGCGTTCCGATCTCAGCCGGAACGCCGCGCCACCAGAGAAGGCTTAGTGCCAGAGTGAAATGCCGATCCGTCCGCCGATGGCGATGTAGTCCGCGAGACCAAACGCCGCCAGCTCGTCACTCGATGAGACCCATTGGAACCCCACTTCGTAGCGCCACGCCCCGCTGCCGTACGGTTTCCGCCAGCCGACGCCGGCTTCGAGCTTAATGGCGGTCCCGCTGGCCGTGCCGCTCGGATCACCCAGCACCAAACCGGCACCACCGGCGAAGAACATCCCGCGGTGATGGCCGCCGGGTGTGTTGGCATAGAGGAGGTCGACCTGGGGCGTCAGGACGTACCGTGTCTCGCCACCAACGGTGTTGAAGTTGAGGCCGAGTCGCGGCTCCCACATGATCTTGCCCGACCGCGGCACCAGACCGAAGCGGACGTCGACCGGGGTGATAATCGAGATTCCGCCGTCCACGCCAGCCGTATTGGGGCTGACGTACGCGGCGCTGAGATCGACGCCGAATTCGTGCGTGGCGCCGCCGCCAGTGGCTGCCCGCCGCTGGGCTTGCGCCGTCGCGGGGAGTGACAGCGCGAGCGCCGCCAAAGCCATCCCGCCGAAGAGCTTCCGCATATCGAGGACCTCCAGTTGGGGTGGTGAAAACCGCCACATCGTTAAGAACGACGGCATCTTCTGTCAAGCGTGGCGACCGTCAGAAACGCCGATGGCCCGCCGGCTAGAGTGCTGACGGGCCATCGTTTACACGCGGCCCCGTGACGCGGCTCACGCCGCCTGAGGTCGCTTACCGTGCTGCCGAACTTACTTCTTGCCACCCAGCGGGAACTGGACGCCCACCGTAATCGGAAGCCGCGCGAACGTGACGTCGAACGCCTTCTGCGTTAGATAGCGCGCTTCCACGAACAGGCTCATCGAGCTCATCGGAAAACGAATGCCAGCGCCGCCGCCGAAGCCGA
>WNFU01020374.1_pt1 | contig 14826 bp, 13 predicted proteins | sample 5400121 | NCBI WGS metagenome assembly WNFU01 (sample SAMN13153360, study PRJNA577476) | soil metagenome | isolation source: 100 cm soil or saprolite under grassland replicate 1 | place: USA:California | collected 2016-06-15
GCCACTCACCCCGTCAGTAGGATTGGCATCCGTACGTGCGCGAACGTCGGTGGATGCGAGGAGCTTGCCCATCCGATCACCGGGCAGAACCTGACCTGCTTCACCCGTCGCAGGCAAGTGGTACCGAAGGCGCGTCCATTCGGTCCACAACTGTGGAAGTAACGAGACGGTATTCGAACCTGCTCGACCTCCTGAGACGACTGCTAACGGAGTTCGAGTGAGGCACCGATCGCCGCGCTCGATACCTGCGGGTTGCTACGAGGAATCCCGGCCAGCCGGATCGCTGCGGGTCAGCTCGCGAGCAGGCACGGTCGTTTGGAGCGCAAGCTTCACCTCGCGCACACTCCGAACTGACAGAGCTAACGCTGTCGAGAGCACCGCCCAGCCGGCCGAGATCCACATCGTCGTCGAGACCCCGATTGCTGTCTGGACGGGACCGACCGCCAAGAGACCGAGGGGCAGGAACACTTGCGAGCCCATCCAGTCGTAGGCGCTGACACGAGAGATGGCTTCCGGAGCAACCTGCTGCTGAAGAGTTGTCATCCAAACGGCGCCAAAGAACCCGAGGGAAACCCCCGCCAGCAGGCGGCCCCCTGCGATCAGCGCTACTGGCCCTGTGATAGCCAGGAGGGCCGCTGGGAGAGCGGTGAGGAGGACTGCCGAAGAGGCAGCCAGCATCGGTCGGGCTGGGCGCCATCGCAAGGCGACAATACCCCCTACCACGGAGCCGATCCCCCCGGCGGCGGCGATCGTCCCCCATGCTGGAGCGCCTCCGAGAGACTGCTTCGCGATGAGCGGTCCGAGAACCTGCATAGGCGCGGCGACGAAGAACATGAACGTGCTTGCCCACACGATCATGACCCACAGCCACGTGCGCGAACGCAGCTCCCGCCACCCGCCAGAGAGATCGACGAGGAAGCTCGTCCGCTGCACAACGGGCGGCAGGGGCAGACGGAGCATTGCCAGGGACGCCACGGAGACGGCGAACGTCCCTGCGTCCACAGCGAAGACCACACCGGGGCTGAAGACACCGATGAGCGCCCCCGCTGCGGCAGGACCGATGATGACGTTGCCGCTCCGGGACAAGCCGAGGAGGGCGTTGGCCTGTTGGAGACGTTCGGGTGGCACGGTCGCCGGCACGAGCCCTGTCGAGGCTGGCTGGAAGAACGCTTGCCCCGCGCCGTACACGGCGGCCAGGAGGACCAGTTGCCACAACCGTGCCGCGCCGGTGAGCAAGAGCACGGCGAGCGCTGCTTGTGCGCCGCCGCGCACAATGTCGGACCCGAGCATCACCATCTGACGCGGCAGACGATCCGCAACGACGCCGCCAGCCAGGGCGAGCGTGACGCTCGGAACGAGTTGCGCAGCTAGAACGACGCCGAGATCCGACGCCGAGTGCGTGAGGTCGAGGACGGCGAACGCCAGGGCGACTGGGACGAGGGCATCCCCCAGGGCGGAGGTGGTCTGACCGATCCACAGCAGACGGAACGGTCGCACTCGCAAAGCACCGAACTGGCTGAGGGTGGGCATCACGAGAGATTATCCAGCTGGCGTCGTGAACCCTCGCGACAGATGCTCGGTGTGTTCGTAAGGGTGGCGCTCCTCCCAGACTCCAGAGCCGCGGCCAAGGCCGAGGAGCGGGTACGAACGCCTTGCGCCGGGCGAGCTCCTGCTTGACGCCAGCCAGTCGGCGGGCGGCATCCTCGCCTGGCTCCCCGTCCTCGATCGCGGCATCCGCGAAGGCCTGCTCGATCAGTGAGCTGTCCGCCGGCACGGCCGGCGGCGCAGCAACTCCGGGACCGCGGGCACAGGAGAACAAGCCGGGCGGAGGTGTCAACGATCAACCGGAACTGCGTCGCAGATCAGCCGCTGCCGTCGCGGATCATCCGGGACACTGTCGCCCCTCAGCCGGAGCCCGAAGTGTCGAGCATCCAACCGGATCAGCACACTGGGCGGAGTCACGCGGATGGCGAGAAATCGGAGAGTCTCCCCCAACCCGCCTCAGGCCGCGATCGGAAGACTCCGGGGGACCTACGGGGAGAAAACGAGGAGTAACTGTTCAGGTCTCGTGACCGTGCGCGCGGCGTCCAGGCCCGATGCGAAGATGGGGCGGTGGCGGGTGGTCAGCGGGCGCGCACTCGATCCGGGACGGGACGTCGTCGACGGCTCGAGCTGATGATGCCTCCTCCCGAGGAGGCGTTGGTGCACGCGCCGACGTGGGCCGCGGTGACGCCGTCGGGGGAATGGCAGCCGATGACGCTCGTCATGGCGCTGGAGGAGACGACCCCCGATCGGGCTGGGCCCCGAAAGCATCGCGCAAGGAATCGAGCCCTATTCTGACGCTCGGTTTCGTGCCGCTCAGCGCTGGTCCTGAGCCAAACCTGCAGCGTATGCGGGGTGTGGGGGGGTTGCACCAGACGCCGGCGGGCCCTCGACGGTGGCGAAAGGGCTGAGCCGGATCTTGCGGTATGCACGACCGCCAGGAAGAAGCCCAATGGGGGGCTTCCGGGGCTGGTCATCCTTCGTGGACCCTTCGTGGAATAGGCCGGTATGGAGGACAGGCGCCGCCGGCCATCCGGGAGGGTGAGGCTCGGGTGAGGTCCGAGGGGGTGCGTGGGGGGAGGCCCGCTCCATCCCCCAGCGGATCAGGGACCGCATCCCTCCGGCTCCGGGCCCGGGGCCTCGGCTCCCAGACCATCGCCGACCAGGCGAACGCCCGGCCCGTCCCCACCGCCCGGGGGGGACGGTGGTGGGCCAGCACGGTCCGAGCCGTGCTCATGCACGATGGAGCCCCCGATCCGGCTGACGGGCTCCAGGCCCTGAATGTCGCTTCGGGCCGAAAGCGACACTGCAGTGGGATGGGCGATGAGTAACTCCCGGTAGCCGGGACCGTGCTCAAGGCGTCCCGCCCCACGAGAACGCTCGCGGGTCGTTCCGTGGTCAGACCCGAGGGCCCTCCAGTCCGATGATTCCGCCCAGCTGGGCCACCCTATGGGGCGATGGCCTGCAATGGCCTACCCGCAGGGCAGAAGACCCGTGGCAGCCATGGGCCGTTGAGCAGCAGGAATGCACCCTCACTTCCGGACGAGCGTGGAGATCAGGGGGGTGCGGCGAGACTCTCCGCGGCACAAACCGGCCCACCCGGAAAGACAGAATGGGGACCACCCCCTTCTGGCTCCCGTCCGCGATCTGCCTCAGGAAACTGCCAAGCGGTCAGGGAGCACCTGAGGTGCTGTTGATCCCTGTCCGCTGAAACCTGGATGCAGGGCGAGCTACTGCGAAGCCTGTCGTTCGTCCCACTCGACGGCTTCGGGCGGGGTCGTCACACTACGCGTGACTCGAGCGCAGGAGGCCCCCCATGAACACCTCGCACGCGGAGGGCGGAGCTCCCTCCGACGCCGCCGCCAACGACGAGCAGACCGCTCCGATCGAGACGAACCGCTCGGATACTCCGAAGGCGGAATGCGACGTGGTCATGAAGGGCGGGATCACGTCCGGCGTCGTGTACCCGAAGGCGCTCGCGGCGATCGGTTCCACGTACCGGATCCGGGGCATTGGCGGGGCCTCGGCCGGCGCCATCGGAGCCGCCATCGGGGCGGCCGCCGAGTTCGGTCGGAAGCAGCAGGGTTTCGTAAAGCTCGAGACCCTGGCGAACGACCTCGGCGAGGGGAAGCTGGCGGCGCTGTTCCAGGCGCAGCGGTCCACCAAGCCCCTGTTGGGCCTGATGCTCTCGGCGACCGGGAGCGACCGGCCAGGGCCGCCACGCAAGGGGTTCGCGCGAATCCTGGCCGTGCGGGCTTCCCCATCGCGAGCGTGATTGGGATCGGGATCGGGGTCGCCCTCGCGGTGATCGGGGCCATCTCCGGTGGAGCGAGCGGGTGGCTGCTGTTCGTCGCCGGGATCCTCCTGGCGCTGTTCGGTTGGGTCGTGGCGATGGCCCTGCGGCTCATGCAGAAGATGACCGTCGCCGTCCCCGGGAACCTCTTCGGGATCTGTCGTGGGCTGGGTGCCAGCGCCGACAACCCCGGGTTCACCGACTGGCTGTCGGATCGGATCGACGACATCGCCGGCCTGGATCCCAAACACCGACCCCTGCGGTTCGGCCAGTTGTGGACCGGAACCCCCGAGCCCGGAGACGTCCCGGTGCAGGAAAGGTGCGTCGACCTTCGAATGATCACCACCTGCCTGAGCCAGGGGCGACCGTACGAGATGCCCTGGGAGGCGCGGATCTTCTTCTACGACCCCGCGGCCTGGCGCACCCTCTTCCCCGGTCCAGTCGTGGACGCACTCGAGGACGCGCCGGCGCCGAGGGCATTGAACAAACGCGACAACGAGCAGTGGCGTTGGGAGGAGGCCCTCGCCGCCGCCTGGAAGCCTTCGCTGCGACGCTTGCCGGACCCCGAGCACATGCCCGTCATCGTCGCCACACGCTTGTCGCTCAGCTTCCCGCTGCTCATCTCCGCGGTGCCGCTATGGACCATCGACCGCCGGGACCAGCGAACCCAGGACGCGGTCGACCAGTTCCGAGCGGCCCGGAAAGCGGGGACACCGCCTCCGAAGGAGGGACTGCAATTCACGCAGGAGTGGTTCACGGACGGCGGCTTCTGCAGCAACTTTCCCGTCCATTTGTTCGACGCGGCGCTCGCCTCCCGGCCCACGTTCGCGATCAACCTGGGCAGGTTCCCAGAACAATCGTTCGCTCCCGTCGACCTCCGCCGAGATGCCGCAACGGGGCTTCGGCGCGCTGGTCGGGTTCGGCAGCGCCGCGGTGAACACGGCCCGCAACTGGCAGGACGGGTCGCATCTCGACTACCCCGGGTTCCGCGACCGCATCGTGCGCGTACTGCAAACCAAGCAGGAGGGTGGACTGAATCTCTACATGCCGACCGACACGATCAATTGTCTCGCCGACAGGGGCCGGGTCGCGGGGGAGGTAATGGTGGAGCAGTTCACGCAGCCCCGCTACCGCGGCGATGCGACCGGGTGGGACAACCACCGTTGGGTCAGGTACCGGGCGCTGCTCTCGGTCCTGCCCGAATGGGTAGCCTCCTATGCACGCGGTCGCGACGTACTCGACATCGACCCGAACGCCCCGCCGAGCTACTCCATGAGCGTCAGGGGAAGAAACCTGGCTGCGAAGATCTCCGATGACCTCAACCGGCTGGTCACCACGCTCCGCGAGGCGGATCCCGAGGCCATCGAGGACCTCGAGGAGGAACCCAACCCCATGGGCGCCATCCGCCGAATCCCGCAGATCTGATCCGGCGGGCGGGCTACGCCGAGCGGCCGTCGACGCCCGGAAGGGGGCGTGGCAGAATCCGCGCGTGGGACAGGAGGAGCCGCGGGGGGACGACGATCACCCGACCCCGGAGCCTTCGCCGCCGGGGAAGGAACCGTCCCGAGACGCCGACGCCGCTGCTGAGAACGCCGCTGCCCAGGCCCAAGCCGAAGCCCCGCCTGAGGCTTCGACAACGGCGGTGGAACCCAAGCCCGGGCAGCCGGCCCGAAGGCCGCTGCGCGTGTACGCCTTCGACCCCCAGCTCGCGAACACCCTCGACCGCATCGGGCCGGGCCAGGTCACGCTGGAGATCCCGTGGGAACCACTCCAGCCGGGCCCCTCGGGCGCTCGGGTCCAGGTGGTGGACTTCGACGGCGGCCGCTTGGACGGCAACAAGCCGGCGGCCGCGTACTACGAGCCCGTCGACCTCGACGACCCGCTGATCGCGGTGCAGGCCGGTCTCCCACCGAACGAGGCCGACCCGAGGTTCCACCAGCAGATGGTGTACGCGGTAGCGATGCACGCCATCACCGCGTTCGACCACGCCCTGGGGCGGAGGATCCGGCCGTACGGCGGCGTGCTCCAGCTGCTGCCGCACGCGTTCCGTGGGGAGAACGCGTTCTACCACCCGGACCTCCGTGCGGTCCTGTTCGGCTACTTCCAGGCCGACGAGAACGACCCCGGCCCCAACCTGCCGGGCCAGTTCGTGTACACGTGCCTGTCGCACGACATCATCGCCCACGAGGTCACGCACGCGGTCCTGCACCGGATCCGCCCGTGGCTCCTCCAGGCGACGAACCCCGACGTGCCGGCGCTGCACGAGGCGCTGGCCGACCTCGTGGCGATCTTCCTGCACTTCGAGCTCCCCGGCGTGGTCGCAGACACCGTCGCGTCGACACGCACCGACCTCACGGACCCGACACCCCTCGTGCAGCTGGCGCAGCAGTTCGGCTACGCGACGGGCCGACGGGCCTCGCTCCGCACCGCCCTCGACCGGCCGGACCCGATGCGGTACGCGACGACGCACGAGCCGCACGCCCGGGGTGCGATCCTGGTCGCCGCGGTCTTCGAGGCCTTCCTCACCATCTACCGGCGGCGGATCTCGGACCTGGTCCGGCTGGCCACCGGCGGCACCGGAACGCTCCCCGCGGGCGCGCTGCCCCCCGACCTCGTGCGCCGGGTCTCGCAGGAGGCGTCCCGGACCGCCCAGCAGGTGCTGACCATGGTCGTCCGGGCGCTCGAGTACCTCCCGCCCGTGGACGCGACCTTCAGCGACTTCCTCCGGGCGGTGGTGACGTCGGACCGCGAGCTGTTCCCGACCGACGCCGCCGGACTGCGGACCGCGTTCGTCGACGCGTTCCGCCGGCGAGGCATCTATCCGGGGAAGGACGAGGTGCCGTCGCTCGCCGACATCTCCTTGGTATGGCCGAAGGGCGACTGGGCCGACGACGTGGTCATTCCCGGACGGGACGTCCTGCTGACCCGCGAGGTGCTCGGCCTGGACCCACACGTGACACTGGACACCGCCACCATGGGGACGAGCGTGGAGGAACGGGGAACCGCCAAGCGCCCGGGCATTCGACGGCGCCTCGAGGCGTTCGCCGGAAAGCATTTCGCGAGCCTCGGCCTGGCCGACCCCTCGGAGGAAGGCAACCGCATCAGCGTCGACGACCACGTCACGACGTTCCGCTACGACGAGGACGGCTCGGCGAAGGTCGCGTTCATCATCCAGTTCACTCAGGACGTCCACCCGAAGAACCTCCCGAGCGTCCCGAAGGAGGTGACGCAGATGGCCGTCCGACGCGGGTCCACGCTGATCGCTGACGGGTCGGGGCGGCCGCGGTTCGTCGTGGCCAAGCCCCTCCCCGGGCCGGGGCTGCAGTCGAAGACGGCCGAAGCGGCCGAGAAACGGCTGGCGGGGTGGATCGGCGACATCGAGTGGCAGGACCCACTACGGCCGTTCGGCGTGCAAGCCCGGGGCTCCAGCCCGCTCCGGCTGAACCTCGCCCGATTGCACGGGGAGCCCCTGTGAAGGCCCCCGATGCCGCCGGGTTCGACTCGCAGCCGGGGGTCCGGGTCCGCATGTACAACGTCGGGTTCGGGGACTGCTTCCTGCTCCAGTTCCCCGACCGCGTCTCGCCGCGGCTCGTCCTGATCGACTGCGAGCCGCTCAAGGAGATCGTGGACCGGGTCATCGCCGACGTGAAGGCCCTGGTGGGCAGGCCCAGGATCGACGTCGTGGTCGCCACCCATCGCCACTGCGACCACGTGCACGGGTTCGACAATCCGGCGTGGCTCGACGTGGAGGTCGGCGAGGTGTGGCTTCCGTGGACAGAGAACCCCGTCGACCCGGTGGCCCGCGAACTGCTCGAACGCCAGTCGCGGAGGGCGCTGCAACTGTCCGTGCTGGCGGCCGACGGCGGGGACGAACGCATGGAAGCCATCGAGGCCATCGCGGACAACACGCTGAAGAACGCCGACGCGATGGCCATGCTCCACCACGGGTTCGCGGGGAGTCCCAAGCGCCACTTCCTCCCGGAGATATCCGAGGAGGGCGGGGAGGACGACAACGGCCCCGCTCGCACCCTCTCCTTCTCCACGAGCCCATGTCGCCGGCCTCCCGGCGACCGTCATCTGGCCACAGTCCACGGCGTGGGGATCTTGCCGCCCCGGTAGAGGTAGCGAGTGACCGCCACCGTGGCCGGGTCGAACATGACCGTCGCGCCGTCCGTCGGCCACCACCTGGGGAGGTAGCGGCGGCGGAGCCACTTCCAGGTGGCATGGGAGTGCTTGCGACGAAGCCATCCGAGGACCCTGCGCCAGGCGAACTGGTGCAGGTACCGGAAGGTCGCCTTGGACGCCCCGTGCCGGAAGTAGTTGGTCCAGCCCCGTAGCACCGAGTTCACCCGGCGCAACAGGGCCTTGAGCCTGATTCGTGCCTCCCTGGGTGAGCGCCCGCACTTTGGCCTTGATGGAGGCAAGTGCCTTCTTCGATGGCCAGGTGTAGACGATCCGCTTGTTCGACCCCGGTTGGCGCTGCCGCTGGATGCGGAAGCCGAGGAAGTCGAACCCCTCGTCGATGTGGACGATCGCTGTCTTGTCCTCCGACAGGCGCAGGCCCATCGGGCGAAGCACCTCTGCTGCCTCGTCCCGCACCTGTGGGGTAAAGAAACTCGATCGGGGACGAAGCCGGAAGGCTCGGTCGGATCCGGGGTGTCTCCTCCCGGCGGCGTGCCGGATCTGGTCGTCGAAACGAACCCGGAGGGCTATAGGGGACGTGGCCCGCTCGAGAGCGAGAAATGGTGCACCCTGGGTCTCGGCTCCGAGATTCAGGCAACCATCGCGGGTCCGTCGCGAGCGCGACTTCCAACGCACGGTGGAGCCGAGTGCACGGCTCCGCGGGAGCCGAGCGTCCACGATGGGGATGAGTTGTCCCTTCGGCGCCGACGGGTCGTCACCGGCCGGTTCGCTGTGATCGGTGAGGGGTGGGTCGTCGCTGCCCGGGTCCGGTGTCTTCTCCGGAGCAGAGACGAGGTCCTCCGGCGATGGTCGTGGCCGACACGTCGATCCCGAGCTTCAGGAGCTCGCCTCGGATGCGGAGGTGGCCCCACCTGGGGTTCTCCCGGCCCAGCCGAAGGATCAGGTGCTTGAGCTGCGGATCGAGCGGAGGGCGACCCGGTGGCCTGCAGGGGCGTCCACGCCGCCACCGCAAGTCTCGGTGCCACCGGACGAGAGTGTCCGGGCCGACCAGGAAGCTCCTCCACCGGTCTCGGGAAAGGAGCTGGGCAGCCGCTGCCAGAAACGCCCGATCGGCCGTCGTGAAGCGCGGCCGCGTCCCGCCTCGAGCGAGGATCTTCAGTTGGTGGCGGAGCACAACGGTCTCGAGCTCCAGCTCATCGAGGCCGCACCGGACGAGTAGGCGGAGCAGCCAGCACAGAAGCCGGTAGCGGACGGACCAGAGCATCGGGTGAGTCTGACGGTAGGGGTGGCGGAGTTGCGAACGGCCAGGTCAGAGAACCGATCGAGTTTCTTTACGGTGATGATGTGGCCGGAGGGTTCTGCTCGCCCCTACCCCTCCCAGGCATCTATCAGGCCGTAGACCGCCACTGGGGCGCCTTGAGGTTGTCCCACCTCTGTGGAGCGAGCTCGCATTGGCGGACGCCTTCTCTACTAGCTATCTCCAGAAGAAAGAGGTGGGACAAGCGTTTCCGCAGGTCACAGGCCATGAAACCTGTCCCACCCGGAGGTGGGACATGACGGCGGCCACGAGAAACTGCCCAAACGCGGCCACGAAACTGCCCACTGAGGGCCACCAGGAACTGCCCACCGGCGGCCACGAAACTGCCCGGTCCTGACCGGTTTCGTCGCCGGGATCGCCGGCGGCGGCCTCCTTCAGGGGTTTACTCATCTCGCGGTGCACCTCCCGCGGCCCCGGAGGAGGGTGGGATGAAGTCGCAGGAGGAGGCCATGCACATCCTGGCCGAGTGGAGGATCGTCCTCACCCCGATCCGGGCCCCCAACGCCAACGCCTACTGCGACCGATGGGTGGGGACTCTCCGGGCCGAATGCCTGGACTGGACCCTCATCCTCGGCAGACGACACCTCGAACGCGTCCTTCGGACCTACATCGGCCACTACAACCAAGCCCGAGGCCCCATCGCGGCCTCGGGCTTGAGGCGCCCATCAGGAGCCAATGGCCGACGGCGGGTGACCTGATGACCGCGGACGTTCGCCGGCAGAAACTCAGGCCGCAACGCTGTACTCGCGAAGGAGGCCGCCCAGCACGTCCCGTGTACCCGACGGGGTCAATCGAGCACGATCGTGCTGCAGGCGGTCTGGTACTGGACCACTCCGTTGACCGAGAGCTGCCAGATCGCCCCGTGACTCGCATGCCGGAGGACGGCCGCGTCCTCGGGTGTGAAGAACGCCTGGGCCTTTCCGTTCCCCGCCGCATTCGTGGCGAGCGTGGCCGTGGGAATCACACCGGTGGGCGAGGACGTGCACGTGGGGTCGTGAACGAACAGGGCGATGCTCACCTGGAACTCGGTGTCGGCCGCGGCCCCGTTCACCACGTACACCTCATGGGCGAATACGTTCGGTCCGCTGGCGTGGATGTTCTCTACGAACCCCGAGCGCAGCGAGGCGTCGCCGAGGGGGGCCAGGGGGATGTGCTGGGAGTGGTATACGGCATCGGCCCCGGCTGAAGTGGGAAGGGCCAGGACCGCGATCGCTATCAAGGCCCCGGCCGCGAGCGGCGATCGATGCATGAAGACCTCCTTCAGGTACCTCGCCATGGGCGCCGTCGGGTGGATCACCACCCGTTCTTCAGGACCCCAGGCTAGCAAGCTCCTGTCTGACTGGGTTCAGCGGTCCCGCCGCCGGGTCGACGGCCTCAGGTCGAGTGCATCCGGGACCTCGCGGACGCCGAGCGGCTCATCACGATCGAGGAACGCGGCCGAGCTGCGCCTCGGCAAGCCACACGTCGTCCGTCTCGAGGCGAGGCCGCCGAACGTCGAGGGACGTCGTCCACGAGCGGCAACACTTCGGAAGGGGAAATCCCAATGGCAACACGCTTCGACGGCGAACTGATCCAGATCACGTCCCCGCGCGCGGTGTCGAACGAGCTGCGCGGGTTGTTGATCAGTTGCTGGGTGGCGGTGACGAACGACGGTGGCGCCGTGGGCTTCCCGTTCCCTCCGGTCACCCCTGGGGACGTGGCTCCGGCGGCCGACGAGCTGATCGCGAGCCTTCATCCCGATCGCACTAGACTCCTCGGGGCGATTTGCCGCCGAACGGTGTCAGTCGCGGATCGGCGGTTCATCTCCCCAGAGCGCAGAGCCCGCTGCCGGGGCCGCTGCGGACCCTGCTCGCGACTGTTGTGCGAGGGACGAGCCGATGCTGGCTGAGTCCGTGGAGCGATTCGGTGGCGGTGACCCGCTACCGGTGCCGGGGGACGCGCATCCCGTCGCCATGGTCGAGCGGACTCCAGGGATCGGTCGCGTAAGTTCAGCGGTACAGGCTCGTGGAGAGATGGATGCGCGGAGACGCGCACGTCCGGTTCGGAGGTGCGGGCCGGGGAAACAAGCCAATCGAAAGGTCGGCATCGCGCCTCGGCCCGACCCCTACCGGGGGGCACCGTGTGATGTCGGGACTAATATTCGTGGCCGGTCATCGAGAGGAGGTGGGTTCCGTGCCCGCTGCAGAGGTGGGGACCGTCTTCGTGGTCTCGAAGTTGGGAGCCACGATCGTCGCTGCCGTTGCCGTGCTGCTGCTGCTCGTGGTGACCCACGTGCTGGTCGTCAGCGCCCAGGGCGAGAAGCCGGAGGACAACGTCAGCAAGCGGCGGCGAGGGGTGAAGGCCCTGGTGATGGGGGCCGACGGGCGAGCGTCGACCTCCAAGGTGCAGGCCGTCCTGTGGACCTTCTCCGTGTTCTTCGCCTTCGTCTTCCTCCTGGTGTGGGGACGGAACGTGGGCTGTGGCCGAGCAGGGGGACTGACTCCAGACCAGGCCAGATCCTGCGAGCAGGCCGCCGAGCACCGCGCGGTCTTCGCTCGGGTGGGCCAGGACATCCAGCCCGACTACTACGTCCTGCTGGGATTCCCGTTGGGTGTGGCGGTGGCCGCCCGAGCGCTCACCACCCACAAGGTCGCCTCCGGGACCATCACCAAGACGGACAACGAGGACCCGGAGTCGAAGGGCGTGGCCCAAGGCCTGCGGGAGACCATCTCTAACGACAGCGGGGAGACTGACCTGCTGGACTTCCAGTACTTCGCCTTCAACCTGATCGCCCTGGCTTTCTTCTGGGTGGAGTTTCTGGCCCGGCCCTCTGTCGGCTTGCCCGACCTTCCGGCCACTCTCGTTGGGCTATCGGGACTGTCCGCGGCCGCCTACACCACCCGCAAGGCCGTGCAGACCGACATGAAGCCGGGGGTCTCGTCGGTGATTCCTCGTCGAATTCCCCTCAACGGGGACCCCAAGGCGGTCTCGATCATCGGAACCGGGTTCGGAGACCGCAAGGTCCTAGACTCCGAGGACACGAACGCGACCCCTCCGTCGTGGGTTTCACCCCCAGCCCGGGTGATGCTGGACGGCACCTCGCTCAAGGTCACCAGCTGGCGTTCGGCCCGGATCGACACCGTTCTCGACCCCGCCGAGTACCTCGCCGCCCATCCGGAGGCCGGGACAAAGGCCTCAGCTGCTGAGGTCGTCGTTGATGTGTCGGATGGCCCGCCCTCGGATGCCTACAACGTCGAGGTGTACCGGGTGGGCGGTGTGGGGTAACCGTGCCGACGACGGGCTCCGGATCTGGTTCGGGACCGGTGACCGCGTCGGGGCTCCTCCTGGCGCTTCTCCTGGCCCTGGCGAGCGGGGTGGTCCCGACCCTGGAGTCGTCGCCCCCTCCGCAGGCGGGGGTGGAAATCACGGCGTCCCCCAACCCCGGGGCGTCCGCATCCCCCACCGTCGAAGTGGACGTCCTGCTGTCGGGGCTCACCGTTGCCCCCGAGGGACCACGGACAGGATATACGCGAGACCGGTTCAAGCTGTGGGTGGATGCCGACCATGACGGCTGCGACACCCGCCAGGAGGTGCTCATCGAGGAGTCACTGGTGCCGGCAACGTCTGAGGAAACCCGCTGCTTCGTCATCGCGGGGGAGTGGCTCAGCCACTACGACAACACTACCTTCCTCGCCCCCGGGGGGCTGGACATCGACCACATGGTCCCCCTGGCAGAGGCCTGGGAGTCGGGGGCCTCCGGGTGGGACGACGCCCGCCGCCAGGACTACGCGAACGACCTCACCCACCCCGAAGCCCTCCTCGCGGTGAGCGCCTCCACCAACCGCTCCAAGGGCGACCGGGACCCCGCCGAGTGGAAGCCCCCCAATACCGGGTTCTGGTGCCAGTACGCCACCGATTGGGTGATCGTGAAGTCCGCCTGGGGCCTGTCAGCCGACGGTGCCGAAGAGAGCGCCCTCCGCGACATGCTGGCGACCTGCTGAGGTCCGGCCCGAGGAAACCACGCGTTGGCCTGACGGAGGGCGGTGAACGCCGCGGCCACGGTGGGATTGACGAGGCCGGGGCCGGTCAGCAGTTCGCCCTAATGTCTCAGCACCGTCAACAAGTGGGCCACCGCCGTGACCAGCGCCACGAGAGAGAGCACCGTCAAGGCCACGACGACCAGGAACACCAAGAAGAAGACGACCAGGGTCGGCTCGACGGTGCCGTGGTTGGTCACGGACTCGATCGCAACGTCGGCCATCAGGGCGACCAGCACCCCGGCGAATGCGAGCGAGCCGAGGGCCAAGCCGACGGCGAGCCAGGAGTGGGTCTTGTTGTACGTATCCTTCTCCGTCGCCCACTCGAAGGCGTACTTGAGCATGATTCCGCTCACCACGCCGTAGATCAAGTTGATCTCCTTTAGCAGGTCCGAAGCACGCTGGACCGTGGAGGCGGCGCTAAGCAAGGCCGTACGGGGCCAGATCGAAACGGGAGTCCACATAGACAAGCCACGGTCGATTTGGGTCATCACGCTTGCGCGCGACCCGAAGACCGGTCCGCTCGGCCTCCATCAGGAAGGCGTCCAGCTGCTCCTCGGTGGCGAACGCAATCCGCGCCCCCTTCACCCTGTGGGGTAAAGAAACTCGATCGTGGCCGGGACCTGGAGGGGATGGCTCGGATCGCTCGTCATTCTCTACGGGTGAGCGCTGGGATCTATCGTCATCTGATCCTGGAGCCGGCCGGTCGACACGACGGGACAGGGGAGCGAAAGACCGATCGGAGGTTGCCGCGCTTACGCTCGCAAAGAGATTCAGGCGGCGATCGCTGGCCCGTCGCGAGCCCGAGTCCCGGCGCGCGACGGACCTGGCGTCGCGGACGCATCGGGGGAGAGGGCCCACCGTCGGCATGAGATGTCCGTTCGGTACGACGGCACGGCACGGATAGGTTCGTCGGCGGCGGCGGGGCCGTCGCTGAGCGGCCGGTGGGGGATCGCCACGAGCTCCTCGGGGCCCTCGTTCTCCTCGGACGGCGCCCCGGGGGACAGCAGGCCGTACGCCTGCAACCTGAGGAACTGCGTCCAGGTCGGTCCGATCCGGCGGGGGGCCGGGCCGAGGCCGCTTCGGCGAAGCACCGTGGCGATGGTCGTGGCCGAGACGTCGACGCCGAGCTTCAAGGAGCTCGCCTCGGATCCTGAGGTAGCCCCACCTGGGGTTCTCCCGACCGAGTCGAAGGATCAAGCTCTTGATCGAGGGATCGAGCGGAGGACGACCGGGCCGGCGGGACCGGGGCCCGGGCCGCCGCCGGGAGAGCTCTCGGTGCCACCTGAGGAGGGTGTCCGGGCCCACCAGGAAGCTCCTCCACCGATCCCGGGAGAGGAATCCGGCAGCGGCTGCCAGGAAGGCCCGATCGGCATCGGTGAAGCGAGGTCGGATCCCTCCTCGACGGAGCACCTTCAGCTGGTGGCGGAGCACGGCCGTCTCCAGATCCCGCTCGTCGACGCCGCAGCGCAGGAGCAGACGGATCAGGCTGCGGACGAGCCGGTAGCGCATCG
>WNFU01006678.1_pt1 | contig 14821 bp, 14 predicted proteins | sample 5400121 | NCBI WGS metagenome assembly WNFU01 (sample SAMN13153360, study PRJNA577476) | soil metagenome | isolation source: 100 cm soil or saprolite under grassland replicate 1 | place: USA:California | collected 2016-06-15
GGTCCTGCAGGACGCCGGGACCCGAGCTGTCCAGCGTGGCCACCGACGTCATCGGCGTCTCCGGCCGGGCGATGCTGGAGGCGCTGGTGGCCGGCACCCACGACCCGGCGGTGCTGGCCGCGTTGGCCAAGGGCCGGCTCCGCAGCAAGCTGCCAGCGCTGCGGGCGGCCCTGGCCGGCCGATTCCGCACCGACCATCACGGGCTGCTGGTCGCCCAGATCCTGGCCCACGTCGACTACCTGGACGAGACCATCGCGGTGCTGTCTGCGCGGATCCAGCAGGTGATCGCCCCGTTCGCTGAGCAGGTGGCGCTGCTGGACACCATCCCCGGGATCGACCAGCGCGCCGCCGAGGTCATCGTGGCCGAGATCGGCCCGGACATGGGCCAGTTCCCCAGTGCGGCCCATCTCGCCTGGTGGGCGGGGGTGTGTCCTGGGAACAACGAGTCGGCCGGCAAACGTAAGTCCGGGCGGACCCGCAAGGGCTCCAAGTGGCTGGGTGGCTGCTTGAGCGAGGTCGCCAAGGCGGCCAGCCGGGCCAAGGGCACCTACTGAACGCGCAGTATCACCGCCTGCGTGGTCGCCGCGGCCCGGGCAAGGCCACCATGGCCGTCGCCCACTCGGTCCTGGTGATCGCCTACCACGTCCTGGACCAGGGCGTGGCCTACCAGGAGCTGGGCGACAACTACTTCCCACAGCGCCAATCCGTCGAACGCCACCAGCGGCAGCTCGTGCGCCAACTGGAGCGGCTTGGTCACCAGGTCACCCTGGAACCCATCGAGCCCATCGAGGCCGCATGACAAGACAACGCGGGATAGCGCCTGACCTCGGATATTTTCGACTCAGGATGAGTCCCAGGTTCAAGTCCTCCCAGGCCCACCATGTGGCCTCTGAGCAGCGGAAACGCTGATCTCTCGGCCTCTCGGTTCTAGCTGCTTTGGACGCATCTCAGTTCGGGATGAGGTCTATCAGTCCCACCTCGTTGAGATCCTGCACAAGCCGTCTGAGCAGCGCTTTCGTCCGCCGCTTTTGGGTTTGCTGAGTGGTGCGCTGGGCCGCATGGCGGTGGGAGAGCGCATCCCTTGGCGACGGTCAGCTGCAAGCAGGTAGTCAGTCGGGTCGGGCGGGACCGGTTGGATCGGCCTGCGGTTGTTGCTTCCTGAACTCCTCGGCTCCAATCTGTACCGGACCGCTGGGGGTCCCCGACCCAGACTCGGGGGGTGGTTGCTCGGCGCCCGGCCCGGCTGGTTGAGCGGGGCCACGGCGTTGCGGAACGCGCGGGAGCCGGTGTCGACGCCCGGCACGCGCTCGCCGATGGAGGCGTAGAAGCTGGAGGCGACCGCCACGAAGATCAAGGCGTTCACCAGCGGCGATCCGACCCGCGAGATCGCATTGTTGATCGCCGAGGCCACACCCGAGTTACGTGCCGGGACCGAGGTCATCAGGGCCGTCGTGAGTGGGGCCACCATGATGCACAGACCGATCCCGAATACGACCAGCCCGGGGAGCAGGTCGGTGAAGTAGTCGGCCGGCGGCAGGATCGACCCCGACCCGCCGCCGAGCACCCAGCCCTGGCTGTCGGCCGGGATCTGCGCGAGCCACACGAAGCCGACTGCCATGATCGCCGGGCCGAGGGTCATGAACAGTCGTGGGCCGAACCGGGCCGCGAGCTTCCCGAATCGGGACGAGAACAGCACTAGGAACAGCGTGCCCGGCACGCCCGCGATCCCGGCGGCCTGCTCGTTGTAGCCGAGCGTGCCGATCATGAAGATCCCAAGGAACGTGAGCGCCACATACAGCGCGCCGTAGATCACGAACGTCGACAGGTTCGTCACCGTGAAGTTCCTGGATCGGAAGAGCTTCGGTGGCACCAGCGGGTCGCTGCGCCGGGTCATCAGCAACGGGAAGGCGACCGCCGCGACCGCGCCGACCGCCAAGCTCACCACGGCGACCGGCTCGCTCCATCCCTGCTGCTGCCCCCGGATCGTCCCGAACGCCAGTCCCGCGACGGCGAGGGCGACCACCAGCGACCCCAGCCAGTCGAAGCGTCCGCTGGCCTGGTCGTCGCGGGACTCCGGCACGAACCGGACGGTGGCAAGGAAGGCGATCAGCAGGAAGGGGAGGTTGATCAGGAACGCCATCCGCCAGGAGATGGTGTTGACCAGCAGGCCCCCGACAAATGGGCCGAGGATGGTCGTCGCGGCCGACGCGCCGGCCCACAGGCCGAAGGCCCGTCCCTGCTCCTCGCCCTGGAAGGTGGCGGTGATGATCGCCAGCGAGGCAGGCACCAGCAGGGCGCCGGCGGCACCTTGCAGGGTCCGGCAGACGATCAGGAGCTCCATCGTCGGGGCGATCCCGCACAGCAACGAGGTGCCGGCGAAGCCCACGAGGCCGATCGCGAACATGCGCCTGCGGCCGAAGTAGTCGCTGAGCGCCCCGGCCAGGATCAGCAGCGCGCTCAGCGTGACGAAGTAGCCGTTGGCGACGTAGGACTGCGCCTCCAACGTGCCGAACAGGTCGGAGGACAGCTCCTCGCCGATCCTGGGCAGCGCGAGGTTCACGACCGAGGTGTCGAGGAAGACGATGCCGGACCCGAGGATGACAGCGACCAGCGTCCAGCGCTTGCGTGCGGGCGTGAGGGCGTGTGCCTCGGCGATCCCCGTGGATCCGGTCACTGAGTGGTCACATCCGTTCGACCCACTGGGCCCGCCACTGGGGCGCCTGGAACGGCTGGGCGAAGTAATCGGTTTCCTTCACGACCTTCCCATCGCGCAGTTCGATGACGCTCACGCCGAGGTAGCGGCTGCCGTCGCCGTAGGTGAGCTCGACCTCGAGCACGACAAGGTCGCCGCCGGCCAGGGTGCGGCGAAACCGCATCGTGGGCAGGCCGCCCGGGAAGTTCTGGTTGATGGCGATCGCGTTGTCGCGGCCGACGATGCGCTCGCCCGACTGGGGCCACTCCTGCACGAAGTCGTCGTGCAGGAGCCCGCTGGCGGCATCCCAGTCACCAGCCCCCAGCGCCCTCCACACCGCCTCGGCCACCTGACGGGCGTCCCGCTCGTCCATGTCGACCCACTCCTTCCCCGTGGCAGTACGCGGCCAGCTGTGCCCCGGACTGCTAGGGCATGCAAACGCCGACGCCGCTCCACCGCGATGATGCCCTCTTCCTACGTGCGGTGATGCCGCGACCACGGAGAATAACGGGTCGAGCGGACAAGGAAGGAGCCACCTCTGAGGACCAAACCCGGCCCCAAGACCTCTGGTCTCCTGCTGGCCGGACGCCGGCGCTCCGGTCGGTGGCATGCAGGTGCGACACGGTTGGGTGCGGACCCTACAGTCGCGGTATGCAGCAGCACCGCACGGCGCCGCCAGCCACTCTGGAGGCGGTGTTGAGCGGATCACCGACGTCAACGAGCAGATGGGCTACACGGTCGCCCGGGTGGCCGATCTCATGGTCGACATCGTTGCCAACCGGCTGCCGCGCCGGTTCGGGCTCGACCCGGCCCGCGAGGTGCAGGTGCTGTGCCCGATGCACCGGGGGCCGGCGTCGGCAGCAAGCGCGCCTTGGCCAAGCAGTCCACACCCAAGGCGCCGGACGTCGCGACACCGCCCTCACCGAACGGCTACGACCGACGGACGGCTGCCATCACAGCAGCCAGCCCGCCAGCCGCAACAGGTTCCGGTCGAGCCTGAGCAGCGGCGCTGGGCCGAATCAGTCCGGCAGGACGGGCAGGGTGAGGCCCAGGCGACGCAACACCTTCACAGTCCCCCAGTCCTCGAACAAGGCGCACAAAAGTTGGCCGGCCTCATGTCGGGGACTGAGGAGACGACAAGGCCCCGACCAGCGGAAATGCTGGTCCTTTTCACCTCCGAGGCTGGTTCGCCGGCCGGTGTACCGGATGGACACCTCATAACTGGCTTAACTTCCTGAGGTGTCTGGACGAGTCGGCCCGTTACGGCCCGCGCAGCAACGTTTCCTCACCAGCACGAACCCACGTAGGTCTGTCACGTTCCTACGGCAGGGTTGTTCGAGTGGGGCCCCTTAGGGATCCTTGGTCGCCGGTTTCTGGAGGTTCAGCCTGTTGCGGAAAATGCGTCGAGGGCTTGGCGGGCAAGGCCAAGGCCGAGGTAGTTGGGTGCTGGTCTCGGCGACGGCTGCCGGGAGATCACGGTCGCTGAGCCCGAGGCCAAATCACGTCGTGCCTGGGGTCGCGGCTTGTTACCGTCTGCGGCATGCGTGAGCCAGCGTGTGTCGGGGCCGTCGTCCGCGACGGGCGGAACCGGGTCTATGCCCACCGCCGTGCGCCTGACCGGCGGCTGCTGCCCGGCACCTGGGACATCATCGGTGGCCACCTCGAAGCGGGCGAGACGCCCCAGGAGGCGCTGGCCCGCGAGCTCCAGGAGGAGACCGGCTGGAGACTGCGGCACGTGGAGGCCGTGATCGCTGACTGGGAGTGGGAGTACGGCGGGGTGGTCCGCCGCGAGCTCGACTACCTCGTCGAGGTGGACGGCGACCTGGACGCGCCCCGGCTGGAGACCGGCAAGCACGACGCCTACGCCTGGGTCGGCCCCGACAACCTCGAGCTGATGATGCAGGGCCGCAGCGACGGCGACCGCCAGTTACGCGACATCGTCGCCAAGGCGGTTCGTATCCGGCTCACCGAGCGCTTGCGGCTGGAACCGGTCGGCCCCGGGCACGCCCAGGACCTGTGGCGGCTGCACCACGACGACGCCGTGGCGGCCTGGCACGGCGGCCGCTGGACCGTCGAGGCCGCGCATCGCAACGCGACCGCCATGGGCCAGGCGTGGGAGACCGCCGGCGTCGGCAAGTGGATCGCCTATGACCGCCACACCGGCGAGCTGGTCGGTCGCGGCGGGCTGGGTCGCATGGGCGCGGACGCGGCGGCGGCCCAGGAGATCGCGTCCGCGCTGCCACCGGGGCGCTGGGCGCGGGAGCGCCTGGAGGTCGGCTGGACCGTGCGGGCAGGCTGGTGGGGGCGCGGCTGTGCGACGGAGATCGGCCGGGCCGGCCTGCGGTTCGCCTTCGAGGACCTTGGCGTGGAGGAGGTCGTGGCGTTCACCGAACGGCACAACCGGCGGTCGCGTGCGGTGATGGAGCGGCTGGGGATGCGCTACGTCGGCGAGTTCGCCGGCCGAGGCCTGGTGGAAGGTCTGGATGGCGTCCACGACGGCGCACCGTTTGCGTTGTACACGATCGGGTGCGCGGACGTCTGCGGGTCGTGACCTGGCCAAGGGCATACCAGTTCCGCGGCCCCACGATCCCGTCGCGGGCCAGGCCGTTGACCTTCTGGAAGGCGACCACGCCGATGCCGCGGCGAAACCCACGCCGGCCCTGCCGGCTGTGCTGCGGCCTGACGGGACGGATGTTGTCCCTCACCTCTCAGCAGGTCAGTCCAACGAGCAGGGCGAGCAGGGCGGGGCTGTAGGCCACCGGCCCACGGTCGGGTGGGATCCCGGCCGGGTGGTGCGGGAGTCGACCACCGAGGCCTGCAGGAACACCCGCTCCTCCAGCACGGTCCCGGTTAGGAGGCGCCAGCCGGGCACCTGGCGGGTCAGGACGACGCGTGCTCCCAGCAGCCGGCCGGTGGCGGGCTCCAGCAGCAGCTCGTGACGCTCCGGGAGCGGTTGGTCCACCCCATCGACGGCGACGCTGACGGCGCGGCGGCCGGCCAGGTCGGTGACCTGGCCGATCAGCTTGACCCCCTCCAGGCGGGTCAGCACCTGGTATAGCCCGGCTCGCAGCTGCGGTGGCAGGGGGTAGTGCTCCAGCAGGTAGCCGATGGTGCCGAACAGCTCGGCGGTTAGACGCGCGCGGCTGGCGCCGCGCAGCTGGGGGTTGGCGCGCACGCGCTCGGTGAGCGTCGCCGCCAGCCGCGCCGGGTCGGTTGGGAGCCGCACCAGTTCCTGGTAGGTGGGGGGTAGCCAGCCGATACCCATGACCTTCTGCTTGACCCTGGGCGAGTAAACCTCGGTGTTGGGCAGCCCCAGGTCGGGTCGGCCGGCGGTGATCCAGGCGGCCCGCCCGGCGGCGTCCAGGAACTTGGCGCGGCCGTTGCGCTGGTGCCCTGACAGTGAGCCGTCGGGGGCCCACCAGGTTTCGCTCTGGTAGCCGAACCGGTAGAAGAAACTCTTGGTCGACCCGGCCTGGTCGAGGTTGGTACCCAGCTTGACGCCGCGTTCCAGGACATACCAGTAGCTGCCGGGGCCGAACCCCGGCGCCGGCTCCCGGGCCGCGGCCAGCGCCGCATCCGTCAGCACGCCGACCGCGGTCGGCTCGCCGATGCTCCTGGGCGGCTGGGTGCCAGTGCCAGGCGCCTGAGTGACCGTGGCGGGTCGCTGCTGCAGCAGCGGGGCCGCCACCGCCGCGGTCAGCGCGGCGGCCACCACCGCGCTGGCTGGCAGCAGCCGACGCAGCCCGACCCTGCCGTCCGTCCCAGCGGCGCGGCGGCGGGTTGGGCGCGCCTGGCCGGCCGCGGCCTCGGCGGCGATCACGGCCAGCAGCCGCGCCCGCGCGGCCTGGGTGGTGGCCGCCTCCGGTGCCGCGGTGTCGGCGGCGATACCTCGAACCAGGTCAAGCTCGTCGACGTTCATGCGGGATCGCTCCTTCCAGGCGGGGTGGGCGCAAGCAGCCCCGGCTGCCCGGTGACCTCTGTCAGGCCGAGCTGGCGGCGCAGGCGCCGGCGGGCACGGTGCAGACGGGAACGCACGGTGCCCTCGGGCACGTCCAGCGCGCGGGCGATCCCGACGTAATCCAGCTCCGCCCAGGCAAACAGCAGCAGCACCTCGCGCTGGTTGGCCGGCAGGTCGGCCACCGCCAGCGCCGCACGACGTCCGGCCGCGGCGGTGTCGACCCGTTCGGCGACGCCGTCGCCGATGTCCGGCCCGACGGGGTCGGGCACCACCCGGGCGTAGGCGCGTAGCCGCCGCACCTCCGCGCGGGCGTGCTGGCGCAGCAGGTTGGCGGCGATCCCGTACAGCCAGGCGGCGGCGTCGGCATGCTCGCCGCGGTACTGGTGGCGCCGCCGAAACGCCAGCGTGAAGGTCTCGGCGGCAAGGTCGTCGGCCAGGTCGGGGCCGATCCGCCGCCGCAGGTAGCGCAGGATCGCCTGGTAGTGGCGGTCGAACACCTCGGCGAAGCGGGCCGGCTCCACCAGCGACGCGGCGATCAGCTCGGTGTCGTTCGTCGGGGGCTCCTCACGCGTCCGAGTCCTGTCACCCCGTCAATGGCCGAAGCCACCCGCCAGGTTCCCCGGACCGCAACCCTCCGGTCCTGGTGGCGGCGGACTGGGACGCGGGCTCTGGCGCCACGGGCTGGTGCGTGACCTTCATCTGTTCGGTGGCCAGGATCGAGGCCGTGTTCGGCCCGAACGGGTGGTCGCTGGCCACGCCCGTTGCCGCACCAGCGTGAGCGCGGTCCGATGCCGTCGATGCGGGCCCGGTGTTTGGGCGTCGTCGGTGGTCTCCATCGTGGACTCCTCGGGGTGGCAGCTCCTGGCCGTCGCCGTCCGGAAGCCACCTGGCCCACGATGATTGGCATGTGCCACTGGGCGAGTGGGACGGTATCTGGCTCAGGGTGGCGTACGAGCATGGAGCTGCTTGCGGGCGACGAGCAGCAACGCGGGACCGTCGGAGGACTGGCTTCCGGTGGTTCGCTGGGATCGGGACTTGGAGCGATGGTTCGGTGTTGGGTTCGTGCTGCTGGCCTGCGGACTTGGTTCCCGTAGGACTCGGTTACTCAAGTCGTCTGGGCACCGTTGCAGGGGCCGACGACCGTTTACGTGATTCCTGGCCGTATCAGGCCGGATTCGTAGGCGAGCACCACGGCCTGGACCCGGTCCCGCAATTGCAGCTTGGCCAGCAGGTGGGCCACGTGGCTTTGACGGTGGCGTCGCTGACGACCAGCTGGGCGGCGATCTCGGCGTTGGACAGCCCCCGGGCGATCAGCTTGAGGACCTCCCGCTCGCGGTCGGTCAATCCCCTGAGCGCGTCGGTGCCGCTGAGCGCGTCGGTGCCGCCGGGAGGGGGGAGCCGGGTGAACTGCTCGATGACTCGGCGGGTGATCGACGGGGACAGCAGCCCGTCCCCGGCGGCGACCACCCGCACCGCGCTGATGAGCTGTTCGGGTGGGGCGTTCTTGAGCAGGAAGCCGCTGGCGCCTGCCGTCAGCGCCTGGTAGACGTACTCGTCCAGGTCGAAGGTGGTGAGGATCAGGACCCGGGAGGCCGAGCCTGCCGCCATGATCTGTTTGGTGGCCTGGAGCCCGTCCAGGTTCGGCATCCGGATGTCCATCAGGACCACGTCGGGTTGCAGCCGCCGGGTGCCGGCAATGGCCTGGACGCCGTCGCCGGCCTCGCCCACCACCTGGATGTCGGCCTGGGTCTCCAGGATCATCCGGAATCCCGCTCGGACCAGCTCCTGGTCGTCGGCGAGCAGCACCCGGGTGGTCATGGCTCCCCGGCAGAGGTCGGGAGGCGGACCCGGACGGCGTAGCCGCCCTGAGGTCGGGCGCCCACCTTTAGCTCCCCGTCAAATAGGGCCACTCGTTCGCGCATCCCGATCGTGCCGGCGCCCGGCGAGCGTGCCGCCGAGGGCGATGCTCCCCGGCCGTCGTCGGTGACCTCCACCGTGATGTCGTAGGTGCCGTAGCAGACCACGACTTCGGCGTGGGCTGCGGCGGCGTGCTTGAGGGTGTTGGTCAGCGCCTCCTGCACGATCCGGTACAGCGACAGGTCGATGCTGGCCGCCAGGGGCCGCGGGGTGCCCTCCACCCTCAGGTCCGCTGGGAGCCCCGCCCTCCGCAGCTGGTCCAGGAGGGCAGGGAGCTGACCCAGGCCGGGCAGCGGGGCAAGGGCGACCCCGGATCGCTCGGTGTCTCGGAGGATGCCGAGGGCGCGGCGCATCTCGGCCATGGCCTGGTTGGCGGTGGCTTCGATCGCGGCGACCGCCTCCCGGGCCCGGGTTGGGTTGGGCTCCGAGTCGAGCACCATCCGGGCCGCGCCGGCCTGGACCCCGATGACGCTGAGGCTGTGGGCCACCACGTCGTGCAGCTCGCGGGCGATCCGCAGGCGTTCCTGGGTGGCCGCCTGTCTGGCCTTCTCCTCTCGTTCCCGCTCCAGCCGGGCGGCGCGGTCCTCCAGTTCGGCGGCGTGCAGCCGCCGCTGGCGGACGCCCTCGCCAAGGGTCCAGGCGGCGGCCAGGAGCACGTAGTCGTCGACCACGTCGGACAGGCCGCTGATCGTGACCTGTGGCCACCTGGCCGCGATCAGGTAGCCCAGGCGCACGGTGAGCAGCAACGCCCAGACCGCGACGGCCCGGACGGCCAGCCGATGGTCCCCGTAGGCGGCCAGCGAGTACAGGGCGAGGTTGAGCGCCAGAAAGGCGAACAGGGGGCCCCGCAACTCCAGGGCCCCCTGGACGCCGACCGCCACCGCGGCGACGGCGAACACCGTGAACGGGGCCCGCCGTCGGAAGACCAGGGGGAGGGTCTGCAGCAGCACCAGCGCGATGTTGAGGGTGCTGCGGTCGCGCGGGCTCGGATATCCCTGCATCTGGGCAAGGGAGAGCCCGGCCGCCACCAGCGCCAGCAGCCCGTCTGCCAGCAGCGGGTCCAGCCGCGGCAGCCGCGAACGAACAGCGCTCCATCGGTCCACGGCCAAACGCTAGCCGCCACCGGCACCACCCGCATCCCCCTTGCTGATGATCGCCACGTCAGCGGGTTCATCACGGAGGCGGAGGTGGGATAGCCCCACGGCCGATGCCCTGGGGGCCGACCGCCATCAGGCTGGCTGGTGTCACACCCCTCTCGGGAAAGGAACCGCCGCCGATGACGACTGACGCCGTGGACGCCCAGGTTGTCGCGGAGCTGTGGGGCGTCCACAAGCGCTACGGCAAGGTCGAGGCTCTGCGAGGCGTCGATCTCCAGCTCCATGCGGGTGAGCTGGTGGCGCTGCTGGGCCCCAACGGGGCGGGTAAGACCACCGCGGTCGGCATCCTGCTGGGCCAGCGCCGCCCGGACGCCGGGTCGGCCAGGCTGTTCGGCCGGGATCCGACCAGGCCCGCGGCACGTCGGTCGGTCGGGGTCACGCCCCAGGAGGTCGGGTTCCCCGACAACCTCACCGTCGCCGAGGTGGTCGACCTGGTCCGCGTCCACTACCCGCACCCCGCCGCAACATCAGAGCTGCTTGGGCGGTTCGGCCTGGCAGAGGTGGCCGGTCGGCGCGCCGGCGGTCTCTCCGGCGGCCAGCAGCGTCGGCTGGCAGTGGCGCTTGCCTTCGCCGGGCGACCCCAGGCGGTGGTCATGGACGAGCCCACCAGCGGTCTGGACGTGGAGGCCCGCCGCCGGCTGTGGGAGGTCGTCCGGGCGTTTGTGGCCGACGGCGGCGCCGTGCTGCTCACCACCCACTACCTGGAGGAGGCGCAGGCCCTGGCCTCCCGCGTGGTGGTGATCGCCGGGGGCCTGGTGATCGCCCACGGCAGCGTGGAGGAGATCACCGCCCGGGTCGGCCTCAGCCGGGTGCGGCTGCGGGCCCCGTCGCTGCCGGAGCTCCCGGCGGTCACCAGCGTCGAGGTCACCAACGGTTCCTACATCCTGTACACCGCCGACCCCGACGAGCTGGTCCGGGCGCTCAGCCTCCAAGGAGTGCCGTTCAGCGGACTCCAAGTCGAGCGTGCCAGCCTGGAGGAGGCGTTTCTGAGCCTGACCGGAGGTGCGTCGTGAGGATCGTCCTGGCGCATTTCAAGGACCAGACCCTGCAGCACCTGCGGGCGCCGGGGTACCTGCTGCCCACCATGGCGATGCCGGGGTTGTTCTACTTCCTGTTCGAGGGCCAGGACACCGAGGTGGGGCTGGTCACCCACCTCATGGCCTCCTACGCGATGTGGGCCATCCTGGGGGTGGCGTTCTTCCAGTTCGGCGTGGGCATCGCCGAGGAGCGGACCACCGCCTGGGAGCGGTTGCTGCGGACGCTGCCGCTGTCGGCCGGCCAGCGGCTTGGCGGGCGGGTGCTGTCAGCGGCCCTGTTTGCCGCCGCGGCGGCGGCGGTCGTGATCGTGGAGGCGCACCTGGTCAACCCGGTGCGCGTGGCCGCCGATCGGTGGCTGCCCTGGACCCTGGCGCTGCTGGCCGGGGGCATCGTGGTGGCCCTCGGGGGGATCGCCATGGGGTACTGGGTCAGCCGGCGGGCCGCCACCGCTGTGGCCATGCTGGCCTGGCTGCTGTTGGCCTACCTGGGCGGGCTGTGGGCCCTCCCGGCCGAGCTCCCCAGCTGGACGGAAGCTGTCTCCCCCTACCTCCCTACGCGGCTGTGGGGGGAGGTGACCTGGGCGGCGGTGCTAGGCCAGCCCTCGGCGCTCGGGGACTGGCTGGGCCTGGCGGCCTGGGCGGTGGGCTTCGCGGCCCTGGCGCTATGGGGCTACCGGCGCGACGAAACGGTAAGGAGCACCTAGAATGCAGCACCCAGCACCAGCCATGGTTTCCACCTCCCCACCGGCCAGGATGCGGGCCTCGCTGCTGGGCGCCTGGCAGCGGGCCCGGCCCGCCCAACGGCTCGGCTACCTGGTTGGCGGCGCCCTGGTCCTGGTCGGCCTGGCCACCTGGCCGGGTGGCTGGCGGTCGGCGGGGCCTGGCAGGGACCGGTCTCCTTCCGCAAGCCCACCACCTTCGGGATCTCCCTCGGGCTGACCACTATCACCCTGGCCTGGGTCACCGGCCACCTGTACATCACCGACCGCACGCGCTGGCTGCTGCTCGGTCCGCTGGCGGCCGCCACCAGCTACGAGGTCGCCTGGGTCGCCGTCCAGCACGCCCGCGGGGTGCCCTCCCACTTCAACGACACCACCGTGCTGGAGGAGCGCCTGTTCACCCTGGGCGCGGTGATGGTCGCCATCGCCATCCTGGTCATCGCCGCCATGACCCTGGCCGCCTTCGTCCGCACCAGCGCACCGGCGCCGATGGCCCTGGCGATCCGCGACGGGCTGGTGGGGTTGCTGGCCGCCCAGGCCACCGGGCTGTGGATGCTGCTGCACGGCCTGGCACTACTCCAGCTGGTCCGCTCGACAAGGTGAGGACCACGACCGCGACGGCTTGGAGGGCGAAGACCGCCGCGGTGGCGAGCGCGAGCGGCCAGCGGCGGCCAAGGGCGGTGACCAGGACGCGGCCGCCGACCGACATGGCGCCGAGGAGCCCGGTCCAAGTCGCCGCGAACCCGGGGGAGTACTGCTGCTCGCGAAGGTAGGCGACCAAGTGGACGGTGACGGTGGAGGTGGCCAGGGTGGCGGCAAAGAACCCGCGCCCAGCCACCACAACGCTTGGTCGCGCAGCGCGCGGGCCAGCGGGACGCCGTCGGGCCCGTTGGTGGCTGGCGGCGTGGCGGGTTGCTGGCCTGGTTGGCGTTCGAGGTGGTCGGGCCGCCGGCCGGGGAGCGTGGCGCTTGGGAGGACCGTGAGGGGGACGAGCAGGACCGCCAGCGCTACCAGGGCGTCGCGCCAGCCCTGGGTCTGGACCAGCCAGCCGGCCAGCGGGACGTAGATGACGCTGGCGAACCCAGCGACCACGGTGAGGGCCAGCAGGGCCCGGGTCCGCTCGGCGCCGTCGCGGAACCAGCTGGCGATCACCGCGAAGGCGGGCTCGTACAGCACGGCGGCCATGACGACGCCGATGCCGGCCCAGATGGCATAGAAGGCGCGCAGGTCGGTGACGCGTGCCCAGGCCAGCACCAGCATGGTGGCGGCGACCGAGCCGGCGGTCATCAGGGCGCGGGCGCCGTGGCGGTCCAGCCAGCGGCCGACCGGGATGGCGGCCACCCCCGACAGGATGATGGCCAGCGAGTAGGCGCCGGTGATGGCGGTCCTCGACCAGCCGAGGTCGTGCTGCATGGGCAGCAGGAACACCCCGAAGGCGTAGGTCAGGACCCCGTAGGAGGTGGTCTCGGTCACCGCCAGGGTGGCGACCACCAGCCAGCCGCGCCGAGGTCCCGGCCAGCCGCTGGCGCGCGGCGAGGTCGGCAGCTTGCTGGTCATCACTCTCAGGCTAGGGGCAGCAGGTGGCGGCGCTCCAGTCGGCCGCGGTGCCCAGCGCCACCGCGCCAGTCGGCTCGGCAAGGGTTGCGGCGAGCCGGTGGCGGCGGGCGTGAGCGAGCAGGGTTCGATTGCTGGCGCACATGGCTGCGGCCGGGGGCCCGTGGTCGCGGTGGGCGGCGCCGGCGCGGTCGCCGGCCAGGGCGGCCACCACCGAGCGGACCTGCTGGTAGCCGGTGGCCAGCAGGAAGGTAGGGGCGCGGCCGTAGCTCTTCATCCCTACGATCACGTAGCCGGGTTCGGGGTGGGCGAGCTCGGCGATGCCGTGGGCGGGCACGGTGCCGCAGGTGTGGACGTTGGGGTCGATCAGTGGGGCCAGCGCGGTCGGGCTCTCCAGGGCCGGCTCCAGGCCCAGGCGGAGCTCCGCGGCGATGGCGTGGTCGGGACGGAACCCGGTGGCGGCGATCACCTGGTCGGCCTCGATTCGTAGGCCGGTGGCGTCGGCGAGGTCCTGGTCGTGCAGCTGGTCGCCGACCAGCCGGACCCGGTCACCGGCCGGCTCGACCGTGTGGATCCGGAAGCCAGTGGCCAGCTCGATGTGGCCGGCGTCGACCAGGGCGGCCAGGTCGGTGGCCAGCCGGCCCCGGGCGGGGAGCTCGTCGGCTTCGGCGTTGCCCTTGCCGACCAGCGGCCGCGGGGTGGCCGAGCGGACCGCCCACACGATCTCGGTCTCCGGCGCCTGCTGCTGGAGCTCGGCTAGGGCGAGCAGGCTGGTGGCGGCCGAATGCCCGGCGCCCACCACTACCGTCCGCCGGCCGCCATAGCGGCCCCGGTCGGCGCCGAGGATGTCGGGCAGCCCGTAGGCGATCCGCGAGCCGGCGTCGGGCTCGCCGAGGGCGGGCAGCCCGGAGGCGCCCAGGGGGTTGGGCTGGGTCCAGGTGCCGGAGGCGTCGATCACCGCCCTGGCCTGGAGGTCGCGGAGCTGCCCGTGCGGGTCGCGGACGCGCACGAGGAAGGGGAGCTGGTCGCGGCCGGGGCTGCGGACCTTGTCCAGGTCGTGGCGGGCGACCGCGACCACCGTGGTGTTGAGCCGGATGCGGCTTGCGAGGGCGGGCAGGGCGGCCAGCGGCTGCAGGTAGTGCTCCAGCAGGTCGGCGCCGGTGGGGAGCGTGTCGGGGTCGGGACCGGTCCAGCCTGCCTGGTGGAGCAGGCGCACGCTGACCGGATCCAGCGCCAGGCACCAGGGCGAGAAAAACTGCACGTGCCGCCATTGGGCGATGTTGGCGCCGACCTGTGGGCCGGCTTCCAGGACGAGGGGTTCCAGGCCGCGGTCCAGCAGGTGGGTGGCCGCGGCCAGCCCGACCGGGCCAGCCCCGATGACCACCACCGGGAGTCGGGTGCGGGCGGTCGGGGCGGCGTCGGGGTCGTCAATCCAGATCGGTTGGCTGCTGTCGGGTGGCATGGGTACTCCTCAGACTAGATCGAAAAGTATCGATATATTGGGCCGCGGTGGTCCCGGGCCCAGGTCGGGGTGAGCGCAGCGCGGCACACGGACGAGCGGGGACGCCTCGTCCGGTGCCGGCTGCTCAGGTCAGCAGCAGTCCGACTGCTGGACGACCGGCAGCTCCCGGTGGGCGCCGGTGGGCACCGCGGCGGCCACGTCGGCGGGCTTGGTGGCCTTGATGATGGCCGACTGGATGCCGTCGCCGACCGCGTGGGTGAAGGTCACCGACACGTCGCTGAAGCCCGCCTCGGCCAGCTGGGTCTCGTATTCGGTCTGGGAGAGG
>WNFU01020648.1_pt1 | contig 14809 bp, 16 predicted proteins | sample 5400121 | NCBI WGS metagenome assembly WNFU01 (sample SAMN13153360, study PRJNA577476) | soil metagenome | isolation source: 100 cm soil or saprolite under grassland replicate 1 | place: USA:California | collected 2016-06-15
AAAGCGAAGAGAAGCCCGGCCCACCCGGATGACACACGAGCAGCGGTCCCTCGCCTTCGCGACGGTAGGTCAACGCACGCCCGTCCTGCGTCCGAAACGACTCGGTCACATTCGCTTTCCCTCGACAACGCGATCCCGGCCCGTGAGATCCACGCCGATCCTAACGCTGTACCCGAGCCGTTCGAGCAAATCCTGCACCTCCCTCGCTCGCTCCGCGTGCACTTCGAGCACGAGCTCGGCGTTCGGCCGGAGGACGTCGCGCGCCGCTCGGGCAAGCGCCTCCGTCTGCCCGTTGTCGACGAGCGCGTCGCGCGGCTCCCAGTCGCGTACCTCGGGCTCGAGCGAGTCGATCTCCTCCGGCCGCACGTACGGCGGGTTCGAGACGACGAGGTCGAACGGGCCGGCCGGCAGACCCTCGCGCAGATCGCCGTGGACCAACTCGACGCTGAGGCCGGCGCGCCGCGCGTTCTCACGCGCCAGTTCGAGCGCGTCCTCCGACGAATCCATTGCGACGACGTGCACGCCGTCCAGCTCGTCCGCGAGCGCGAGGGCGATCGCGCCCGTGCCGGTCCCGACGTCGAGCACGCGCGTCTGTTCCGTGCCGCGCAGCAGCTCGAGGCAGCGCTCGACCACAACCTCGGTCTCGGGCCGCGGCACCAGCGCGCGCGAATCGCAGCGGAGGGTAAGGCGGCGAAAGCCCCACTCACCGAGCACGTACGCCAGCGGCTCTCGATTCGTACGACGCTGGACGAGCGGCCACACGGCCGCGTCGTCGACGTCGAGGCCGCTCAGGTCGGAGCGGGTGACGCCGAGCACGTGCGCGACGATCCACTCTGCGTCGGCCCGCGCCGTCTCGATGCCGTGCTCGGCGAGCAGTGCCGCCGCACGGTCGACGATCACTCGAGCGCGCGCCGCCGCTCCTCTGCCTGCAGGGCCTCGGTGAAGTTGCCGAGCTCCCCGTCCACGATCTGGTCGAGCCGGTGCTCGGTGAGCTTGATCCGGTGGTCCGTGACGCGGCTCTCCGGAAAGTTGTAGGTGCGGATCTTCTCCGCGCGCTCGCCGGTGCCGATCTGCAAGCGGCGCTGCGCCGCCAGCTCCGACTGCTGCTTCGCGCGCTCGAGCTCGTACAGGCGCGCGCGCAGCACGCGCATCGCCTTGACCTTGTTCTGGAGCTGCGACTTCTCGTCCTGCATCGCGACGACGACGCCGGTCGGAAGGTGCGTGATCCGCACCGCGGAGTCGGTCGTGTTCACGCTCTGGCCACCCGGTCCTGTGGAGCGGTAGACGTCGACCTTGAGGTTGTTCTCGTCGATGTCGACCTCGACGTCCTCGGCCTCCGGCATCACGGCCACGGTCGCCGTCGAGGTGTGGATTCGTCCCTGCGACTCGGTCGTCGGCACGCGCTGCACGCGATGCGTGCCGCCCTCCCACTTGAAGACCGAGAACGCACCGTCGCCCTTGACCGCGAACACCGCCTCCTTGATCCCACCGCCCTCGCTCTCGCTCGTGGACAGCGTCTCCGTCTTGAAGCCGCGCCGTTCGGCGTAGCGCTGCAGCATGCGCGTCACGTCGCTGGCCCAAAGCGCAGCCTCGTCACCGCCGACACCCTGGCGCACTTCGACGATGACGTCCTTCGCATCCGCGGGGTCCGTCTCGACGAGCGCGAGCTTCAGCTCTTCCTCGACACGCCCGATCTCAGACTCGTACTCGGGGACCATCTCGGCCAGCTCGGGGTCCGAACGCGCAGCATCGAGATCCGCGGCGGCGGAGCGCCACCGCTCGGCGAGCTTGTACGGCGTCTCGAGCTCTTTCAGGCGCCGTCCGACCTCCGCCGCCTCGCGGTGGTCGTTGTAGACCGCGGGATCGGACAGCCGTTCCTGCGTCTCGCGGTAGTTGCGTTCCAGCTCGTCGAGGAGCTGCTCCATTGCCGTGCCCGTGGCCATCCTCTAATTCTGCAGCCGTGCGTCGAGCGTCAGCTCGACATTGCCCTTGAGAGCGCGCGAGACGGGACAGCCTTCCTTCGCCTGATCGGCGGCTTCCTTGAAGCCGGCCTCGTCGAGGCCGGGGACGGTGCCGACGACCGTCAGCGCCGCCTTCGTTATGCCGGTGCCCGGGACGAACGTAATCGCGGCCGACGTCTCCAGCTTTTCCGGTGCGTGCCCGGCCTTGGCCAGGCCGCCCGACAGCGCCATAGCGAAGCAGGCCGCGTGTGCGGCGGCGATCAGCTCCTCCGGGCTCGTCTTGTCCTCCGGCTCCTCCGCGCGCGCCGCCCACGTCACCTGCAGCGGCCCGAAAGCGCCGCTCGGCACCTCGTGGATCTCGCCGCTTCCCGACATCAGATCGCCTTGCCACGTCACCTGCGCACTGCGTTCGGTCGCCATCTCATCCCTCCAGTTCTGCGTCGATCGACACCCTTGCGCTCGCCTTGATCAGCGCCGAGAAGGAGCAGCCCTCATCCGCCTCCGCGACGACTCGTCGGAACGCGCCCTCGTCGATACCCGGCACGCGCGCCCGCACACGCAACTCCGACGCCACGATCAGATGACCCTTGCCCGCGACCTCGTCCATAACGACGTTCGCCGTGACGTCGAGCCGGTCGGGGGGCGCCCCGGCGCGCGTGAGCTCTCCCGCAAGCGAGCTCGCGAAGCAGCCTGCGTGCGCGGCCGCGAGCAGCTCCTCTGGGCTCGTCTTGCCCTCCTTGCCCTTGCCGATGCGCACCGCGTTCGAGTACGCGAGAGCTTCGAATGCTCCGGTGCCGGCGCTGATGCGGCCGGTGCCGCGGGCGAGGTTTCCCTCCCAGAGGACGTTCGCGTGCCGCTCGATGCGAGGCACCGGCCGCTACGCCATCACTTCGACGCGGGCGTCCGCGTCGGTCCGCTCGACGCGCAGGACCTCCTGCAGCGCGCGGATCGAAACCTCGATCTGGTCGAGCGTGCGATCAAGGGCAGCAGCAGGATGCGCGTCGTAATCAGCCAGTACCACGCCGGCCGTCCGAAGAACGCGAAGACGAAGATCGCTATCACCATCACCCACAGGAGGAAGGCCGTGCCGCAACGTGGGTGGATCAGCGAGTAGCGCTGCACACGCTCGGGCACGAGCTCATCGCCGGCCTCGAGGGCGTTGATCGCCTTGTGCTCGGCCGCGTGATACTGGAACACGCGGCGCAGGTCCGGCAAGAGCGAGATGAGCGACAGATAGACGATGAAGATCGTCACGCGGATCAGTCCCTCGACGATCACGAACGGGCCGGTGCGATCGATCGGCAGCAGGTTGGTGAGCAGCGCCGGCGTCACCTTGAAGAGCGCGATCGCGAAGCCGATCGCAACGGCGAAGGCGAAGAACAGCTGTCCGCGCGACAGCTCCTTCGGAACCTCGTCGGTGTCGCCCTCCTCCTGCGCCGCATAGTTCGCCGAGATCGCAAGGGCACGGAAGCCGATGGTGAGCGACTCGCCGAGCGCGAAGATGCCGCGGACGACCGGCAGCCGTGCGAGGACGTGCCGCTTCATGGGCGACTCGATGTTGCGCGAGACGTGCGCGATCTCCCCGTCGGGCTTGCGCACCGCCACGGACCAGTTCGACGGGCCGCGCATCATCACGCCCTCCAAGACGGCCTGACCGCCGTAGCTGACTGCCATGTCGAGCGGTCTAGCCGCCGCGCCGAGCGCCGCCGGCCTTCTCGAGGCGCCGCTGGAAGCGCTCGACCCGGCCGCCGGTGTCCATCAGCTTCTGCTTGCCCGTGTAGAACGGATGGCAGTTCGAGCAGACCTCGACGTGGAGGTCCGGCTTCGTCGAGCGCGTGACGAACTCGTTGCCGCAGGAGCAGCGAACGGTCGCGACGACTGCGGCGACGGTGTTACCGGGTTCGAGCGGAACTTTTCCCGCGAGCAGCGCGGCTGCGGTCGCGGCGCCGGCCAGCTCGCAGGCGAGCTTCATGCGGCCGTACATGAACCGGAAGCCCTCGTTCAAGTCGTCCTCTGACACGAGCACGTTTTCGACGCCGAGATCGAGACACACGCGCACGCAGTTCGGGCCCGCGTACGGCCCGTTGAGACCGTCGGCGGCGGACTTCGGCTCGATCATCACGGACTCGCGGGCCGCCATGCTCGCCGCGAGCGCGTTGGAGAGCTCGGGCTCGACCGCGTACACGCGCGCGTCGGGCTTGAGCGCCTTCACCGCCGTGGCGATTCCCGAGACGAGGCCGCCGCCGCCGACCTGCACGACCACGACGTCCGCGTCCGGAACGTCCTCGAGCATCTCCACCCCGACCGTTCCCTGCCCCGCCATCACGAGCGGGTCGTCGTACGGATGGACGAGCGTGCGGCCCGTCTCCTCGACCAGCTGGTCGAGGTGCTCGAACGCGGCGGGGATGTCGGGCGGCGAGTCGTCGACCGTCGCACCGTAGGCACGCGCCGCAGCGATCTTCATCGGCGACGCCGACTGCCACATCACGACGAATGCGTCGATGCCCTCGACGGCGGACGCGTAGGCGAGAGCCTGCGCGTGGTTGCCCGCGGAGATCGAGATCACGCCGCGCGCCTTCTCGTCGTCGCTCAGCGTCGAGAGCTTGTTGAGGACGCCGCGCGGCTTGAACGAGCCCGTTCGCTGGAGGAGCTCGGCCTTGAAATGCACGGGCACGCCGACCTGTTCCGAGAGCGTGCGCGAGCCGAGCATCGGCGTGCGGTGCAGACGGCCGGCGATCCGTTCGCGCGCGCGGTGGATGTCGTCGAGGGTCAGGAGACCGAAGTCCGTCGCCATCGACTGGAGCGTAAAGCGTTCGTGGCACGTCACAGAACTGACCTTCTTCCGCGGCGCGGCGACTCGGAACTACCGGATCCGGGCGGACCTAAATACCCCGGCTGGGGGAAGCTTGCCGCCGCGCACCTTCCTACGTTGCGCACATTCCACTGCGGCCCCACGCGCTTGCGTGGGCATGAAGAAGGAGCTTTGAACATGCGGCAACCTCGCTCAGCGCTCGCTGGTGTCAAGTCGAACGCCTTCTGGGGCTCACGCTCGGGCGACACTCGACGCTTGGATTCGAAGTCCCCTAGCGGGACGCGTGGGCGGCTGCTCGTCACGCTGCTCCTGCTCATTTTCTTGACGGTTCCTCTTGCCCCGGTGCCGACGGCGGCGGCGGGCTCAGGTGGAACCAGCTACACCGCGTTCATGACCTCGACGCTGGCGAATGCGGTCAAGGCGAATCCTTCGGCGCTCTTCAGGGTGATCGTCAAGGGCACGAAGGGCACCAGGACGAGCGGTGTCGCGACCGCAGTTACGAGCGCGATCAAACTCAATCCTGCGCCCGGTGCGACGATTCGCCTCCAGTACGCGGTCATCAACGGCGTCGCCACGACCATGACCGGCGGCCAGATCTCGGGCCTGTCGCACAACACAAGCATCTCCTCGATCGCGCAGGACGTGAAGGTCGGCGAGACAGCGCTCTCGAACTCGCAGCTCTGGCCCGATGTCGCGCAGGTCTCGAGCTTCTGGACCGCGACGTCCACGGCGCCTGCGATCGCGATCGTCGACTCCGGCATCGACGCCGGCCGAGTGAACGACTTCGGCGGACGCGTCATCGCTCGGCAGAACTTCGTACCAGCCAACGTGAATACCAACGGCGATGGCTACGGCCACGGCACCTTCGTCGCGTCGATCGCCGCCGGGCAGGCGGCGGGTTACAGCGGCGGCGCAGCCGGGGCGAACCTCGTCGACCTGGACGTGTTGGACGACACCGGCGCGGGCTCGATGAGTGACGTCATCAACGCCTGCGACTGGATCTACAGGAACAAGACCACGTACGGCATCAAGGTCGCCAACTTCTCGCTCAACGCCGGGTCGAACTCGAGCTTCATGTACGACCCGCTCGATCAGGCGGTCGAGAAGCTATGGCTGTCGGGCGTCGTCGTCGTCACGGCCGCCGGCAACTACGCTTCGGCTGGTCTGCCCTCGGGCGTGCTGTATTCGCCCGCCAATGACCCGTTCGCGATCACGGTCGGCGCGGCCGACATCAGCAACACACTCGACACGGCTGACGACTTCAACGCCCCTTGGTCGGCTTACGGTTACACGCTCGACGGCTTCTCCAAGCCGGAACTCGGCGCCCCGGGCCGCTACATGAACGGCGCCGTCCCGACCGCGGCAACGATGTACGTGCAGCACCCCGAACGCGCCGTCGCGGTGGGCTACATGTGGATGTCAGGCACTTCGTTCGCGGCACCCGTGGTGGCCGGTGCCGCGGCCGACCTCCTCGACCTCCACCCAACGTGGACACCCGATCAGGTGAAGGGTGCTCTCATGCTGACCGCGGCGCAGACGAGCACGAGCACCGGTCCCTACGCCCTCGGCGTCGGCGACGTTCAGGCGAGCGCGGCCGCAGCGGTGAAAAAAAGCCCGCCGAACCCGAACGCCGGCCTCGAGCAGTACCTGACGACGGAGGCGAACGGCGGGCAGGTCTTCGATGCAGCGAGCTGGGTGAGCGCGGCGAAGGCGGACGCCTCCTGGAACAGCGCCTCCTGGAACAGCGCCTCCTGGAACAGCGCCTCCTGGAACAGCGCCTCCTGGGTGTCCGGCCAGACGTCCGACGGCAGCCTCGCCACAGCGTCCTGGGCAAGCCTGATCTGGGTCGGTTGATCCGGCGAATCCAGCCCCTAAAACAGCTCATCAGTCAGGCGACGACTTCGTCCGCGGGCTTTGGCCCCGCGGACGAGGTCGTCGGCACGTCGCGCCTCGAAAACTACGTCAGCCGATATTCGGGGCCCGAGCCGCCTTCGGGTGGCGTCAGCCGCCCCCCCTTCGCGGTGATCGCACCGCACTGCACGCAGTTCGACGGCGTCACCTGCACGGAGCCGTCCGTCCACTCGTAGACCTGGGCGGGACACATGCGCTCCCAGAGACGGCCGAGCTCCTCCGGCACGCGCGTCTGCACGAAGACCGACGACAGCTTGTCGAACGTGAGCTTTCCGTCAGGAGTCGGGTAGCTGCGGGCGCGGCCTGTCTCGATGACGTCCTGCTCCGCGTCACGCTCCGTGCGCGCGTTCCCCGGCGGGAAGTGGCCCTTCGTCGCAGTCATCGCGCCGGCCAGCGCACCGCCGAGCCAGAAGCCGCGGCCGAACGCCTGCCGCATGTTGCGCACCTCCTGCAGGTCCGTCCAGATGAAGCTCTCGCGAAGGGCGTCGTCGTATGAACCGAGCGCCGTCGCTGGGCTCGCGCCGGGCCGCACCGCGGCGAATGCGGCCTCGGCCGCCAGCCGTCCCGACTCGACCGCGTAGTGCACACCCTTCAGCGCGGGCACGTTGACGAAGCCGGCACCGTCGCCGCAAAGCAACAGGCCGGGCGCGTGCAGATGCTTCGGCAACGCGACGAAACCGCCCTCGGGAATCGTCTTTGCGCCCCACTCGACGCGCTCGCCGCCCTGGAGAATCCCGCGCACCAGCGGATGAAGCTTCAGCTCCTGTAGCACGTCGTGCACCGAAAGCTCGGCGTCCCGGTAGTCGAGCCCGACGACCATCCCGAGCGTGACCATGTCGTCCCCGAGCGGATATATAAAGGAGCCGCCGAACTCGCGGTAGCGCGGGCTGTTGCGAAGCGGCCACCCCATCGTGTGGATGACGCGATCGAGCGGCCGCGCGACCTTCCAGACCTCCTTCACGCCGAGCGCCCACACCTGCTGGTTGTCGCCTGCGAGCCCGAAGCGGTCGATCGCCGCGCCGGTCAGGTGCCCCTGCGTTCCCTCGCACAGCACCGTGACTCGCGAGACGATGTCCGAGCCGGGTTCGAAGTTCGGGAGCTGCTCACCCGAGCGCCCGCGCCCGCGATCGCCCGTGCGCACGCCTCGAACGCGGCCGTGCTCGACCAACAGCTGCGTCGCGGCGGTCTCGGGAAGAATGGCGGCGCCGCCTTCCTCCGCTTGCTCGGCGAGCCAGCGACCTAACTGCGACAGCGACGCAACGTAGTTGTGGTGGTTCTTCATGGTCGGCGGCGCCGGAATGCGCAACGACTGATGGCGCGTGAGGTAATAGACGGCCTCCCCCTTCACCTCGCCGTAGAACGGCATCTCTGCAACGGGCTTACGGTCGCCGAACAGGAGACGAAGCGACCGAGGGTTGACCACGGCGCCCGACAGGAGATGCGAGCCGGGCTGCTTGCCCTTCTCGAGTACGGCCACCGGTACGTCACCGAGCCGCTCCGCGACCCGAGGCTCCTCTTCGAGCAACTGGCCCAGCCGAATCGCGCACGCCAGGCCGGCGGGCCCGGCGCCGACGATCAGCACGCCGACCTCGATGCGCTCGTCCGGAGGGTCGGTCGGCTCGGCGATCGCCTCCCGCACGCTGAAGGGCGGCGGGAAGTCGGCGGGCTTGACGCTCACGACCTGCGCTGCTTCACGAGCTCGGTCAGCTTGGGGACGATCTCGTGGAGGTCTCCGACAACGCCGAGGTCCGCGAACTCGAAGATCGGGGCGTTGCCATCCTTGTTGATCGCCACGATCGTGCCGGAGCCCTGCATCCCCACCTTGTGCTGGATCGCGCCGGAGATGCCGACCGCGACGTAGAGCTTCGGCGACACCGTCTTGCCCGTCTGCCCGACCTGCGTCGAGTACGGGTACCACCCGGCGTCGACGACGGCGCGCGTCGCGGCGACTGCGCCCCCGAGTGCCTGCGCGAGCTCCTCGACGAGCTTGAAGTTTTCCGGCCCTCCGAGGCCGCGGCCGCCGGCGACGATGACCTTCGCATCCTCGATGGACGGGCCTTCGCTCTCGGCGTGCGCCTGCTCGACCATCGTCGCGGCAGTGGAGAAATCCTGCAGCTCCACGTTCACCTGCTCGACCTCCGTCTCGCCGCCGCTCTCCTGCGGATCGAACGCGCCGGAGCGGAACAGCGCGAGCCGCGGCTCGGACTTCCAGCCGACGTCGACGAGCACGGAGTCCTGCAGCGCCGGACGCTTGCCCACGAGCGTCCCGTCCTGCTGCACGAGATCGGTCAGATCCCAGTTCAGCCCTGCGTCGAGCCGCGCTGCGAGGCCCGACGCGACATCCGCGGCGAGCACGCTCTGGCCAAACAACACGGTGTCGTAGTTGTGCTCGCGGACCAGGTGCTCGAGGACGTCGACGCGCGGCTGCGACAGCGGAGCCTCGACCGCCGCGTCCTCTGCGACCCAGACCTTCGCTGCGCCGTACGCGCCCGCGCTCGCGGCCGGCTCGCGCACGTCGGAGCCGACGGCGACGCCGTGCACCTCCTCGCCGAGGGACGCGGCCTTCGACAACACCGCGAGCGAGTTCTTCACGAGCTCGCCGCCGTGGTGCTCGAGAAAGACCAGTGCGGTCACAGCAGGCGCTTCTCTGCGAGGAAGTCGACGATCTTCTGCGGAGCGCTGCCGTCGTCCTCGATCTTCTGTGTGTCGCCCCGCGGAGGCGGATCACCGAGCGCCAGGACTTCCGTCTTCGATCCGTTCTCTCCGAGCTGCCCCGCATCGACGCCGAGGTCGGCGGCGCTCAGGCTCTCCTGCGGCTTCTTCTTCGCGCCCATGATCCCCTTCAGCGACGGGTAGCGCGGCTCGTTGATCGCGTCCGACACCGCGACAACCGCGGGCAGCGGCGCCTCGATCACGTCGTAGCCGAACTCCGTCTGCCGCTTCACGCGCGCCTTCCCGTCTGCGACCGTCAGCTCTGCCGCCTGCGACACGAGCGGCAGGCGCAGTCGATCCGCGACCGCGGCCCAGAGAACGGCTCCGTCCGAGTCGCTCGCCTGCTGGCCGAACAGGATCAGGTCGGCGCTCTCACGCTCGAGCGCCTTCGCAAGCGCGAGGCTCGTCGCCACGAGGTCGGAGCCGGCGGCGGCGCCGTCGCTGACCAGCACGGCGCGATCGGCTCCCATCGCGAGCCCTTTGCGAAGCGAGTCGAGCGCCCTCTCCGGGCCGAGCGAGACGAGCACGACCTCAGCGTCGCCGCTCGCTTCTTTGACGCGGAGCGCCTCCTCGACCGCGTTGGCATCGAAGGCGTTCAGCGCGCTTTCGCCGGAGCGGTCGAGCCGTTTCGTTGCCGGATCGATTCGCTTTGCCTGCGACTCGGGCACCTGCTTCACGCACACGGCAATCCTCATCGGGCCGGACTCTAACGAGGCGGTCCCGCCGCGACGCGGTGGAGCATGGCATCGAAGTCACCACGCTCGTCATGGATGGACTCGAACCACCAGGTCGCCCCCGCTCTCGCATACGCGGCCGGCAGCTCGTTCTCGCCCGGCTGCGTGTGGCCCTGGGCGGTGACGTCGAATCGCGCGTTGTCAGATCTCGCGCGAAAGATTATCTCGACCTTCTCGGCGAGCTCGTCGGGGGTCATCGTCATCCGATCCGGCGCCGCGGTGTTCGCGGCCCACCCGTCGAAGCGTGCTGCACGTCGCAGTGCGCGCGGTGCGTTGCCGCCGATCCAGATCGGCAGCGGCTGCTGAAGCGGCAGCGGCAGCAGGTGGACATCGCCGACGCGCTCGCCGGACCAGAGCTTCCGCAGCACCTCGAGACTCTGCTCCAGCTTCCTCGCGCGGACGCGCTCGTCGGTTTCCTCACCGAAGGCGGCGAACTCGCGCTCGTTTCCGCCGAGCCCGCACCCGAAGACCATGCGCCCTCCGGAGAGTCGGTCGAGCGTCGCGACCGCTAGCGCGACATCCTGAAACCGATGTCGCGGCAGCGCCGCGACGAGCGTGCCGAGCAGGACTCGTTCGGTCGCGCCGGCCGCAGCTGCGAGCAGAATCCAAGGATCCGCAGTCGCTCTTGCTCGACTCCAGGTATAGGCGAGGTGATCCCAGACGAAGACGGCCTCCCACGTCGCTGCTTCCGCCGCCCGCGCGAGCTCGACGAAGCGCGCTGGATCCGCATACGTCCCGAAGTTGGCGACCGAAAGGCCGTACCTCAACGGCGGGACTCTATCCGTCGATGTGCGCTAGGGTGCCCGACTTCGACGTCGAACCCCACGTTTTGCGGATCACCTTTGCCCTACTAGTCACGCTCGTGCTCGCCGCAAGTGCCGAGGCGGCGCCGCGGAAGCAAACGCCTCGCTTGATCTTCCCGGTCGTCGGCACGGTCGCGTACACGGACGATTTCGGTGACGCGCGCGCGGGCGGCAGACACGAGGGCAACGACATCCTGGCTTCGCGCCACGCGCCCGCGGTTGCAGTCGAGGCGGGCAAGGTCGAGTTCTGGACGACGTCGGCGCAGGCCGGGTGCATGCTCTATCTGCGCGGCGCAAGCGGCACGACGTACCTTTACATCCACCTCAACAACGACCTGACCTCGCGCAACGACAATCGCGGTCAGTGCGTTGCGGGGACAGCGTATGCCCCGGGCCTCAAGAGCGGGATGCGCGTCGCCGCCGGCGAGCTCATCGGCTTCGTAGGGGATTCAGGCGACGCGAACGGAATCCATCCGCATCTCCACTTCGAGGTGCATCCGAACGGCGGGGCGGCGGTCGACCCGTACTCGTTCCTCCAGAAGGCACAACCGCTCCTCTTCTACGCGAAACGGGGAACAACCGTCTCGGTCACGCTGGCAGGAACGATCGTCTCCTCGTTTGCGGGCGGCCTCGAGCTGAAGGCGTCGGAGGTTCAGCTCAACTCGTCCAAGCCGGTCGCGATCCGACGGACACTCGCCCTCTCCGTTGCGCCCGACGCGGTCGTCACGAGCGTGCTCCCGGGTGGGTTCAGCGGACTGGCCGCGCTCCAGCGGGGCCTGCCGGCGAAGGTCACCACGGCCCCGTTGCGCGCGTCACTCCGTGCGGCGCGCGGTGACGACAACGCGCTCGTCGCGTCTCAGATCGTCCTCGGCGCTTAGCGACCGACGAAGCGCGGCTCGCGCTTCTCGATGAACGCGCCTAGGCCCTCCTTCGCGTCCTCGCTCTCGAACAGGTCGCCGAAATGCTCCGACTCGCCGCGCAGGTTCTCGGCGTGGCCGCCCTGCAGCGCGTCGTTTATCGCCGCCTTCGCGGCGGCGAGCGCGACCGGGCTCTTCGAGGCGAGCAGCCTCGCCGTCTCGAGTGCCCGCTCGAGGACGGGATCGTGAACGGCGTTGACAAGCCCGCGCTGCAACGCCTCGCCGGCGTCGACGGTGCGGCCGGTGAGGATCAGCTCCTTTGCAAACCCGATCCCGCACGCGCGCGCGAGCCGCTGCGTGCCGCCCCAGCCGGGAATGATCCCGAGGTTGATCTCCGGCTGCCCGAGCTTCGCCTTCGACGACGCGTAGCGGAGATCACACGCGAGTGCGAGCTCGCACCCGCCGCCCAGCGCGAAGCCGTTGACCGAGGCGATCGTCGGCTTCGGCATCGTCTCGAGCAGCGTCGCGACCTCGTGGCCGAGTGCTCCCCACTCCTTCGCGCCGTCGACGTCGAGCGCGCTCATGTACTTGATGTCGGCGCCCGCGATGAAGGCGCGGTCGCCCGCGCCGGTGAGGACGAGCACGCGGACGTCGCCGTCGTCGCGCAGCTCCCGCAGCCGGTCGCGCAGCTCCGCCAGCGTGGCGACGTCGAGCGCGTTCATCGCGTCGGGGCGGTCGACGACGACGGTCGCGACGGCTTCTTCGCGCTCGACGCGGATCATGCGGGAACTCGAGCGCGCAGGAACTCGACGATCTCCATCGTCGGCGCGCCCGGGGTGAACACCTCTGCGACGCCTTTCCCTTTGAGCTCCGCCGCATCCTCGGTCGGAATGGTGCCGCCGACGACGACGATCACGTCCTCGGCGCCGTTTTCGCGCAGGCCGTCGAGGATCTTCGGGACGAGCGTCATGTGTGCGCCCGAGAGAATCGAGATGCCGACGGCGTCGGCGTCCTCCTGGACCGCCGTCTCGACGATCTGCTCCGGCGTCTGGTGCAGGCCTGTGTAGATCACCTCCATGCCTGCATCCCGGAGCGCGCGCGCGATGATCTTGGCGCCGCGGTCGTGTCCGTCGAGACCCGGCTTGGCGATGACGACTCACCTACGCGCGCTCGCGCAGGTACTCGCGCAGCGCGCGACGACTCCGTAGCCGCTGTCGCCCGAAGATCACGATCGGCAGCCCGAAGATGAGCCCGAGGACCACGCCCACGGGCAGGAAGATCCAGGCGACCGGAAGGCGCGAGCTCGGCTGCCGCAGCGCCTCCTTCGCCACGGCCCGCGCACGCGGGCCCGAGACCGCCACGCCGACTCCTGCCGGCACCCAGTAGTCGACGCGCCACTTGTGATCGGCGTGACCACCGTCCCGCGTCAGGCCCATGTCGTAGGCCTGCCCCTGCACGTCGGACGTCGGCTTCGGAACGATCGCGATCTTCAGGTAAACGATGTCCTCTCCGGTCCAGTCGAGGCGGTACTTGACCACGCCCACGGCGTTCGCCGGGAAGGGCGTCACCGGGATGTTCCCCGAGTCCCACTCCCGACGCGAGAGGCCCTGGCGCAACTTCGCCGTCGTGAGCTCCCAGGAGTCGTCGACATGCTGCCGCAGGACAGCCGTGTCGATGAACAGCTCCGCGATCTGCTGGACCGAGTCTTGGTCGACGGCCGAGAGCTTCGCCGCCGGGAGCGGTGGTGCAACGCGCTGCACAGGCCCGGGACGGAAGTGCTCCTTGAGACCTTTACCGGTGTTCGAGTACTCCAGTCCGATGAATACGAGCCCGCCGGTTGCCGCGCACGCAAGCGCGAGGATTCGAAGCCGGCGTCTCCGCCTCGGCGACTGCAGGAGACGCGTTACGAACCCGCCCCCGCCGTTCAAGGGTTAACCGTTCGGATTCGCTCGGATGGGCGGGGACCAGCGCGGCACCCAGCTCCACACGACCCAGTGCGACTTTGCCCCGGCGCCGATGCGCTTCAACTCGAGCCAGTACAGCTCGATGCTTGCCTTCGTCCCCTTCTTCGGCACCATCGAGATCTCGACGAGCGCGTGGTTCTTGAACGAGTAGTCGATCTTCATGGGCGTGATCTCCGTCGGCGCCAGGTAGGGAACGACCGGAATGCTGCCCGTCATCCACTCCCTGAGCGAGAGGTCCTGGCGGATCTGCGGGCCCGACAGCTTCCACGCCTCGGCGAGATTCTTCCGCCTGACAGCCGTGAGGATGAAACGCCCCGCGACCTGCCGCGCCGCGTTGGAGAGCGGCACGGTCTTGGGCGCCTTGCCCGGCACGACGACCGGATTCTGCGTCTTCGACGTGTCCGTGTTCCCGCTCGTTCCCGGCACGAGCTTGATGATCAGCGCGATCACGCCCGCTGCGAGGACGAGGGCAGACAGCCAGGGAAAGATCTTCCCCCAGAGCTTGCGCTCGGGCAGGGACTCACGAAAGACGCTCATGTCCTTACCTTCGACGGTCAACGCCTCAACAGGTTAGCGCCGATTTTCTCGGCCGGAATGCAAGCATTCCGGCCCGGAAGACCGGGCAGGCGCGCTTCGCGCGCGCGCCCGCCCAACGGCTTTATTGGAGGGTTGCGGCTCCGCCGGTGAGTTGGTGGGCAGCTGTCAGAAGACTGGGGTCTCCTTCCAGACTCCCCAGACTTCACGTAGCGCATCGCACATTTCGCCCATCGTCACGTAGGCCCGCGCGGCTTCGATGATCGGCAGCATCAGGTTCCGACCCTCGTGCGCGGCATCCTCGTTCAGCCGCGCGAGAGCGGCTTCGGCGGCTGCCGGATCACGCCGGGAGCGCAGCGCTCGGACGCGCTCGACCTGCTGTTGCTCGAGCGCGGGATCGATGCGCAGGATCTCGAGCGGCGTCTCATCCTCGAGCTCGTAGCGGTTGACGCCGACGACGATTCGCTGCCGCGCCTCCACCTCCGACTGGTAGCGGAATGACGCCTCCGCGATCTCGCGCT
>WNFU01014230.1_pt1 | contig 14808 bp, 10 predicted proteins | sample 5400121 | NCBI WGS metagenome assembly WNFU01 (sample SAMN13153360, study PRJNA577476) | soil metagenome | isolation source: 100 cm soil or saprolite under grassland replicate 1 | place: USA:California | collected 2016-06-15
CTTTAGCCATTCTCGGACTCAGAACCGTCGCTTCCTTGAATGCTGCGGCGGCATCTTTGTAGCGATGGGTTTCAAACAGGTTCAAGCCTAGTCCATAGTGAGCTTCTGCCAGTTCCGGATTCAGATGTGTCGCCTGTTTGAAAGCCTTAATCGCGTCGGAATGCTTTGTCAGCTTGAAGTACGCCAGGCCCAGACTCAAATAGACCTCAGCAGATTCTGGGTTCAACTTGACGGATTGCTGATAGGCTTGGATGGCCGCTTTTAGGTCTCCCGACTCAAACCGCTCCCGGCCGGTGTTGTAGTATTCAACTGCAGTTTTGCGGTCATTACTATCCCCTGCACCTATTAAATTTGCTCTCGGAGATCCAGCTAAAGTACCTTCAGTGGTTTTCGCAATAGCCAGTACCGTTGGACTAGCCGGCGGTATCGTCTGCTTGGGGGAGCTATTTCTATTGCTGACTTCACCGCGCACGACCGTGGACGCCGCTTTGGTGTCACTATTTCTTTCCTCAGCGGGAGAATGAACGGCCACATTCCCCAAAGACTCAGACGAGACCGGTAGAGGTTTGTCACGGCCTGCTTCAACGGACTTTGTCGCGTTTGCAGAGTCTCTATTACCTGACGCGTCGGCCATGGTCGTTGAGGGCGTTGCCGAAGTTGTAGGGTTTGGAGATCCAATGATTTTTGCGATCTTATCGTCGTAATAGTAGGTAAAGGTTCGATAAGTGACCTCGACCTCTTCCTCCCGTAATACGCCTCCCTCAAACACGACCAAGCTTGTAACCATTCGTGTCCAGTTGCCAAAGCTGTCGAACTGGTACTTATAGCGTTCTCTGCTCAGGATCGACCCCCGTGCATCGCGCAAGGTCATCTCTGCGATGTTTCCCTTGTCGTCGTACTTGTAATCCTCCTTGCCTACTGCAGCACTCGCGACAGGGTAGGAAACGTCGTCCACCCTCTTGCCTGCCAGGTCGTACTCCGTAATTTCCAGCAATTGCCGAGGCCCCTCCCTTACTCGTTCTGATTCCGCGTAGAGCTTTGCGCATTCTGTTTTAACCCTACGAACTGATCCTACTAGTCCGTCTTGCTCCTTGGTGCTATCCAGGAAAGATACGGACGCCGGAGGCTGTCCACTGCTGATTCGATTTTGCGCATTAAGAGATGGGCCGACTCCCAAAAGAGAAATCAGAACTGCAATTACCGGTTTTACCTTTGATTTGTAGTGCATTGACTGCTCCTGTTTCACAAGTTGACACACTGACTAACACAAACCTGCGTCAGGAAAAGGACAACGAGATCGAGGTGGCGTTATGCAGGTTTCCAAGACCCGCATCATTGGAGCCGGGAGCGGCTGAACTCAGCTTGAAACCTGGGCGGGCTGGCCCTCGTTAGAAGGACGAATGGCCGGAGCCCATATGTTGTACAATCCGGTGCGAAGGATACAATAAGTGGTTATGAAATGCTACAAAAAGTTACGCAAGCTATGAATTCATTTCGGCCGCTTGATTACTGTCGAAAGAATGCGCTAACTCTCAAAACGTACTTCAAAATCTGAGACCGTAATTCAGGCGCAGGCTACGACCCATCTCCGGCGCAATATTCTTGATGAAAGACAAATGATTGAGGTACAAGGTGTCGCCCAAGTTATGCCCTCCGAACGAAATAATGTGGGCCACGCGCCTGGTCACGAACGCGTATGAGGCGTTCAAATTAAAGACGGCGTAGCCAGCGGTCGGCGTCTCATTATCAAAAACCCGAAGTTGCCGGCTAGCCAGAATCAACTCCGGCCGGATACTCATTGCTTTGTAACGCCAGTCTAGTCCGAGAGTCCCGCGCAGAGGAGGAATCCTTGGCAACGGTTTGTTCAATTCCGTAAGCTCAGCTCGCACATAGTCGACTTTGCCGTTGAACCACAAAGTACGCACAACCCTGGCTTCTACGCTCGCCTCAGTCCCAACGAAACGACTCTTTGATTGCGCATAGTTAACAATCGGAAGATTCGATTCTGGATCAGTTGCACCAGTGAATGCCGTGTAAACAAAGTTGCGAATGTTGTAGTAAAAAACACTACCTTCGAGCCGCAGGCGGTTCGTGTTGTGACGCACCGAGAAATCCATGCCGTCACCCTGTTCGTCGTTCAAGTTTGGGTTGCCAATGTCAAAAACGAGAATACCTGGATGCGGACCGTTGTTATAAAGCTCTTCGAGAGCCGGGGCGCGAAAAGAGTGCTGGTAGTTGGCGACAAACGACCCGCCCGTCCACAGCGGAACGCGCACACCAGCGCTGCCGGAAAATCCAACAAAGTTGCGCTGGCGGAAATCACCTTCGGGGTTGTAGCCGTTCTGCTCGATACGTCCTCCAAATTGAAAACCCACCCGCTCGAAATCAACCCGCTCCAGGCCGTACGCAGCGAAGGAATGTTGCTTCGTGTGCGGTGCGGGCGCTTCCTCTCCCACTGATAGGAAGTCTCGTGTAAAACCTGAGAAGCCGAAAGTGCCGGACAGTCCCCCATGCCGACGATGGTTGAAGTTTGCGCGATAATTGAAGTTCTTGTTGGTCGCGGTAGAATCAATCTCCGTGACGTTTTCGTCTGATTCAAACTCGAACTCGCGCACCTTGTAATCGTTGTAGCTCAAGGCAAAATCGCCGCCCTCAATAAACCCGCCTAGGTCTCGCAAACCGCCTTTGACTTCATAACTGTGGCGGCGCTCCCTCAGAGACTCGAAGTCGACCTCATCCGGTTCAACCGGAAGGCCGTGACGCCGGCGGTCATAAGCATAATTAAATACAAGCCAACCCTGGCGGGGAAACCAGCCGGCACCCCCGCTCGCGTTGCCAGTCCGAGCAAAAGAATTTAAAACTGTGCCCAGGGGAGTGCGGTAGTCGTTAGCTTTCTGCGCCCCTCCGCTTCCGAAAATCAAAAAGTTCTTGAATCCATATTTGAAACCAGCGCTGCCTCCCGCTTGCCAGTTGTTCGTGCCGCCGAAAGCAGTCAAGTATCCGGACAGATCTCGTTGGTAGACTTCATTGCTTGAGATGCCGTTGACCACACCTCCGATTGCATTGCTCCCGTAAAGCAGCGTGGCGGGACCTTTAACGATCTCCACCCGATCGAGCGCCATGACATCCATCGGTTCAACTTCGTCGCCTGACTGCGACGCGATGCCGCCGAGCCGTAAACCGTCTTGCAGGACCAGCACGCGATCACCGTCAAAACCGCGAATTACCGGACGACCGGAGCCGGGACCGAAACTCCGTTTAGCTACGCCGAGTTGGTACTCAAGTGCTTCGCCGATGGAGATTGGATTTCTTTGGGTCAGCTCCAAAGCACCGACCGAGCTGACCGATTGATAAGAGGAGCCGACCGCCTCGGCTGAGCCAGTCGCCGTCACTGTCACCTGCTCACTGACCGGAGCTAGACTCAATTGGAAATCAACCGTCTGATTGCCTTCTGTCACTTCGATGATCCTGACGACATCCGGCACACGGTCGAGGTGAGCGATAAGTTGGTACTTCCCCACCGGAATATCATTCAACTCGAACACGCCGTTTTCATCGGTGAGCGCTGATTTCTTCAGCTGAATAATTGTGACAATAGCGTTTGGAGCCGCAGTTCCAGAAGGCTCGATTCTCACAATGCCGCGAATCCTTCCGGACACCGGACTTTGAGCAAATACGGTTATTGATACGAGCACAGTAATTAGGGCGGGCGAAAGAAGAATCTTAGTTCGCACTGTGTTAGGTCTCCCTGAAATGGAAATGGAAACGACAGTAAATGCTTACGCCACTTGTTGAAAATGACTTTCAGTTTCAACAAAGGAGGGAGAGTATCCCACGAAGATATCCTTTGTCAAGATTTGTCACCCTTGAAACTAGCCCCCCATTTCTAATGTCTTAAATATTCCTGCTTAAAGAAAGGGTCGGATCTATGGAAAGGATTCAGCCGCTACTCTGCTGATCCGATCTTTATTCGAAGCAACTTCGGGAGGGAGCACCTTCAGCGCGACCTTGCGATGCAGCCGCAAATCTTCGCCAGGTATACCTCGCCCATTCCGCCCGCGCCGAACGGGTCGCGGATTTCATAGCGGCCCAGGCAAGTGCCCGAGCGAAGGATTGAATTCATGCTGGGAAGTTGTGACACAAAGTGCCGAAAGAAACCACTAAAGAGTCGGCTTTACACGGGTGATCTGCGACCTACGAGGCCAGCATTCTAGCGAAGTCGATCCCTGAGGGCCAGCTCTTCTCGTCGCAGCGTAATAGCGGGGAGCTTGACCGAGTAGCCTCGGAAGTTGCATGTTTTCTGGGTAAGACTGTCGCGGAAACTGTTTGCGTTTCCTGAATAGGTCGATCGCAAAGGCTAAGACAGACGATAATTCGCAGAGGGAGCTATAGAGCGGTGATTGTTTTGCGAAAGGCGGTGCTGCCATTTGCCCTTCTTTCTATCTTTGTACTGCTGATTGGCTTTGCGAAACATAATTCGAGTGCGCCAATCCAGTTGGCTCCTGACTCTGTGCCTGTGCGTGCGGAAATTGGCAGAATTGAAGGCGCGCTTCCAAAAATCCGCGATCGCGGGGCAGCGCTGTACCTGCTGGCGCAGCGTTACGCGCACCTCGGAGATCTACAAAAAGCGCTCGCTCTGCTGAGACAATGCGTGTCTCTGGATGAAGGATTCGATCTCGACTCTGCTGCGTTTCAATCCTTGAGCCCTTATCATGAATTCCGCCTGCTCGTGGAACAGGCTCGCCGGCGTCATCCGCCGGTGCACCGCGCGCATGTTGCCTTCACGATTCCCGCAGCGGACCTCTTTCCAGAAGGGCTCGCGATGGATTTAGCCAAGCACGTCTTCTACATGGGCAGTATGCATCACAAGAAGATTGTTAGGATTACCGAAGCGGGTGAAGTTTCAGACTTCGTGAAGGAGGATCAGTATGCCTTGGCGCCTGTCGGGGGAATCAAGGTTGACCCTGACGACCAAAGCCTCTGGGCCTGCACTGATGGGCCTGAGTTAGTGCACTTCGACGCACATGGCAAGCTACTGGAGCGTTTCGAGGTTTCGGAAGCTGGACCCCACATCCTCAATGACCTCGTTCTTCGCAACTCTGAAGAGATTTATTTAACCGACACCCGGGCCAATCAGGTGTACAGGTTCGCGCGAAACGGGCATGACTTCATGAACTTAACCTTCTCTCGACCGCTTTTCTATCCCAATGGGATTGCGCTTTCGGGCGACAGGAATCTGCTCTATGTTGCCGATATTTTTGGCGTCCTCGCCTTTGATATTCGGCACAACACTGCACATGAAGTTGATTCAGGCCGTGGCAATACGTTGGCCGGAATTGACGGTCTGTATTGGTATAAAAACAGCTTGGTAGCAATCCAGTACGGCACCGGCTCTCGTCGGATCGTACACAGTCGTCTCTCTCGCGACGGGCTGCGTGTAACTAAGAGCGAAATCCTTGAGTATCGTACTGACTTAGTGAGCTTTCCTACGACGGGCGCCATCGTTCGAGAAAAATTCTACTTCATGGCAAACACTGGAATTGGCAACTTGAGGGATGACAAAATTGTTGACCCAGGCAGGCTCGAACCTGTACACATTGCCGTTCTCTCAATAGATGAATAGCGACGAGGCTAGACTAATCATGGCCCGACAGTCGGTCAACAAGCTACCCGGAGTTCGCAAAATTGCGTTGCCTAAGTTTATTTCACCGCAGCTCGCGACACTTGTGAAAGAACCACCATCAGGTGATCAATGGCTCCATGAACTCAAGTTTGACGGGTATAGAATGCTCTGCCGGATCGATCGCGGACGCGTAACCTTCTGGAGCCGAAATGGAAAAAACTGGACAGAGAGGTTTCCGAATGTTGTAGAAGCGGTTAAGTCGCTTTCCGTTACCAGCGCTATTCTTGATGGGGAAATTGTAATCGTGGATGCGCGGGGCCGTTCAAGCTTTCAAAAACTGCAGCGGGCAATGGGCAAGGGCGTCTCCGGCAATTTTGCCTATGAGGTTTTTGATCTGATTTATCTTGATGGCTTCAGTCTTACGCAGACTCCATTGAGACAACGGAAACATCTCTTTTATTGCCGGATACACGTCCTCCTCAAAGGGTCTGCCCGGATTCGGCTCATTAGTGTTGGGTATCTACGACAAGCGTAAGCTGGTTTATGCTGGTCGAGTAGGCACCGGCTTCACATTCAAACAACGCAGTGAGTTGAAGAAGCAACTCGACAAACTATCGCGGCAGACATCACCTCTCGCAGTCACGCCGAAAGATCCAGGCTTGCGTGAGACACGGTGGTCGGAGCCAAAGCTAATCGCCGAGGTTAGCTTTACTGAATGGACTTCCGATGGATCAATCAGACATCCTTCTTTTCAAGGACTGCGCGAGGACAAAAGCCCGCAAGAAGTGCTGCGTGAAGTACCAAACGATTCGCCGACCACTCGTAAACGGGGCGCAAGGTGAACTGTTGTATCATCGAGAATCGATAACAACTAACCATGGATTAATAGCATGTACATGAACGAGCGGTTCGCCTAACTTGTCTTCGTGGCCTTACCTTCCTGTACCGTAATCCAGTTACTGCCAGCAGGTGCTATGTCCCACTTGAACTCATACGATGATGCCGAGGTTGGCTTGATGATAGTGCGAGTTTTGATTAACTGTCCGTTTATTTTGTAGGCTTTGCTCCAAATCCAGGTGTCGCCCAAAAGCACGCCTTCTGATTGACTAATCCCACCTTCGCCATTAAACGAGTAAACCGTGTAGACCCTCTTGTCCGGGTCGTAGCCAATTACGCTCAGCGACGCATGCTTACCTGCAGAGTTCTGCTCTTCGTGGGTCCTGATTTGGAAGAAATTGCCCTGGGCCCACTCAGCGCGCAGGCTGCCGTTGATTTTACCGGCCGGACCAAAGACACTCGCTTGCATTTCCCCCAGCATATGCCAGGTGCCAGTGAAGTAGTCCAACTTCTTGAGCTCAGGGCCAGGTTTCGGGGCCGGCTCCGGAGTTTGCGCGACAACTAACGCTGCACATGCCAGGATCGCTATAAGAGCCACTGTTAAAGTTCGTTTCATCGATATCCTCCTTCTCAGCTTAGTCCCTCGCCAAATGCCGCACGCGGCACACGACGGGTTGAACGCGAGGGCAGTTGCTCGCGTGAAAACCGTAGGCCATCAGGGGTCAGCCGGTACATGTGCCGGGGTGGTTTACCAGTTTCGGAGGTCTCCCAGCGAGTTTCGAGTAGGTTTCGCTCCGCCAGGCGTATAAGGATTGGATACAGAGTACCGGATCTCAGCCTCGTGTTCCGGCTAATGTCATACCCGTATTTCCAGCTTCGTGGAGCTTCCAGAAAAGATTCCAGAACCTGAACAGTCTGTGGCGACAATCGGAGATGGGGTCTCATCGAGAGAAACTCTACATATGTAGAGGTTCCTTTGTCAACCTGCCGCAATAGTCGGAACGCAAGTGTGTCTGCTTACCAGATGAATAGTATCCGGCGATACTTCATTCCTCTTTCTTGCGCCACTCGTTACAAGGCCGCAGAATTCCAGCATAATTATCTGCACTCCAGTTTTACCGAAGGTTAAAGCATTCAAACTTAATGGCCGAATTTCAAATGATAAGGCGCTCAACGCTTCTTAGTTACCTCAATGATTACCTGCAACGTGGAGATGCGATCATGTTCACGGAGCGCCGAGGCTTGCGCTTAGTTCACTGTACTTACAAGCAGCTGGTGCAAACTGCGCGAAGACTCGCACGCGAATTAGAAGTGCGTGGAATCGCGCCGGGGGAGCGCATTATCCTCTGCGGCAAGAACAGTTTCGAATGGGTAGCTGCATTTTGGGGCTCCGTTTTACGCGGCGCCGTGGTCGTACCGCTCGATGAAGAGAGTACGGAAGAGTTTGTGCTTTCGGTGCAACAGCAGACGGAGCCAAAGCTAGTTGTAGCAAGTAGTGGGAAACCCTTCCTCGATCGCTTGCACGTCCCGATTCTGATCCTTGAGCGGTTAAGCGAAGAAGTGGGCCATCATTCCGCGGCGCCATATCCAACTGACAGGATCGATGAAGGAATGCTGGTGGAGATCATATTCACCTCCGGTACCACCTCCAAACCGAAAGGCGTGATGCTCACACATCGTAATCTGCTGGCGAACCTTCTTCCACTCGAAGCAGAGATCAAAAGATACATGAAGTGGGAACGCTTCTTTCACCCGATTAGATTCCTGAATCTCGTTCCGTTAAGCCACGTGTTTGGACAGTTCATGGCAGTCTTTGTCCCGCAACTTCTGGGTGGAGAAGTTCATTTCCACGACACACTCAACCCGGCCCAGATTGTTCGTCGCGCCCGGGAGAGCCGTGTTTCTGTGATGGTCCTCGTTCCACGTTTACTTGACAGCTTGCGCGAGTGGCTCGAACGCGATTACGGCGGACGTCATCGGGCGGGTGAGTTACAACAGCGCATCGCCCTCTCCGCAGAGGCAAATGTGTTGCGTAGGTGGTGGACGTTTCGGCTAGTGCATCAACTTTTTGGTTGGAAATTCTGGGCGTTCCTTTCCGGCGGCGCAACGCTCGATGAGCGGACGGAAACATTCTGGCGCAGGATTGGCTTTGCGGTCCTTCAAGGCTACGGCATGACTGAGACTGCATCAATGGTGACCGTCACTCACCCGTTCAAAGGAAGTCACGGCTCAGTCGGAAGACTGATGCCCGGTTATGAAGTAAACCTCGACGAGTCGGGCGAGATTAGTGTCCGCGGCGCGGCCGTCTCCCCCGGATACTGGAACGGAGAACGCTCCAACACCAACCAGGCTGAGGAGTGGCTTCAAACCGGCGATATCGGCGCCCTTGATGTAGCTGGCAACCTTTACTTCAAAGGACGCAGTAAGGACGTAATCGTGATGGCGGCCGGGCTAAACGTATATCCGGAAGACCTCGAACAGACGCTCAACCTGCAACCGGAAGTTCGCACAAGCTGTGTTATCAAGTGGGAGGGACCACGTGGGAGTGAACCACTGGCCGTGCTTATCTTCCGTGAGCCGAACGTGAGCGCCGAAACAGTGGTTGAGCACGTCAATCAGGCTCTCGCTGAACATCAACAGATTCGCCGGTGGTTTGTTTGGACGGCGCCAGACTTTCCCCGCACCCCAACGCACAAAGTGTTAAAAGGCGAAGTCGCCACAAAAGTCAAGCAGCAATATGACGATGCTGCGAAAAACCACGGTGAGGCTCTAACGGCAGTTATGCCTAGCTCATTCATTATTTCGCAAGCCTTGCGAATTAGCGGCAACGCGGCTCCCGTCCAATCTCAGCCCACGTTGAAACTCACAACCGACTTGAAGCTCGATTCGTTGGGACGCATTGAACTGTTGAGCGCCCTCGAAGATCACTATCAAGTTGAAATCGATGAGGCCGCGTTTACTGCGGCTACCAGCGTCGGTGATATTGAGCGAATCGTGCGCGGCGAAGTGGAAGAACGAGGTGCGCCATATCCTTATCCGAAGTGGGCGCTGCGGTTTCCGGTAACCTGGATACGCACTCTTCTCTTCTATACCGTGATACTGCCAATCACAAAGGTGATGAGCCGCGTGCATGTTGAGGGTAGTGCACATCTTCGCAGCCGTAGTGAACCTGTCCTGTTTGTGGCAAATCACGTTACCCTCGCCGATCACGCGCTCGTTCTTGCCGGTCTTCCTGCACGTATGCGTCATCGCCTGGCAATTGCGATGGAAGGCGAGCGCTTGCGGGGCTGGCTTTATCCGTCCACAGAGACGCGCTGGTTTATGAGGCTCAGGTTCCTCCTGCAGTACTTATTAGTGATTACTTTTTTTCACGTATTCCCGTTGCCTAAACAAAGCGGTTTTCGGCGCAGCTTCGCGTTCGCTGGTGAATGTGTGGACCGAGGCGAGAGCGTACTTGTTTTTCCAGAGGGTGAACGTGCGCCGCGCGGACAGATGCATCTGAGCTCATTTAAGACTGGCATCGGCTTGTTAGCCAAGGAACTGAACGTCGCAGTCGTGCCGGTGAAACTGCACGGTCTGTATGAACTAAAAGCTCGGCAGCAATATTTCGCACCACCTGGTCTAGTGAGAGTAGTCTTTGGGGAGCCGGTTAAATTCGATGCAGCGATGGAGCCGGCGGAAATTGCCGCAGAATTGGAACAGCGCGTTGCGGCACTTTAACCGGGTGTACTGGGACCGCGGTCGTCCCGCCCCACGATGCGCCACAACGAGCGTTGAGCGGGCGGGACGCCTGCGGTCCCAGTACAGCGCCGTTCCCCGAAGCGCGAGCAACGTTGGCAGTTGTCCGCTGCGAGGTCAGCTCTCTAGTGGCTCCGCTGCGGGCGGGACGCCCGCGGTCCCAGTATGCCCCCAGTGACAACCTTAGTCGTGTAAACGACGGTTGAGTTATACTGGCCGTTGATATTTCACCTCACTCGATTGGTAGTTTTGACAATATGAACCTCATCAACTCCTCACATAAGCAACAACAGCGTGAAGCAGGTTGGCGAAGTCGTGGTTACTTGCCTCACTTCGATGGTCGTGAATTCCGCAGTTCATCACACTTCACCTCGCCAACTCAATTCCCGCGAAAGTCGTCGAACGCTGGCAAGGGGAACTGGGCCAGACCCAGGATACGCAGGCACAAATGGTCCTGCAAAAACGGATTATTCTGGAGAGAAGACTAACGCTTGAGATGGTAGGGCACGTTGGTGACGATTACACCCTCCTTGAAAAGAAGCGCGCCTTTGAGCATTAATGAGCTCTGATTGTGCAACAAATGTTGCCACCATTTAGCGGGAACGAACTCGGGTACAACTATCGTAACTATATCATCCTTGTGATCTCGTTCTACGCGGTCTATATAGCGTAACAGCGGCCGCGTGAGCGCCCGGTACGGGGAAGCCAGCACCACTAATTCAATGTCACCCGCTAATCGACTCCACTTCTCGCGAAGATTCTTAGTCGCCTCCTCATCAAGATCAACGTACACTGCTGTGACATGATTGGGTGCGATTGACGTCGCGTATTCCAGCGCCCGAATCACGCCGCGATGGATTCCGGAAATCGGCACTATCACTTCGTGCCGGATAACTCGGAGTCGTTCCAAACCCTCGGTCGTTAATTGTCTGGCCACCTCTTCATAATGCCTATGGACAGCACGAAACAACATAACCAACATTGGGATCAGCAAAACCACAATCCAGGCGCCATGAACAAATTTCGTTATGATCAAGACGACCAGAACAATAAAGGTCGCAATTGCACCAACGCCATTGATTGCAATGGATTTGCGCCAGTGTACTGCTTGCCTTTGCTGATCAGCTCTGTCAATCGGATTGCGTCCGGCAACTGTTTCCGGAGTAACGCTGATGTGTATGTCTTCCAGCTGTGAGCCTTCCTCTGAGAAGTCTTGCGCGTAATTTTCCTGCGATACATTAGCTTCTCCTTTCCGATCACGAGTAAGTAATCGGCTTTGCGCTTGCCCTTCCTTGAGCCAGTGCCGCACCATTCCGGCTTGCGACAATGTAAAAGAGAGAAAGACGCCTACAGCATAGAGCGGTATGAGACGGCTCGTGTCACCGCCAAAGGCAGCAACAAGTATGCTGGAGAAAATCGCGAGAATGATGACGCCATTTGAGAAGACCAGTCGGTCACCGCGGTTAGCGAACTGACGAGGCACAAAACGGTCACGCGCCAATAAACTCGAGAGTCGGGGAAAGTCAGCAAATGAAGTATTTGCCGCCAGGACGAGTATTAAAGCTGTCGTAGCTTGTATCAAATAATAGAACCAGCCCATTGGGCCAGTGAAAATAATCCGCGCGAACTGCGATATAACAGTCTCATTTTCATGCGGATGAACACCATAGAAATAGGCCATGACGCTGGTCCCAATGAACATGGTGGCCAGCAGCGCGGCCATAATCGTCAACGTCGTGGCAGCGTTTCGTGCTTCCGGGGGCTTGAATGCCGGAATGCCATTTGAGATCGCCTCAGTGCCCGTCAGTGCGACGCACCCATTCGAGAATGCTCCCAAAAGTAAGAACCAGGATAGTGGTTGAAGGTGATAGCCTTCGGCCAGTTTTATGTGCTCCGCTACGGCAGGTGCGCTCACCGGGCTGACAAAATAGTGAACAATACCGTAGCCAATCATGAACAGAAAACTGATCAGAAAGGCATAGGTCGGACCCGCGAAGAGCGCTCCCGACTCGCGCACACCACGCAAGTTGGCGATGGCGATGAACGCAATCAACAATAGACATAGAAAGACCTTGTGGTTGTCGAGCCACGCGAAGCGTGTCCCCTGCGCCGCCGAAGTTATCGCGGCTACGCCGGCCGAAATCGAGACCGAAACGGTCAACACATAATCCACTAGCAAAGCGCCGGCGGCTACCAATCCCGGGGTGATGCCGAGATTGTCCTTCGCAACGATATAAGCCCCACCGCCTGAGGGATAGGCATGAATAGTTTGTCTGTAACTGGTTGCCACAATAGCGAGCACGATGGCGATGATGATCGAGATCGGCACCACGTAGTGGTAAGCATAAGTTTGACCGGCGGTCGCGGCGACGGCCAGCACCAGCAATATTTCTTCAGTTGCGTAAGCCGTAGAAGAGAGTGCATCTGAGGCGAAAACCGCGAGTCCAGTCGTTTTTGATAGGCGCTCGTGAATAGCCTGATCAGTCCGTTTAGCTCGGCCAACGAGCACACGCTTAAGGCTTGTAACCAAGGGTTCCTCCCAAGAAATGTCATTGCCTGCCGTTGGGCTTAGCAAAATCAATGAGTAACATACTTCTCAATTTTTGGGGTAACAAGGGGATACCTGGTAGATAGCCCGGGACATATTCATGTCTAGAGCGGGGATTTGATAACAGGTTATGTGGCGCTTTAGTCGTTCCATCGTTCGGCTGCGAGTAACCCTTCGCGGCTTAATTCTTTTAGCTTCAGCGTTCTGGTGGGAGGCACCTTGCCTTCATTCCAAAGGAAATCACTTAACAACCGTCTTGCCTGTGAGGTCCAGAAAGAGCTTTCCGGGAGTAACCGCCGGCGTGTGATCCGCTCAACATAGGCGATCGCTTCATTATTGAGCTCTACCAGCACGTCGTGTTCTGTTCCCTCTGGGCTGACCACGGTAAAGCGGCGGCCACCCGGTAATTGCCACTCACCTGGCTTAGGATCGACGATGGTAAAACCATTCATAGTTATCGTTTGGATTTCTGTGGGGGTTGGCGCTTCATACGGGGGAACACTGGGCCGCATCCCAGGACCGGACTGCGGCGGTTTCGCAAGGGTAGCTGTAATCGCATTGCGCAAAGTTTCAGGCGTCATCGGTTTCCGCAAAAAGTCACTGGCGCCGAGCTTCATCGCATCTACTGCCAATTCAATTGACGCATAAGCCGTAGCCATCACGATGCGCGCCCCGGCATTGACGTCCCTGATTCTTTGCAGTGTTTGAAGTCCATCCATTCCTGGCATTCTTTGATCCAGGACCACTACGTCCCAAGCGGCGCCATCGCCATAGACTCTTAATCCTTCAGGGCCATCATATGCCTCACCAACGTCATAGCCGGCCGCTTCCAGCGTTAAGCGCATCATCCGACGGATACGCTCTTCGTCATCGATAATCAGAATCCGTTTTCTCATCTCTTCTCTTGATTCAGCCTCTCTATTGACCTTGTGGTCCACGCTTTCAGGAACCAGCTTCGGCCGCAGGAGGTCAGTATTAATTCACAGGTGTCGTTCCAATTAGTCAAGTATTGGCAAAGTAAACGTAAATGTTGTGCCGCGCCCGACCTCCGATTGCACGCTAATCTGCCCACCGTGCGCTTCGATAATTAGTCGTGAGATGGCCAGACCTAAACCGGCGCCACCGGTCGACACGCCCGGCACCTGCACAAACTTGTCAAAGATATGAGGCAAATATTCCTGGGGGATGCCGGTTCCGGTGTCTGAGACCGATACCGCGACGTAGTGACCTCTAGCTTCGGCGCTAATTCTGATCTCACCTGCTTTTGTATAACGCAGGGCGTTCATTACCAGGTTAGCTAACACGCGTTCAATCTATCTTCACGGCAGGCCGCCAGCACCTCCGTTTGTTTCTCCGTTAGCTCCCCAGCAGCACGCTCGAGCAGCAGGTGCACACCCATCTGCACACTCGTTAACGGCGTTCGCAATTCATGTGAAGCGGTGGCGATGAAGTCTGATTTGAGGCGATCAATCTCTCGCAGGTGGGTGATATCTTCAAGGAGCGTGACCGCACCAACCAGTCGTTTCTGGCTGTCCCGCATTGGTGTGGTACGTAGGCGAAAGGCTCGCTGCGAACCGTCAACAGCCAGTGGCAACACTGAAGACATGCCCTCACCTGCTACCGGACGTTGCGATTCGACGGCTTCGGCCACAGCTGCAGCGATACGTGTATCGCGGGCAATTTCGCCCACGTGCTTGCCACTGTTTTCCTTCTCGGAACCAAATAACTCTTCCGCCGCTGGATTTAATTTGGTAACGCATCCTTCGGCATCTGTAACAATGACCGGATCGTAAAGTGAATCAATCGCCGCCTCTGTGGTTTGTTGCGCCACGAGAAGCTTGCCCATGTCCGAGGTACGCAACTGTCGGATGCGTTCAGCCATACGATTGTATTCGGCAGCCAATACGCCAACTTCGTCCCGCGAACTTACTACTACCTTTGCGTTGAGATCACCGCCAGCGATTTTGGCCGTGGTTGCAGTAAGTTGTCTGAGAGGCTCAACTATTCGATCCGCCATAAAGAGCGCCAGCAGTAACCCGGCGGTGACAAATAAACCGGCAAT
>WNFU01006040.1_pt1 | contig 14802 bp, 17 predicted proteins | sample 5400121 | NCBI WGS metagenome assembly WNFU01 (sample SAMN13153360, study PRJNA577476) | soil metagenome | isolation source: 100 cm soil or saprolite under grassland replicate 1 | place: USA:California | collected 2016-06-15
TGGTGGCTGCTGCACGCCTCCCAGCTCACGCATCCGGAGCTGCGGGTTCTCTATCGCTTCGACGGCGGCACTCGAATCATCGAGCGGGCGCTGCCGCTGGATGGGTATCGGGGCTCTCGCCCAGCGCGAACCGGCAATCACGCCGTAGCCCAACTCCAGCTGGACGTCTACGGCCACCTGCTCCAAACCGCGTGGCTGTACGCCCGCGCCGCGGGCAGCCTTCCGCGCGACGCGGGGCGCCGCCTGGCCGAAACCGCCGACCTCGTTTGCGCGCTGTGGCGGAAACCCGATTCCGGCATCTGGGAGGTACGCAGCCCTCCCGTGCACTTCACCCAGTCCAAGATGATGTGCTGGGTCACACTCGACCGCGCGCTCTCGCTCGCCGAGGCGGGGCACCTCCCGGATCGCGGATCCGGACGCTGGCGGCGCGAGTCGGCTGCGATCCAGCGCTTCATCGAGGAGCGCTGCTGGTCGCATCAGCTCGGAAGCTACACACGACATGCCGGCAGCTCGGAGGTGGACGCCAGCCTGCTGCTGGGAGCCCTGATGGGCTATGGAGCCCGTGATGACCCGCGACTGCGTTCCACGATCGCGGTGGTGCGGCGCGAGCTCAGCCGCGGAGCGCTCCTGTACCGCTACCGCGGCGAGGACGGGCTGCCGGGAGACGAGGGCGCATTCCTCGCGTGCTCATTCTGGCTCGTGGGGGCCCTCGCCCGCGCCGGGGATCTCGACGAGGCGGCGAAGCTGATGGACGAGCTGATCGGACTCGCCAACGACGTCGGTCTATACGCCGAGGAAGTCGACCCGGAGAGCGGGGAGTTTCTCGGAAACTTCCCCCAGGGACTCGTGCACCTCGCGCTGATCAACTCGGCGATCACGATCGCGGAGGAGCAGCACAGGTGAGCGTGTGGGGGGCCGTGGCGGGCGGATTCGTCGGCACGCTCGTGCTGACCACGGGGATGCGTGCCGCCACTGAGCTGCGGCTCACCCGCATCGATCTGCCGTTCCTGCTCGGCACCGCCTTCTCGGCGGATCGAGCGCGGGCCCGGGCGCTCGGGTACGTGGCGCACTTCCTCGCCGGGCAGCTCTTCGCGCTTCTCTATTACGCCGTCTTCGTCGCCATCGACGAGAGCGGCTGGCTGATCGGCGCCGCGTTTGGGTTCGTCCATGCCGTATTCGCCGGCACGGCGCTGGTGAACGTGCTCCTGCCGACGATTCACCCACGCATGGCGACGACCTTCACCGCTGCGGACTCCGTTCCGCTGCTCGAGCCACCGGGCTTCTTGCTCCTCAACTATGGCCGCAGCACGCCACTCGTCACCGTCGTCATGCACGTCGTCTATGGAGCGATCGTCGGAGAGTTCGTAGCCGTGGCGAACTGATCAGCCCGCCGCGCACCAAGCAGGCCAGGCAAGCGCTTGCTGGACCCGAGCGAGTCAGTCCTCCGTCGGACGCCGCACCTGGCCGGCCTCGGTTCCCGGCTCGTCGGCGGGGCCGCTGGGAGCGGGGATCCCGAGCACCCGCATCGCCTTGAGCCCGAGACCCAGCTTCTCGCGACCCTCGGTCGAGAAGATGTCGAGCCCGCACAGCTCCTTGACGCGCTCGAGCCTGTAGCGGACCGTGTGGCGGTGCGTGAAAAGGCGCTCCGCGGTCGGGGTCACGTTCCCGTCCGACTCGAGATAGGCCTCGACCGTGGCCCTGAGATCGGTCTCGTACTGCTCGTCGTAGGCGACCAGGGGCGCAACCGTCTCGGCATAGAAGCGCTCCAGCTCGCCGGGATCCTCACTCAGCGCCGGAAGCAGCAGCCGGTAGGAGCCGGTCTCCTCGAAGGCGAGCAGCGACAGGCCCTCCGCTTCGCCGACGTTGGCCGCGAGCTGGGCCTCCTTCCCGGCGCGATAGAGATCTGCGGGGTCGGCGGCCACGCGGCTGTGCCCGACCGTCACCGCAAAGCCCGGAAGGGACGTGGACAGCTCGCGCTCCAGCACCTCGGCGGCCCGCGCCAGCTCCTCGACCTCGGAGCACGGCACGATCGCGGCGATCTCCGCGACGTCGTTGTCGCGCCGCGCCGCAAGCGCCCCGCGACTGGCCGCCCTCAACGCCCGCACCGCGAGCGTCAGCACGCGCTCGCGCCACTCCCCGGACTGGGCGGTGCGCGGCGCGGCTCGGGCCACCACGACGCCCGCTCCGTCGCCGAGCTCCGCCCCCAGCTCAGCCGCCCGGGCGAGCATGTCGCCGCGATCGGTGAGCTGGCGCGACAGGACCGCCAGCACGAAGTCGCCGGTGAGGCGGTCGCTCTCCCACTGCGGTGAGCGCGAGCGCTCCAGCTCCAGGGCAAGCAGTGTCGAGATCATCCGGGCCGTGGGCGCGTCCGGCCCCTCGCCGCGCTTGCTGCGGTAGCGCAGCTCGCCGACCACGGCATCGGCCACGCGCAGCTCGACAGCCGCGACCTCGTCCCCGCCGGAGAGCAGCTTGCCCTCCTCGTCCGGCGACGCGGCGGCAACCGCCAGCACGGCGGTCGAGCGATCGATCACCGCGACGCTCGCGTCCAGGACCTTGGCCGCGGCGCGCGCGACGGCGGGCAGTCCGGCGCCCGACTCGACCGCCTCGGAGAGCGCGTCGAGGGCCCCCCGGGGGGCCGTCGCCGCAGGCGTCTTGGCCTTGGTGGTGCGCTTCTCAGCCACCGAGGAAGTGTAGGAACGAGGCGTCTCGCCGGTCGCGAGCTTGCACCCGGCGGCCTCGAGCCGCGAGCCGGGGCGGCGTCGGCGCTAGCCGAACCAGTCGCCGATGTCGTCCCAGAAGTAGACGATCGCGACGCCCGCGGCGATCCCGAGCAGGACGAGCGCAGCGAGCACGAACAGCGACAGGACCGCGGCCGTTGCCTTCTCCCAGCCGCGACCGTAGGAGCCGATCGCGGGCACGAGGATCAGCAGCGCGAACGCGAGCAGGCTGAGCGCCCCCGCGCCGCCGAACAGCAGGTACTCAGGTGCGATCTTCGCCACCGCCACGGCGCCAATTCTGCCGCAAGTGGGAGACCACCACCGCCACGGCCGCACAGCCGGAGAACGCCGATGCCCCCAGCGCCCATCCCCCGGCGACGTCGCTCAGATAGTGGACCCCCAGGTACACCCGGGTCAACCCGATCGCCGCCGTGAGCAGGATCCCGGCCAGCACGATCGCGGTTCCCCCGGTGAGGCCGGGGCGCAACCTGACGACCACGGTCACGGCGAGCGCCGCGTAGATCGTCGAGAACGCGGCATGGGCGCTCGGATAGGCCATGCCGCTCACGTCCTCGAGCCCACCGACCGGGCGCGGGCGCCCCACCGCCTCCTTGATCGCGTCGGTGGCGAACTGGATGATCAACAGCCCGACGACGAGCACGGCAAGCTCCGGCCAGCGCCGCGCGAATGCGAAGCCGAGCGCCGCGATCAGCGCCACCGACAGGACGGCGGACACCGACCCGAGGTCGGTGATCGCCCGGTTGAGGTCGTTGAGCCAGGCCCCGCGCAGCCCGTCGACCAGGTCGATCGCCGTGCGATCGATGCCGGTGGGGCCGGGATGGCCCGAGACGATCACCGCGTAGGCGATCAGGACGTAGAGCGATACGGACAGCGTCGCGACGAGGGCGGTGAACTCGAGCCCCAGCCCGCCCGGCGTGATGCGGCCCCACAGAAAGCGAGCCTGCGGCCGCACCACCCTCCCGGCCGCGACAAGTCGCCGGAGCGCCCGGTTGCGTTCCATTCCCTCGACCAGCCGGGCGCGGTTTTGGGGCACGCGCAGGTAGCGGACCGCGCTGACGATCCCGACGATCGCCCCGATCACGATGGCGAACAGGAACGTCCCGCGCCCGGCGATCTCGGCCGCCTGGTCGATGCTCTGCGACGCGAAGTACCCGGCCAGCGTGAACGCCGCAGCCCACAGCCCCGTGCCGAGGATGCTGTAGGGGACGAACTGCGGGTAGCGCATCCCCGAGCTGCCGGCGATGAACGGCGCCATGGCGCGGACGAGGCCGATGAAGCGCCCGATCAGGATCGTCTTGCCGCCGTGTCGCTGGAAGTAGCCCTCCACCTGGCGGAAGCGCTCCGGGGTGATCGTGACCCGGTGGCCGTGGCGCATGACGAAGCCCCTCCCCAGTCGGCGCCCGATCACGAAGCTGACCGAGTCCCCCGCCCACGCCGCCGCCCACACGATCCCGATCGTCACGTAGATCGAGATGGCACCCTGCCCGGCGACGGCTCCGGCGAGGATCACCACCGTCTCCCCGGGCGCGACCAGGCCGATGAAGGCGCCCGTCTCCAGGAACGCGGACACGCCCACGACCACGTACGTCCAGCCGCCCAGCGTCATGGAGACGTCCTTGAGCAGCTCCTGGAGCTCGATGTCCGGAAGCGCCGCCTTGAGGGCGAAGTAGGCGCCGACGATCGCGGCGGCAATCAGCGGCAGCCGCACGCGGCGGTCGCGCAGCGACAGGCCCGCCAGCTTCATGAGTAGCGATCCGGAGCCGAGACCACGGCTCTCGCGTAGTGCGGCGGCAGCGTCGCGGCGGCCCTGTCGGCCTCGGCGATGTCGGCGAACAGCCCGAAGGCGGTCGGGCCCGACCCGGTGAGCAGTTCGCGAGCGGCGCCGACCTCGCCGAGAGCCCCCAGAGCCTCGGCGATCGAGGGACGAAGCGAGATCGCGGCCGGCTCGAGGTCGTTGACGAGCAGATCGGCGTAGTCGAGCGGCGATGCACCCTCGCCCGCCGCCTCGTGCAGACGCTCGTTCGCCTCGGCAAGCTCATCGGGCGAGCGCCCCAAGCCCAGCCGGTCGGCCTCCGCATAGACCGCGGCCGTCGAGAGGCCCTCGGCATCCGGGATCAGCACGAAGGCGTGCTCGCGCGCGGGAGGAAGCGGCTCGACCGCCTCGCCCACCCCGGACACGAGCGCGAGTCCGGGATCGAGCTGGGAGGGAACGTCGGCGCCGAGCTCGGCAGCGAGCTCCTCCAGTCCGTCGACCTCATCGGCGGCGAGCCGCAGCACAGCGGCGGCGTCGGCGCTGCCGCCGCCCAGGCCCGCCGCGACCGGGACCCGCTTCTCGATCTCGATCCGAAGCGGCGGGCGCTCCCACCCCCGCCCGCGCAGCGCGGCCAGCGCGATCGCCGCCAGGTTCGTGTCCTCGACGCCCGGACAGACCACCTCGTCAGCCTCGGCCTCACTGACCACGATCCGGTCGGAGAGGCTGAGCGCCTCGAACAGCGAGCAGATCTCGTGCAGGCCGTCGTCGCGGCGCGGCCCGAGCAGCAGGCACAGGTTGAGCTTCGCGGGCGCGCGCAGGATCACCCGCCCCGGTCCTCCTCGCCGGCGGCCGGGCCCGCCTCGGCGAGCGCCGCGTCGAGCCGCACGAAGTCGTCGGGGGACAACGCCTCGGCGCGCGCGTCCTCGGGGAGCCCGGCCTCACCCAACGCGGCCCGCGCCACGTCGCGGCCGCCCCATCCCGTCCCGAGATCGAGCGAGCGAGCCAGAGACTTGCGCCGGTGCGCGAACGCCTGCCGCACGAGGTCGCGCAACCGGCCGCCCGCCGCCGGCCCGGTGCGCCGCAGGCGCAGCAGCGCCGAGTCGACGCGCGGCCGCGGGGTGAACACCGCCCGGTCCACCGTGCGCAGCAACTCGACCTCGCAGGCGAGCTGGACGAGCACGCTCGGCGCGCCGTAGACGCGGCTTCCCGGCGCGGCGCGGAGGCGATCGGCGATCTCTCGCTGCACCAGCAGGGTCCACTCCTGGATCGACGCGAGCTCCTCGATCGTGCGCAGGATGAGCGGCGTCGCGATCGAGTAGGGCAGGTTCGAGACGAGCTTGCGGGGCGCCGGATCGAGCGCCGCGAGGTCGAGGCGCATCGCGTCGCCCCACGTCAGGCTGATGTTCGGATGCTCGCGCGCCAGCGCCTCGAGCTCGGCCCGCATCCGCTCGTCGAGCTCGACGACGTGGAGGCGCGCGACCCGCGGGGCGAGCCACCCGGTCAGCGCCCCCTCCCCGCCCCCGATCTCGAGCACGATGTCGTCGGGCCCGACGTGCGACTCGCGAACGATCGCCTCGAGCAGGTTGGGATCGGCGAGGAAGTTCTGGCCGAGGCGGCGCGGGCGCCGGCGCCGAGAACCGCGCTGCCTGCGTCCCGCTGTCCGCGGCCTCGCCACGCCACCAGTCTAGGAACGCGGGTGGCGCCCTCCACATGCGCGCCCCGTACCGCAACGAACCCTTCGGCGCCACAGGCGAACCCGCGGGGGCTCGACGGCCCTCACCAGCCGAACGCCCGCGCCGCGTTGCGCTCGACGAGCTCCTCGAGCTCCGCGTAGTCGAGCCCGCGCAGCTCGGCGAGCCCCTCGGCGGTGGCGACGACGTTGGCGGGCTGGTTGGGCTTTCCCCGATAGGGCTGCGGCGCCAGGAACGGCGAGTCGGTCTCGACGAGCAGCAGCTCGTCCGGGACGAGCCGCGCCGCCTCGCGCAGGCCCTCGGCCTTCGGATACGTGAGGTTGCCCGCGAACGAGCAGTACCAGCCGCGCTCGGCCGCCTCGTCAACCCGCTCCGCCGGCGCCGAGAAGCAGTGCAGGATCACCGTGACGCCGTCGGCGGCCGCTCGCAGGACCTCGAACGTGTCGTCGACGGACTCGCGCATGTGGATCACGACCGGCCTCTTGGCGCGGCGCGCGGTCTCGATCTGGGCTTCGAACGCGCGGCGCTGGTCGTCGCGCGGCGCGCGGTCGCGGTAGTAGTCGAGTCCGGTCTCGCCGATTGCCGCGACCCTCGGATGGTCGGCCAGCTGCGCGATCCGCTCGGCGGCGTCGTCGTCAAACCCCGCGGCGGAGTTGGGATGCCGGCCTACGCAGGCGAGCACCTCGTCATGCGCCTCGGCCGCGGCGATCGCCGCGGCGTTCGAGTCCTCCTCCATGCCGACGGTGAGGATCCGCCGCACGCCCGCGTCGCGCGCCGCGGCTACGAGCTCCGCATCGTCGGGCTCGCACACCGAGAGGTGGGCGTGCGTGTCGACCACGCGGGGCAGTCTAGGTACCCGATCCGTGCGCTCAGCGCGACAGGTCGAGCCCGAGCCAGACGATCGCCAGCGAGACGGCCAGGATCGCGGCCTGCAGCGCGTGGGCGCGCGGAAACCGCAGGTGAAGCAGCGTCAGCACGATCGCGAGGCCGACCGCTCCGAGTTTGAGGTGAAGCGTCGAATCGCCCCACAGGTGGTGGTGTGACGCGAGCGCCGTGCCGGTTGCCAGCAGCACGGCGAGCGCGACCAGTGAGCCATAGCCGAAGCGCCTCGCAATCGCGATCAGCCGCGTGCGGTCGGGCGCCGAGCGCTCCACCGGGACGACCGCGAGCCCGACCACGAGCTGTCCACCGACGAAGAACGCCATTGCGACGAGATGCAGCCACAGCACCCCGAGCCAGAGATCCGCCTCGCTCATCGCTCCCGGATGCTCAGGCTCCGGGCATCGCCGAGGAGCCGTCGAGCGGCGCCGTGTACGTGCGCGGCGGGTCGACGTCCGAGTCGAGCTGGACGCGCCACTGCGGACCGCCCGGGCCTGGCCGGAGCTGCATGAACATCACGCTGTCGAGCGAGACCATCGGCCGCTGCTGCGTGATCTCACCGGCGATCCGCTCGGGCGCGTTGGGCGGGATCTCGTCGGGCTCGAGGTCGAGCCCACCGCTGCCGCTCTTGGCGTCGAGGGTGCCGGGCTCGAGCCGCAGCGAGACGATCACGTCGCCGGCCGCGATCTGGTCGGAGAGCTGCGCGAGCGCGATCGCGAACGGTCCGGTGCGCAGCAGCGAGTCGGGATCGCCACCCTCGATGTCGGCAGCGGCCTCGACTCCCGGCTCGGTGTCGCTCTCGGGCAGGTCCGGCGTGACCGTGTCCATCACCCAGAACCCGCCCCACACGCCCGCCGCGACGGCGAGCAGGGTGGCGATCGGGGCGACGGGGCTCATCAGGATCAGATGCTGTCCAGGGCGCGGCGCTTGAGCTGCTGGAACTCCTGCTCGCTGATCGCCCCCTCCTTGCGAAGCGCATTGAGGCGCTCGAGCTCCGCGGTGACGTCGCCGCCGCCGGGTTGCGAAAAGACGCCGGTCCCCGTCATCTCGGCGAGCTTGGCGTAGTCGCCCGAGCCGGCGGCGCGGGTCATCCTCACCACGTCGCCGACCCCACCGATGCCCATCGCCTGCATGCCTCCGAAGCTGCTGGGGCCCATGCGCCAGAACATCAGCGCGCCGCCGATCCCCATCGGGACGAACAGGAAGCCGACGATCAGCCCGCCCAGCTTTCCGCCCGGACCGGGATTGGCATCCGGCCCCCAGATTCCCCAGAAGCAGGCGAACGCGATCCCGAAGAAGATCCCGCACCAGATCAGCACGATCGTGAGCCCGGGCCGCGGCGGGCGATCGGATCCCGGCGCCTGGCCGCGCCCCCCGTAGATCGCGGCGCCGATCAGAATCGCGAAGACGGCGATCGGGATCGCGAACCCGAGGCGCTCGGTCCCCGCCGGGCACTGGCGCGCCGGGACGTAGGGCCCGCCGCTCGCGCACGTCCCGATCTGAAGCAGCTGGTAGACGGCGTAGGAGATCGCGACGAACGACGCGACCATCAGCCCGAGCCCGATCACCGTGCGGAGCAAGTAGCGCACGCGGGGAGCCTACGCGGCGTCTCAGTCCAGCGACCGGGCGAGCAGGTAGAAGCTCGCCGACGCCGATGCCGCGACCGGAACGCCGCTTGCGCCGGCGACGAAGAAGCCGGGCCAGCGCGTCGAGGCGGCGAGCGAGACGCAGTCACCGGCGTCGGCGGCCGCGTTGAGCAGGGCCGCGGTGCGCAGCGCCTCGCGGTCGTCGAGCTGGCGCAGGAGATGGACTCCGAGCAGCACGTCGCGAATGCCTGTCGTCCGGGTCAAAAGCTTGGCGGAGCCGCTGATCTGGTCGCGGGGCGTGCGCGCCGCGACGAGAAACGGCCCCGGCGCGACGAGCATCGCCGCGCCGAACGCGATCCGGCCGGCGCCGAGCAGGACCGCGAGCCGGCGCGGCCGCTCTGGGACGCGGTTGCGACGCAGTCCCCTCACGTCTCGATCTTCGGGAAGAGCGGCGGCAGCTTCTCGATTCGCTGGCCGCCGCGGCGCGACCCGAACTTGGCCAGCTCGAGGCCCTGCTCCCCGAGCGCCGGCAGCAGGCGCTGCGCGGTGGCCGGGGTGTAGGGGTAGAGCAGCAGGGTGGTGACCCGCAGCCCCTCGGCGAGGCTGTAGAGGACCTCGTCGAGGCGCTGGGATGCGCCCTCGTCCTTGGCGAGGTCCCAGGGGCGCGTCTCCTCGACGTAGCGGTTGAGCCGCCGCACACAGCGCCAGATCTCCTCCAGGGCCTCGGTCAGCTCGGCGTGGTCGAGAAGCTCGCGGACCCGGTCGGCCGTGCCCTCGAGCCCGTCCTCGCCGCGCGCCAGCTCGGGGTCGGGCCCCGCGTCGGGCACGACGCCGGCGCGGAAGCGGTCGATCATCGCCAGGATGCGGCTCGCGAGGTTGCCGTAGTCGTTGGCGAGCTCGGTTTCGTAGCGGACCTCGAAGCCCGGCGCCGAGACCGAGCCGTCCTGTCCGAACGAGACCTCGCGAAAGCAGTAGAAGCGCAACGCGTCGGCGCCGAAGCGCTCGATCACGTCGAACGGGTCGATCACGTCGCCGAGCGACTTCGACATCTTCTTCTCGCCCATCAGCAGGTAGCCGTGGATGACCATCCCGCGCGGTGGGTCGAGCCCCGCCGCCATCAACAGCGCGGGCCAGATCACGGCGTGGAACTTGAGGATGTCCTTGGCGAGGACGTGAAAGGCGGCGGGCCAGAATCGCTCCGTCAGGTCCTCGCCCTCACGCGCGAACGTCAGCGCCGTGACGTAGTTGAGCAGCGCGTCGAACCACACGTACATGCGCTGGGTCTGGTCCCACGGCAGCTTCATCCCCCACTTCAGCTTGGGGCGCGACAGCGAGACGTCCTCGAGCCCCTGCTCGATGAACGACACGGCCTCGTTGCGGCGAAAGTCGGGCACCACGAAGTCGGGGCGCTCGGCGTAGAGGCGCCGCAGGTCGTCCTCGAAAGCCGAGAGCCGGAAGAACCAGTTCTCCTCGCGCTCGCGCTCGAGCGGGATCTCGTGGATCGGGCAGGTATGGCCGGGCCCCAGCTCGCGCTCGGTCTTGAAGTCGGCGCAGCGCGGGCAGTACCAGCCCTCGTAGACCCCCTCGTAGACGTGCCCGTTGTCGTGGACGCGCTGCATGACCTCGGCGACCTTCGCCTCGTGACGCGGGTCCGAGGTGCGGATGAAGAAGTCGTTGGAGGCCTCGATCCGTCGCGCCATCTCCTGGAAGTGCGGCGCGTTTCGGTCCGCCAGCTCCTGGGGCGAGACCCCCTCCTTCTCGGCCGCCAGCTCGACCGGCTCGCCGTGCTCGTCGGTGCCGGTCAAAAAGAAGACGTCCTCGCCGCGCTGGCGCATGTGGCGGGCGAGGATGTCGGCCGCGATCGTCGAGTACGCGTGGCCGAGGTGCGGCTGCGCGTTGACGTAGTAGATCGGGGTCGTGACGTAGTAGGCCACGGGCGCGTGAGCATATTGGGGGGCCCGCGCGCGGCCCGCCCGCCGTCTACATCAAGCTCTCTTGGCCCTTCGCCGTACGGCGCCTACGGGGGACTCCGGCCGCCTCCTGGAGCGCCTGCTCGACGTCGGCGAGGACGGCGCGCTCCGAGCGCGACGCGACGATCGGCTCCGACAGGCCGTCGACATGGACCCAGGTGCGGCGTCCCTCGCCGCGCTCCTCGGGCGGCAGCGGGACCAGCGCGTAGACGCGATCCGCGCGGACGAACTTCCCATAGCCGAGCGAGACGAGGCGTGGCTCCCGCTTGGGCATGCCCAAACCTTACGCCGGTGCCCGGCGTCTGGCGACGGCCTGGCGGCCTACTCGTCGCCGAGATTGTCGAGCGCCTTGCGCGCGCTGCGCTCGCAGGAGGGATCGAACGGGGGCACGGCCTGGACCCCGACGCTCTGGTCCTGGTCGGTGATCACCAGCCCTTCGAGGCGGGGCTCGGACTTCGCCTCACCGACCTCGGTCTCGTTGTTGAGCAGGTCCTGGTCGACCTCGCAGAAGGCATCGCCGCCGATCGCATAGACCGGGTTGTCGGAGTCGGGCTCGAGCTTGAGCGCCTGCACGATCTGCCCGTCCGGGACCGTCTTCTCCTCACCGCACCCCATCGCGCCGGCGAGCGCGAGCAGCGTCAAGGGGGCGACCAACCAGCGCATCGACGCGGAAACCTATTGCTCCGGCGATCCTGGGTCAAACCCCACCCCCGTGCCCTACTCGCGAGGCTCCCTGCCGGTAAGGGCGCGGTAGAGGTCGTTGGGGCGCGTCCCGGTGAGCGTCGCCACCACTCCCGCCGCGGCGCGCGGCCGCGCCCCGGCCTGGACGAGCCGCCGCAGCGCGTCCACCGCGATGGTGAGGTCCGGGCCGCTTGCCCCGCCGCGGGTGCGGGCCGGCCCGATGACGACGATAATCTCGCCGCGCTGCTCGCCTCGGAAGCGGCGCGCCAGCTCGGCGAGGGTGCCGCGCGCGATCTCCTCGTGGAGCTTCGAAAGCTCACGGCAGACGGCGGCCGGCCGATCCGGCGCGAGGGCGGCGAGGGCCGCGAGCGACTCCGGCAGGCGGCGCGGAGACTCGAAGGCGACGACCGTCTCAGCGGAGCGCAGGACGCGCTCCAGCTCGCCCGCGCGCCGCGGCAGGAAGCCCTCGAAGCGCCATTTCTCGGCAGGCACACCCGACGCGACGACGGCGACGGGGATCGACGACGGCCCCGGGAGGACCTCGACCTCGAGGTCGCGGTCGATGCAGGTCCGGATCAGCCGGTAGCCCGGATCGGAGATGCCCGGCATCCCCGCGTCGCTGATCAGCGCCACCTTTGCCCCGCGCTCGATCTGCTTGGCGAGCTGCGGGGCGCGCTCGGCCTCGTTGGCATCGTGGTTGGAGACGAGCCGCGGCGGGCGGATCTCGAGCCGTTCGTAGAGCCGGCCCGCGCGCCGCGTGTCCTCGCAGGCCACGAGGTCGGCCTCCTCGAGCGCCCGCCGGACCCGCGGCGTGAGGTCCTCGAGGTTGCCGATCGGCGTCGGACAGACGATCAGCTTGCCCGGCATCGCTCCACCCCCGATACGCGCGGTCTCAACGTGCCTGCTCCAGCTCCCACATCGCCATCACCGCGGCCCCGATCATCCCGGCCTGGCCGCCGAGCTGCGCCGCGACCACGGGCGTGCGGTTCATCGGCGGCAGCGCGCGAGCGCGCAGCTCCTCGCGCGCCGGCTCGAGCAGCAGGTCACCGGCGGCCATCACTCCGCCGCCGACGACGATCACGTCGGGCTCGAAGATGTTGGCGTAGCTCGAGAACGCGACCCCGAGCCGCGTCCCGACCAGGGCCACGACGTCGCGCGCCGTCTCGTCTCCGGCCAGTGCCGCGTCGGTGACCACCCTCCCGGTCATCGCGCCTCCCCGCGCGAGCGCCTGCCCGAGCGCCGAGTCCGGGGAGCGCTCGGCTGCGGCATGGCCCTCGCGGGCGAGCGCGGTGCCGGAGGCGACCGCCTCGATGCAGCCGTGGTTGGGGCAATTGCCCTGGCATCGCGGCCCGTCGAGGTCCACGACGACGTGGCCGAGCTCGGCGCCGGCCCCGGTGGAGCCACGGTAGACCTCGCCGCCGAGGATCAGCCCCCCTCCGATCCCCGTGCCGACGGTGATCATCACGGCGTTGCTGGCGCCCTGCGCGGCGCCGAAGCGATGCTCGGCGATCATCGCCGCGTTGGCGTCGTTGTCGACGAAAACGGGCAGCCCGAGGCGCTCGGTCATCAGGTCTCGAATCGGGATGTCGACGAGCGGCAGGTTGACGGCGGTGATCGCGAGCCCGCGCTCGCGGTCGATCGTGCACGGGATCCCGAGGCCAGCCGCGGCGACGGCGGGGCGCGCCGCGCGAGCCCGCTCGAGCTCGTCGAGCAGGTCGTCGAGAAGCTCGTCGGCGCTCAGGCCCAGCGAGGTGTCCGTGCTCTCGTGAAGTACGTGCCGCTCGGAGTCGACGACCCCGACCAGCATCTTCGTCCCACCGAGATCGACGCCGATCGTCTCGACGACGCTCAAAGGGACAAAAGATCGCGCGGCCCGGCCATCCGCCAGTATTGATACCGCCTCATGACGCCCGGCGACGACCAGGGGCGCCCCGGCCAGTCCGGCGGGCGCCCCGACTACAGGGTCTACCGGTCGCGGCCCGGTCTGCTGAGCAGGCTGCGCTCGACCGACCTCGACAGCCTGCGCAATCGCCTGCGGCCCGGCGGCACGCCACGGCGCAGGACTCCTTCGGCGGGCCGGTGGCGCTGGCTGCGCTGGATCGTGATCCCGCTCGGCGTCTGGCTGCTGCTCAGCTTCGTGGCGTTCGGTATCTCGGCCCAGATCCAGCGCTTCAAGCTCGCGGACGGCTCGACCGAAAAGCTCGGCGGCAACCCCTTCCTGCTCGCGAGCCCGCAAACGATCCTGCTGCTGGGGTCCGACCGCCGCGACGAGGCCACGGCCGAGCCGACCTTCGACCCCAATGCCCCGTCGCGGGCCGACACGATCATGTTGCTGCGAATCGGCGCCGGGACGTTCCACAAGCTGTCGATCCCGCGCGACAGCTTCGCCGCGATCCCCGGCCACGAGCCACAGAAGATCAACGCCGCCTACGCGCTCGACGACACCGACGACGATGCCGAGCAGGGCAACACGACGCTGATGGTTCAGACGGTCGAGAACTTCCTCGGCATCGACATCGACCACGTCGTGCTTGTGGATTTCGAGGGCTTCAAGAACTTCATCGACGCGATCGGAGGAGTCGAGGTGGACATCCCCGACAAGCTGTGCTCGGAGATCTCCGGTGGCGAGGCCAACGGCGGCTTCACCAAGCACTTCGGGCCCGGCGAGGAGACGCTCGACGGAGAAGACGCGCTGATCTTCGCCCGCACGCGCATCAACACCTGCCCCGAGAAGGGGGACTCGGACGCATTCGACAACTACGACGACCTCGATCGCGCCGCCGCCCAGCAGGAGGTCCTGTCGGGGATAAAGGGCCGCCTGACCAGCCCGCTGAGGCTGCCCTACAACTTCATCAAAGGGCCGATCATCGGCTGGACGGCGCCGAAGGCGATCATCAGCGACATGGGGGCGTTGACGATGCCGCAGCTCGTGCTCGCGGCCGCGGTCGGCGGCGACAGCGGCCCGGAGCTGCTCGAGCCGTCGGGGTCGGGACCGCTGGGCAGCCTGATCATCCCCCAGGAGGAGTGCCAGCAGGCGGTCGAGGAGTTCCTCGGGTCCGATCCCCCGCGCTCTCCCGCCTGCTCCCCCTAGACGTCGGGGGGCTATTCGCCGCTCGACGCGGCCTTGGCCTTGTCGCCGCCCGAGCTCGAGTCCGAACCTTTCCGGGAGTCCGACTTGCCGGACTCGCCCTTGCCGGATTCGGACTCGCCCGACGCGCCGTCCGAGCCGGGACGGGACTTCGACTTCGCCTTGTAGTCGGTCGTGTAGAAGCCCGACCCCTTGAAGTGCACGGCAATGGGGTGGAACACGCGCTCGACGGGAGCGCCGCATTCCGAGCACCGTGACACCGGGTCCTCCGACATCCTCTGGAAGACCTCGAAGTCGTGCCCGTTGAGACACCTGTACTCGTAAATCGGCATTCGCGGCAGTATCGCAGGGGCCTGGGACCGCCCCGTGGGGCCGAGCCTGTAAGTAGGCTCGCGGGCATGGAGACGCAAAGCGCC
>WNFU01007023.1_pt1 | contig 14799 bp, 7 predicted proteins | sample 5400121 | NCBI WGS metagenome assembly WNFU01 (sample SAMN13153360, study PRJNA577476) | soil metagenome | isolation source: 100 cm soil or saprolite under grassland replicate 1 | place: USA:California | collected 2016-06-15
CAGCAGTATGCCACGCAGGTCGGCGAGCGCGGCGTGCAGCTCTCCGGCGGCGAGCGCCAGCGCATCTGTGTCGCGCGCGCGTTCCTCAAGGATGCTCCGATCCTGATCCTCGACGAGCCGACTTCCTCGATCGACTCGAAGACCGAGGCGGGTATCTTGGAGGCACTGGAGCGGCTGATGGCCGGGCGCACGACCTTGCTGGTCGCACATCGGCTCTCGACCATTCGCCACGCCGACCAGATTGTGGTGCTCGATCGCGGGGAGCTGGTCGAGCAGGGCAGCCACGAGGTATTGATGCGGCGGCCGGGCCTGTATCGGCAACTGTATGAGCTGCAGCACGGCTCCGACCACAACAACGGCCGGACGATCGGTCAACCATCCGTTAGTACACCCAAGTAGGCACATATGAACCTCTTGCAAAAACCAAAAATTGTCGTGCTCGGTCTGATGAGCAAGATGCCGGTGGCTGGTATCGTCTGGCTCACGATGCAGCACGTGGTCGGCTTCCAACGCCTGGGCTACGACGTGTACTACGTGGAGGAACATGCTCGCACGCCGTCGATGTTGATGGAACGCGCAGATGAGGAGGTCTCGGCCAAGGCCGCGGCGTTCATCGCCGGCGTGATGCGGCGCTTCGACATGGGCGATCGCTGGGCCTTCCACGCGCTGCACGACGACGGCCGCTGCTTTGGGATGAGCGAAGGCCAGCTCAAGCAGCTGTACCACGAGGCCGCGCTGATCGTCAACATGCACGGCGGGACCCGGCCGCTGCCGGATCATTACGCAACCGGCCGGCTGATCTACCTGGGGACCGACCCGGTCGAGGTCGAGATCCAGCTCTATCACAACGAGCAGGCGACGATCGATTACCTGGCACCGCACTGCGCCTTCTTCACTTGGGGCGAGAACTACGGCAACCCCGACTGCGGTGTACCGGTCTCAGATCGTTTCCATTTCAAGCCGACGCGCCAGCCGGTCGTGCTCGATCTCTGGCAGCCCTACCGGGATGGCCCGGCCGATACCTTCACGACGATCGGCAACTGGCGGCAGATCTGGCGCGAGATCAGCTTCCAGAGCGAAATCTACCACTGGAGCAAGCACTACGAGTTCATGAAATTCATCGACCTGCCGCGCCGCACGAGCCAGATGTTCGAGCTAGCTTTGAGCGGCTATGAGGAGGACGACCGGCGTATGCTCGAAAGCCAGAGCTGGCGGGTACGGCACGCGCTCGACTTTTCAATCGACGTCGACGCCTACAGCCAGTACATTGGCCAATCGCGCGGCGAGTTCACCGTCGCCAAGGACCAGAACGTGCGCCTGCGCAGCGGCTGGTTCAGCGACCGCAGCGCGACCTACCTGGCGGCCGGGCGGCCGGTGATCACCCAGGAGACCGGTTTCAGCAATGTTCTGCCGACCGGCGCCGGGCTGTTCGGCTTCTCGACCATGGCGGAGATCCTGGAGGCAGTAGAACGCGTCAACGCCGACTACGAGCGCCACTGCAGCGCGGCGTTCGACCTGGCACGAGAATACTTCAGCTACGACGTCGTGCTGCCGCACATGCTTGCGGAGGTGGGGCTGTCGTACCTGGCTACCAGGCAGGTGGGCGCATTCTCCAGCGATATAAGCGCGGATAGAAACAACCGGAAACGTCTTGATCCGCTAGTAAATGGAACTCTACCTGCCGCTCCATTCCCACCATCGCTTGTCCTCAGCCCGGTCTCGCGCGGCCCGACGAAGCTGCCGGATGCGACGGCCCAGGCGGTGCTGGACAACCCGATTCCGATCGCATTGCCCCAGCCTGCCGCGAGCCCGGCTATATCCAGGTGGGCGAGTATCGTGATCGTCACCTCCGACAACCTGGTCTACACCAGGCTGTGCCTGGAGAGCCTGCTGGCGAACACCGACTATCCCGACTACGAAGTCGTCGTCGTGGACAACGGCTCGACCGACGGCACAGCCGGCTACCTGCGCGGCCTGGCGCGGCACTACCCGCATGTCCGTGTCGTATACAACGACTGCAACCGCGGTTTTGCTCGGGCCAGCAACCAGGGGCTGGCGCTGTCCAGCGGCGATGTGCTGGTGCTGCTCAACAACGACACGATCGTACCGCACGGCTGGCTCACGCGGCTGGTGCGGCACTTGGAGGACCCGGCGGTCGCTTTGATCGGCCCAGTGACCAATCGCACCTGCAATGAGGCCCAGATCGACGTGGCCTACCAGACCTACGGAGAGTTGATGCTGTTCGCCCACAATTACCAGGAGGCGCACAACGGCGAATGCTTCGATATACGCATGCTGGCCATGTTCTGTGCGGCCATGCGCCGCGACGTCTACGATCGCATCGGGCCGCTCGACGAGCGCTATGAAGTAGGCATGTTCGAAGACGACGACTTTGCCATGCGCATCCGCGCGGCGGGCTACCGGGTGGTGTGCGCTCAAGATGTGTTCGTCCACCACTTCGGCCAGGCGTCGCTCGGCAAGCTGATGCCGACCGGGGAGTACGGGGAGCTTTTTCACGCGAACCGGCGGCGATTCGAGGAGAAGTGGGGCCTGATCTGGGAACCGCACGAGCGCTGGTGGGGCGAGCAATACCAGCAGCTCGTGGAGCGGATCCGTGCGATTGCCCATGCCACGTTACCGCCTAACACTACTGTGCTCGTCGTCAGTAAGGGCGACGACGAGCTGCTTAAGTTAGACGGCCGGCGGGCCTGGCACTTCCCGCAGACCGCGGACGGCGCGTATGCCGGCTACTATCCGGGGGACAGTACCGCGGCGATCGAGCATCTGGAGACCTTGCGGGCAAGCGGGGCGGACTTCCTGCTCTTCCCCAGCACTGCGCTCTGGTGGCTCGATCACTATACCGGATTCAAGCAGCACCTGGAATATCAGTATTCGCAAGTCATGAGCCAGGAAGATACCTGTGTGATATTTGCGCTGCGTGAGACCAAAATCAGCCAGGCGAAGACAATTGTGCAAGATGGTGTTGGGAGTATTGTGTGTAGCTCTTGAACAGGATCAGCAGATGCCACGGTGTTCAATTATCATCCCAGTCTATAATCGGGCCTCTCTCACCGACCAGTGCTTGAGGGCCCTAGTCGCCAGCGGCTCAGAGAGTGTCGATTATGAAATCATTGTCGTCGACGATGACTCAACCGATTCGACTCGGCAGTTCCTGGCTAGCTACGGCGACTCAATCCATATCGTGAGGCACACGGCGAACACCGGTTTCGCCACTGCCTGCAACGATGGGGCTGCTATCGCCTCAGGAGAGTACCTGGTCTTCTTGAATAACGACACGATCCCAACCACTGGCTGGCTGGAGGCGCTTGTGCGCTATGCCGATCGCCATTCTGATGCGGCCGTTGTCGGCAGTAAATTGCTGTTTCCGAATGATACGATTCAGCACGCCGGGGTAGCGATCTGCCAGGATCACTACCCGCGACATCTCTACGCGGGTTTCCCAGCGGACCATCCGGCCGTGAATAAGTCGCGCTGCTTTCAGATCGTGACCGCGGGCTGCGCCCTTATGCGACGTGAGCTGTTCGAGCAGGTGGGCGGCTTTGATGTCGCCTTCCACAACGGCTACGAGGATGTGGATCTCTGCCTGCGTCTTGGCGAGCGCGGCTACGAGATACATTACTGCCACGAGAGCGTCCTTTACCACCTCGAGTCGGTGTCGGAGGGTCGGTTCGCTCATGATAAGGAGAACGTCCGGCTCTACCGCAGCCGCTGGGCCCGACGCGTGCAGCCGGATGACATGTGCTACTATCTAGAAGATGGCCTGCTGAACGTGGTCTACGGGAAGCTATACCCTATCCAGCTGGCGATCTCGCCACTACTAGCGCTGACGGATGTGGACGAGCGCGAACGGCAGGCCGACCAGCTGTTGAGCGTGCGGGCCCGGCAGGTGGGCGAGCTCTTGAAGGAGACCATCCGCCTGACGGTACATGTGGGGGAAGCTAGGCTAGGGATGTCCGGCGCACTGCCGATCGAGCTTCAACGCCGCCAAGAACTCAGTGTGGAGCACGCAGCCGTATGGCGCGAGGGCGCGGAACTACAGCAGATGGCCTTGGGGCAGAGCGGGCAGTCGCGCATGCCACCAGCAAGGGCCAAGTCTATACCGAGCCGCGAGGACGACCTCCAGGCGATGCTGCTCAATGTACATGACCAGCTCCTCCAGCGTGACGATCAGATTCAGGCCCTTATCTATGATCTCCAGGTCGCCTTGGCAGCGCTCCGACCGTATGCGCCGGATGGTGGAGCCGCCGTCGATGCGACCAGTCGCAGCTTTGCCCCGAGCAAGTACCTCGGCTACCGGCAACTCGTCCATCGAATTCGGGAGGTTGTACGAATGCACCTGCCGGACGACGCCCAGGTGATCGTCGTTAGTAAAGGCGATGACGTTCTGCTCGACCTGGGCGGGCGGCTGGCCCAACACTTTCCGCAAGATGAGGATGGGGCGTATGCCGGCTACTATCCGGCCGACAGCTGTGCGGCCATCGACCATCTAGAGACGTTGCGAGCCAGGGGCGGCGATTTCCTGCTCTTCCCCAACACCGCCTTCTGGTGGCTCGATCACTATGCGGAATTTCGCGAGCACCTTGAAGTACGCTATCAACGAATCTGGAGGGACAATAGTTGCATTATCTATCGACTATTTGAGCTGGCATCCGATGGAGTGGGAGCTCAAGCGCAAAACAATCATAATTATTGGCTGGTCGGTAAGGAAGAGTGAGAGTTATGTCTAAACGGAAGGTTCTGTATATCTGCCATAATCACCCGAGCCTGCACCCCGGAGGCGCGGAGACATGCGCGTTGGAATTGTACGAGGCGATGCGTGCATCAGACGAGTTTGAGCCGATCTTCCTAGCTCGTATCGGATCAACATCTTCCATCGAGCGCCCGCCCCATCCTGGTACACCCTTTAGTACCGTTAGTACCGTGAATGGAGATAAGAACCAGTATTTTGTTCATGCGGAGATGTCTGATTTCGACATGTTCTATTTGTCCCTACGCAACAAGGACATTTACACTGTCCATTTTCATGAATTTCTTGCCGCCCATCAACCAGATATTGTCCATTTTCAGCATACACATTATCTCGGTTACGATCTCATACGCCAGGTTCGGAATACATTGCCTGACGCGCCAATCGTCTATACACTTCACGAATACCTGCCCATATGCCACAGACATGGTCAGATGTTGCGGACGCACAACCACGAACTTTGCCGAGAATCATCGCCACTCCGGTGCCATGAATGTTTCCCAGATATATCGTCGCAGACCTTTTTCATGCGCAAGCGTTTCATCCAATCGCATTTTTCGCTGGTCGACCTCTTTCTTTCACCTAGCCACTTTCTGATTGATCGCTACGTTGTCTGGGGAATTCCGCGCGAGAAGATCCGATATGAGGAGAACGGTCGCCGAGCAGTTCAGCCCATTCCGGACAGTGAAGACGAACGACCACGGAATCGCATCGGCTTCTTCGGTCAATTCAGCCTGATTAAGGGAGTGAATGTGCTGCTGAAGGCGATGGACATTCTGAGCGAATACGAGTGTAATGTTCACCTCTGGCTCCATGGTGCCAACCTCGAGCTGCAGCCACAGGCATTCCAGAATGAGTTCAACGCACTGTTCGAAGTGACCAGGAAAAACGTAACGCTCGTCGGCCGCTATGAGCAGGCCGAGCTTCCGCGCTTGATGGCGAATATCGATTGGGTCGTCGTTCCTTCGATCTGGTGGGAGAACGCGCCGTTGGTGATCCAGGAGGCATTCATGCATGGTCGGCCGGTGATCTGTAGCGACATCGGCGGCATGGCCGAGAAGGTCACTCATGGTGTGAACGGGCTTCATTTTCGCGCACATGACCCGATGAGTCTTGCCGAAACGATTCGACATGCCGTTGGCACGCCGGGTCTTTGGGAGCGTCTCCGCAGTGGGATTCCCGAAGTGTATAAGATCGAAGATCAGGTCGTAGCGCTGACTGAAATATATCGCACGCTGCATGATCGCCAGATAGCTCAGAGGTAACGTTCATGCGAATCGACAGAGAAAAGTATCGCGTGATCCACAACCTGGTTCAGCGTGAGTTGTCGCAGCCGGCGGTGAGAGCAGAGCCAGTGGTATCGGGACGGTTAGAATATGTGACCTGGTTGTCCGATGATATTCTCTTGATGGTCGGCTGGTTTCACGCTGAAGACGATCTTCCCCTGCAGGCGGCGTTGCTCCTCGGCGATCGGGCTATTCCGCTCGAGATTCGCTGCATCTCGTACGCTCGGCCGGACATTTCGGATGGCGGCCCTCGGGCCGGCAAAGTGTTCACAGCGCGGTTTTTTTCCCGCGAGGATGCTCGTGGGATGCTTGGAAGTATGGTGATTCGAACCAGAATAGCTACCTTCGCGCTCGGCCCATTAGAGCTCTCACAGATCGTGATCGATCTTCACACACTAGCCCAGGATGGTCTAGCGTGGTTGGCACCCGAAACACGGATCGAGGTGATGGAGTTTCTGGCGGCGGCGCTGACTGAGCATCGAGGGACGACGAACCTCCTGCGACTGAACAAAAATCTCTTCGTCGTTCGCGAGCTGCTCCGCGAACGGCTGCCCATCTGCACGATCGCGCCGAATCAGCCGCAAGGCTTGCATGTGGACGCCATCGTGGCTGTCGATGAAACATCGTTCTATATACAAGGATGGTTACGGGACGAGGAAGCAAAGATTACGCGGCTCACGGCTGTTTCTCCCGAGGGTAGTCGCGTTGAGCTCTTGGAGAAAATCTTTCGTTATCCTCGTCCGGATGTCGAACAATTCTATCGGACTATCGCTACTGACCATCTCACCGTGAAACCCGGCTTCATCTGCTATTTCGAAATCAAGGTGCCGAGCCGCCTCGCTACTGGCTGGGTGATCGAAATGCGAAACGCGGCGGAGGTGGCCGTGGAGGTGCCGGCACCATCCACAATTCGAGGTCCAATTACTGCGCGCAACACGATTCTCGCAAGTCTACCCTTGGCAGTTCTCCCGAATGAACCTTTGATGGCAGACCACATCCATCCCGCTATCTCTCGGTTACAGGAACGCCATAGGGAAATGGTGGGAGTAGAGAGTGTCGCACAGCACGGAATACCTAATGAGACGTCTGAGGTTTCTATTATCGTCCCGCTCTATGGACGGATCGACTTTGTCGAGCAGCAACTGGCCCAGTTCGTCCATGATCCCGAGATTCACCAGGCCGATCTGATTTATGTGCTCGACTCGCCGGAATTGGCCGATAACCTCAAGGAATTTGCGGCGCAACTCTTCCAGCTCTACCGTATTCCCTTCCGTGTCGTGATCCTTAAGCGGAGCGTCGGCTATTCCGCTGCGAACAACGTCGGCGTCTCGCTTGCCTACGGGCGGCTGCTTCTATTACTCAACTCCGATGTGCTTCCTGATTGCCCCGGCTGGCTTGGGACTATGGTTGCGTTCTACGACGCGACGCCTGGTGTTGGTGCACTCGGCCCGAAGCTTTTGTATGAAGATGACTCGCTGCAGCATGCAGGAATGTACTTCTACCTGCCAACAAGCAGCGCCCTGGCATATTTATGGCAAAACATGCACTACTTCAAAGGGCTTCATCGGCAGCTACCCGCCGCGAATGTACCTCGTCCGGTCCCGGCCTTAACCGGAGCTTGTCTGATGATCGAGAAGGATCTATACACACGTGTCGGAGGCCTCCAAGATCAGTATGTGCAGGGAGATCACGAAGACTCAGATCTATGCCTCCGCTTGATCGAGGCGGGCTACGAAAACTGGTATCTGCCGTGTGCCGAGCTGTACCATCTTGAGGGACAGTCTTACCCTGGCCCGCTACGTGGGCGAACCGCACTCTATAACCGGTGGCTGCACACGCGTCTGTGGGACGAGCGCATTAGGGCAGTGATGAGGCAGTACGGAGCCTCAGTTGCAAACACAGCTACTGTTGCTGTAACGAATAATAGAAGCTGCGTTTTGTCGTAGCTTCATGATTCGCACAGCGAGTGGACACCAACGATGATCGTTGGCCTAATCGTGAATAAGTCTTTAATGCCTTCAATAAGAAGAGGATTGTTATGAAAGTAGCATCGATACAAGGACCTCTCGAGCTTGGGACGGACTATGTCCGATACGTTCAAGCGTCCAAAATGGATCAAGCAACGCCGCCGTTATTAGATGTTAGATATCCGCACAACATTGGCGATTGGTTTGTAACCAAGATCGTAGATCGTCTGCTTGATTATGATGAACTGATCCTGATCGGAAAGGATGCAACAGATAAAGAGTGGGACTATATAAATAGTGAGTGCAATGTGCTTGTACTGAAGGGAGGGAATTACATTCAGCCAAATTGGTTGACGAATTGTTTCGGAATTGACGTTTTAAAGAAGATTAAAATTCCTATAGTGATGTTTGGTGCTGGATTGCAAGCATCATTCGCGGAACAGATCGAATTTGAAAAAGAAGAAATCGAGATCCTGCAATATATCCACGATAACTGTGTCTGCTCGTCAGTGCGTGGGAATAGCACAGCCGAAGCTCTTGCGAAAATTGGTATTAAGAATGTTGTTGTGACGGGATGTCCAACAATCTTCTGGTCCCGGAAACCTCAGCTTAGTGTTCGTGCACCACAAGATCATAGTGCAGGTTTTTCGTTTCGGCAAAGTTTATATTCTGAAGATGCGGCTGTTTACATGGCACAGTTCCGGGCCATTGAGACAGTACGGGACAAGTTTGGGTCCGTCAGGGTAATTTTGCAAGGTGAAGAAATACTCCTACAGCACTATCTCGAAGCTCGCCAGTGGGCCGCCGAATTTAAGGGACGCATAGTACGGATCCCTGGTCTGAATCTACAGAAGTTGGAAAGGATACCGCTAGACTTGGAGCGTTTCCGTAAAGAGATACACAAACGTTTCGACGAATTCAGTAGATCAGCATTTATAGACTGGTTTATGAATAACACTTTCTTTTCATATGACATCATGGAATATATTCGTGAATACAAGTCTAAAGGCATGGTGGTCGGTTGCAGGCTCCATTCGAATCTATTGTCGTTAGCCAACCAGACACCAGCTTTTTATCTAACATACGATCAGCGGACACAAGAAGTGGTCGATTTGTTCGATATTCCCAGCTGTAGACTCGTCGACTTTAATGAGGAGGTTGATCTGTTCAATCAAGACTGGGCGCCATTCGAGAAGAAGTATATGTATTACTATCAGGAGATGCGTCGATTTCTCGAGTCGAACAATTTGAAACACAGACTTGCCGACTCGAACTGATCGATTTCATCAGCATCAAGAAGAATCCTCAATGGCTGTAGTAGAAATTACGGATGTCTCATTGTCAAAGCTGCGTTCTGACCAGCTTTGGGGACGCCATATCGAACTCCCGAAGCCAGGCCACCAGATCGATGGTCACACGATCGAGATCGCCGGTTGGGTGCTCAGCCGAGGTGATCCTGTGGTGGCGGTGGAGGTGCTGCACGAGGGCAGTGTGGTCAGGCGGGTGCCCATAACGATCCGCCGCCCGGATGTAGCCGCCACATACCCGCAGGCAACCGGCGCGGAGCAGAGCGGCTTTCTGGCCAGCGTACTCGTGCCGGCGTCGGCCAGATTGGAACTACTGGTACAGGTAGTCCTGCAGGATGAGAGTCGGGTGCAACTTGGTGTGATTCGCGCGCAGCGGCGCTGGCACGAGGCTGATTACAACGCGGGCGTCGCACTGGTGTCCGTCGTTATCCCCTGCTACAACCAGGCCCGGTTTCTAAGCGAGGCGATCGAGAGCGTGCTGGCGCAGACCTACCCGCATGTCGAGATCGTGGTGGTCGACGATGGATCGAGCGACAACACCGCACAAGTGGCCGCGCGCTATGCGAGTGTGCACTACCTCCGCCAGAACAACCAGGGGCTCTCGGCGGCGCGCAATGCGGGGGTACGCCACAGCAGCGGCAGCTACCTGGTGTTCCTCGACGCCGACGACCGCTTGCTGCCCACCGCGCTCGAAGCGGGCCTAACCTGCCTGAAAACCCATCTGGCGTGCGCCTTCGTCGCCGGCCATTACCGGGAAATCTCGTTCGACGGCTCACTGCTCCGCGAGGCTCTGCCGCACGGCGTTCGAGACGATTACTATGCCGCGCTGCTGCAGCGCAACTTCATCGTGATGCATGCAACGGTGATGTACCAGCGCATTCTGTTTGAAGCTGCAGGCGGCTTCGATACAGATCTGAAGGCGTGCGAAGACTACGATCTCTACCTGCGGATTGCGCGCAAGTTCCCGATCTATTGCTACGACCAGCTCGTTGCCGAGTACCGCCGGCACGGCACGAACATGACCGGCAACGCCGCGTTGATGTTCATATCCATATTGGCTGTGCTGAGTAGACAGTGGAAGTATGTGAAGCGGGAGAGCAAGCGATACAGGGCGGCGTACAAAACCGGGCTAAAGTTTGGGCAAGAGTATTATGGTGCGCAAGTAGTCGAAGAAGTAAACATGCATCTCCAGGCGCGCGAATGGCAGCAGACACTGCGTGAAATGGGGATGCTGCTGCGCTACTATCGGCCTGGATTAGCCTCCTTCATCGCCGTTCTTTTTGGGCGGGCTCGTGGAGGAATTGTGCCCAGAGAGCCCAGGCATACCACTGTTCGAAAGATGCCCCCACCGGCAGCGGAGCAGGTCCGCTTTGGCAGCCTCCGACGGGTGACGCCGATCAGTCGTGTCTTTGGCTTTGACCGCGGGCAGCCGATCGATCGCTATTACATCGAGCGCTTTCTTGCCGACCATGCTCACGACATTCGAGGCCGTGTTCTGGAGATCGGAGACAACGTCTACACCAGACGATTTGGTGGTAGTCGGGTTACCATCAGCGATGTGCTTCATATCGTTGAGGGTAACCCGAAAGCGACCTTTGTCGGCGATCTGACCTGCGCCGATCACATTCCATCAGATACCTTTGACTGTGTCATTCTTACCCAGACACTTCAATTCATTTACGATGTTCGTGCAGCGATTGGGACGCTCTACCGTATCCTGAAATCAGGTGGAGTATTGCTGGCGACCGTCCCAGGGATCAGTCAAAAGAGCCAGGACGAATGGAGTAAGAACTGGTGCTGGGGATTCAGCGCGTTGTCGGTGCAGCGGCTGTTCAAGGAGACCTTTCCGGCGGCGCAGGTCAACGTTCAGGCTCACGGTAACGTGCTGGCATCGATCGCTTTCCTTCATGGGCTGGCAGTGGAGGAGCTACACCAGGAAGAACTTGACTTCCATGATCCGGATTATGAGCTTTTGATCACAGTCAGCGCGGTGAAACTAGAAACGGCGCACGATCTCCGCTTGTCGCAGGATCAACGCCCCGCTGCGGCCGAGGGCAACTTCCTGCCTAAGCATCCTACAACACACGATAGCATGCGAAGTGCGGACGGGAGGGGTGCCCTCATCCTACTCTATCACCGGATCGCGGAATTGCCTTCGGACCCGTGGGCTTTGAGTGTGACACCAGGTCACTTCGCTGAGCACCTTGAAGTTTTGCGCAAGCACGCCAACCCCATATCGCTGAGGCAACTGGTCGGGGCGCTGCATGATGGTAACCTACCGCAGCGTTCGGTGGTCGTCACATTTGACGACGGGTATGCCGATAATCTCTATAGTGCCAAGCCTCTGCTGGAACACTACGATATTCCAGCAACCATCTTCGTGACAACCGGTTCGATTGGACATGAACGTGAGTTTTGGTGGGACGACCTGGAGCGGTTGTTGCTGCAACCCGGCACGCTACCAGAAGTGCTTCGTCTGAGTGTCAACGGAAGAAACCACCAGTGGGAGTTAGGCGAGGCGGCGCATTATCACGAGGATACCTGGCGGGGCCATCGTTATTGGAGAGCCTGGGAGGCGGCCCCTAGCTTGCGCCATGTTCTCTATCGATCGCTATGGGAAGTGCTACAACCTTTGTCGTTCGACGAGCGACGTAAGGTACTGGACGAACTATTGGTGTGGGCTGGCGCTGAGCCGATAGGTCGCTCGACCCACCGTTCGCTGTCATTTGAAGAGATCGCTGTAATGGCGCAAGGGGAGTTGATCGAAGTCGGCGCTCACACAGTGACGCATCCGGTTCTCTCCTCGCTCTCGGGCGAAGCACAGCGTCACGAGATTCAGCGGAGTAAAGCCGGGCTGGAGGCAATCCTTGGCCATCCGGTGACCAGTTTCGCATATCCGCATGGTGGACGATCCGATTACACCGCAGAGGCAATTGCTATTGTTCAGGAGTCTGGATTTATCTGCGCCTGCGCTACCGATAATGGTGTCGTTGGACGCTCTGCCGACTGTTTTCAGTTGCCCCGTGTCCATGTCTCGGATTGGGATGGCACAGAATTCGCCAGGCAGTTGTCGATTTGGTTCAATTCCCGGTGATCGCCGAATGCGCTCTTTAGACAGCGGTAAGATAAGATGAATAGCAAGCCATTGGTTTCTGTCATCATTCCCTTCTTGAATGCAGAGAGGTTCTTGCAGGAAGCTCTCGAAAGCGTGTTCGCCCAGACATATGACAACTGGGAGCTTTTGCTGATAGATGATGGATCAACCGATAAAAGCAGCGAAATTGCGCTACAGTTGGCTGAACAAAATCCCAAGAAAGTACGCTACTTGGAACATAATGGCCACCGGAATTGGGGTACTAGCGCTTCACGTAACAAGGGTATCAACAGTGCTAGGGGTGAATTAATTGCCTTTCTAGACGCCGATGATGTCTGGGTTCCACAAAAACTGGATCAACAGGTCAAGATCATGGATTCACAGCCTGATGCTGCCATGCTCTATGGTTCTGCATTATGGTGGTATAGCTGGACAGGAAACTCTGAAGATAGCCGACGCGATTATCGTGATTTTGTGGAAGAACGTAGTGTTAAGCCTAATACACTGATCAAATCACCAACACTGCTCACTATCTTTTTGCGAGATGGGGATGCGGTACCGTGTCCCGCTACGGTTATGGTGCGGCGTGAAGTGATCAACAGTATAGGTGGTTTCGAAGAGGCTTTCCGCGGCATGTATGATGATCAAGTTTTTTATACCAAGGTGGGCCTCAAAGCACCTGTGTTCGCGGCAGATCAGTGTTGGGCCAGGTATCGGCGACATTCACAGTCAATCTATTCCATTGCTGTAAAAACCGGTCAGGAGTATTCTGCGCGTCTGTCTTATCTCAACTGGCTAGAAGAGTATTTATTGAAACAGGGATACAAGGACGCCGAAGTGTGGCTGATTCTCCAAAACATGTTGAGACCGTATCGTTATCCAACAGCTCCAGTTGAAATTGAAGCGGTGAGCTTAGCCGAGGTGGACAGCGAGCAGCTGTGGGGATGCTACCTGGATCAGCCGCGCGCGGGCAGCCAGACGGATGGGCAGGTACTCGAACTGGTCGGCTGGGTGCTGGGACGGCGCGCTCCAGCGTGTGCCGCTGAATACGCTGCGGCCCGACCTGGCACAGGGTTTCCCGCATGTGCCCGACGCTGTGCACGGCGGCTTTCGCACCAGGGTCAGCGTGCTGGGGATGCGCACGCTCGAACTGCAGCTGCAGGCGGTGCTGCGCGATCACAGCCGAGTGCCGCTCGGCACGCTGCGGGCCCAGCGGCGCTGGCGTGAGGCGGAGTACGCAGTCGGCGCCGCGCTGGTGTCAGTAATCATCCCCTGTTACAACCAGGCCCAGTTTCTGAATGAGGCGATCGAGAGCGTGCTGGCGCAGACCTACCCGCACTTTGAGATTGTGGTGGTCGACGACGGCTCGAGTGACAACACCGCCGAGGTGGCTGCACGCTATCCGGGGGTGCGGTATCTGCGGCAGGAGAATGCCGGGCTGGCGGCAGCGCGCAACAGCGGACTACGCCACAGCAGTGGCAGCTACCTGGTGTTCCTCGACGCCGACGACCGTCTGCTGCCCAACGCACTCGAAGCTGGTGTCCGATGCTTGCAGGCGCATCCCGAGTGTGCCTTTGTCGCAGGTCTCTGCGATTTTATCGCACTCGACGGCGCCGCTCTGCCAACCCCCCAACAAAGGTGTGTGGAGCGCGATCATTATCCCGCCTTATTACGTGACTGCTACATCTGGATGCCGGCGGCAGTGATGTACCAGCATAGTGTCGTCACGCTCTTTACTGGTTTCGACACGGCTGTGAATGCGTGTGCGGACTACGACCTGTACTTGCGGATCGCGCGCAAATTTCCGATTCATTGTTACGACCAAGTTATTGCCGAATATCGCCAGCATGGCACGAACATGACGCATAATGCTGTGCTCATGTTGGAATCTACTCTAACTGTGCTGCGCGCGCAATGGAAGTATGTTAAGGGCAACAAGCAATACCGAGAGGCGTACAAGGCCGGAATGAGGCTGGGACGAGAATATTATGGTGCGCAAGTAGTTGAGGAGGTGGGCATGCATCTTCGAGCACATGAGTGGCAGCAGATACTGTGTGATATATGGGTGCTGCTACGCTACTGTCCTTGCAACTTGGCCTCCTTTCTACAGGCTGTTTTTCTTGAACCAGTTGTCGGAAAGTGAGTGCCCTTTTACGCTGCGCGATCGCAGCTAGCTACCAAGCGAGCACATCACGGATCTGCTCCGAAACTACGAAGGAGAGGTAGGTATGGCTCTCATTGAAATTGAAGCGGTGAGCTTAGCCGAGGTGGACAGCGAGCAGCTGTGGGGATGCTACCTGGATCAGCCGCGCGCGGGCAGCCAGACGGATGGGCAGGTACTCGAACTGGTCGGCTGGGTGCTGGGACGGCGCGCTCC
>WNFU01006042.1_pt1 | contig 14798 bp, 8 predicted proteins | sample 5400121 | NCBI WGS metagenome assembly WNFU01 (sample SAMN13153360, study PRJNA577476) | soil metagenome | isolation source: 100 cm soil or saprolite under grassland replicate 1 | place: USA:California | collected 2016-06-15
CTAAGAACGAGCAGTTCAAAAAATGACACACATCGCCGGCCCATCGTCCCCTTCTTTTCTGTCAAAGAGCGAGAAAACCGGTCAAGCGGTTCAAGCGGTTTCGGCGGCTAAAAGGAAAAACGCAATCGCCGGGCCGGATTATAGCTCCGGTCAATCACTCTCAGCGAGTCTCTCCTGGGCTTTTGTGACGGCGGTCTTGAGGTCGTCAACATCGAGGTGGGTGTAGAGCACGGTGGTGTCCAGCTTGTCGTGGCCGAGTAGTCTCTGGATGTGACGGAGGTCAGCGCCATGTCTCAGCAGGTGCGTCGCGCACGTGTGGCGGAAGGTGTGAACGTTCGCTTTCACTCCCGCGGCTTCGGCGTATTTGCGAATGATGTCGCCGATCATCACATAGGAGAACCGGCGGCTCGCGACCGAGAGCCACAGCGCGGGCACGACCGCTACGGACCGCGGCTTGCGCCTCTCTCCCTTGCCCCAGTAGCGCCCGGCGGCAAGCTCAGGGCGCGCCTCGCTCAGGTAACGATCAACCCAGTAGGCGGCGTTTTCAGTCATCGGCGCGATCCGATCCCGCAGCCCTTTGCCGGCGCGAATCCTCAGACGGCGAGAGCGCGTGTCCACGTCGTACAAATCGAGCCGGTGCAATTCGCCGTGACGGATGCCCGTCGCATACAACACTTCCATCATCGCTCGATCACGCAGACCAATAGCAGTCGAGATGTCAGGCATTTCGACAAGGCGCGCCATCTCGCTTTCATTCAAGACGCGCGGCAACGGGCGTTCGACTTTCTCAACCTCAACTCTCTCGGACGGGTCGTAGAGCAATCGCCCGCGCTGATGCTGCCAGGCGAAGAAGCCGCGAATGCACGCCAGCCAGGTCCTGATCGACTCTGCTTTGACCTGCGCGCCTCGCGCCGTGCGGTAATCGCGCTGCAAATAGATCAGGAAGCCTCGCAGATGGCTTTCGCTCACCGCGCGCCAATCGTCAATCGCGTGCGCTTCACGCAGCCAGACCATCAGCAGCGATAGCGCATGCCGCGACTGGTTGCGCCGCGAGCGCGAAAGACGCCGCGCTTCCAGATCGAGTAGGTATGCGTTGACGGCGCTTATCATTCGGTCTTCTTCCGCTCTCGCGGATGGCAGCGCGAGATCACTTCCTGAAGGTCGCCGATCTCGACGTGCGTGTAGATTTCGGTTGATGAAAGGCGGCGATGGCCGAGCAGCTTCTGAATCTGACGGATGTCGGCCTGCCCCTGTAACAGGTGCGTCGCGCAAGAGTGTCGCAGCGTGTGCGGCGTGACGTGTTTGCTGAGGCCGGCTCGTTTCGCCGCTTTCTGCACGATCCGCACGATGTCGGCGTCATCCAATGGCCCGCCCGATCTGGTCGAGACGAACAGATGCGTCTGGTTGGCCGCCTTTGCCCACAGACTTCGCGCTTCGTCCAGATAGAGCTTGAGCGCGGCCATCGCGCTCGATGTGAGCGGGACGATGCGCGTTCGATGGCCTTTGCCTTGCTCGATCCGGAGCGTGGATGCGACGAGGTCGAGGTCATAAATCTGTAGGTCGATCAGTTCGGCGCGGCGTAGCCCTGTCGAGTAAAGCACTTCAATCAACGCGCGGTCGCGGATGTCTCGCGGCTTGCGCGTCGGCGTTGATTCGATCAATGCCCGCGCCTCTTCCTGCGTCAACACGTCGCGCGGCAGCGTCCGCGGGCGTCGCGGCGATTGCAGCATCCCCGCCGGATTGTGGGCGATTTGCTGCTCGGCCAACAGCCACTCGCAAAACTTTTTGACCGCCGCCAGCTTGGCTGCCTGCGTCCCGACCGCAAGCCGCTTCACTTCGCCGTCTTCTTCGCTCTGCGATTGTTGGTAGAGCGCGATCTGGTATTGCTGAAGGTGCTGCGGCGTCACTTCGGCCACGCCCGCCACATCGGTGTTCTCCGAGAGCCATTCGAGGAAAAGCTTCACCTCGCGGGCGTAGTTGACTCGCGTCTTGGGTGAGAACTGGATCGCCTCCAACCACTCCAGAAAACGCAGCCTGAGCAGTTCCACTTTCTGTTTCTCACGTTCAGTCATCTTCTCTAACGCCGATCTCTCATTCATCAATAACATTGATGAACGAGTCTGAAAAAAACGTCCGACTTGCTTCTTCCAAAATCGCCACAAGGTCGGCGAAAATCCGGATAAGTTTCTTTGCCTGCTTGCAATTAACCTTGTGACTTCGGCCTCACAAGGTCGCCACAGGGTCCCGTTTTTCGCCACAAGGTCACAAGGTTTCGCCCCCGGCCTACGGCTTGCCGTTTTTCTTTAGCCGCCGCTTTAGCCGCCCGGCGTCTACAAGACCTCCGAGCAGCGGGCGCTTCTCTTCTTCACGCGAGTAGGAGGCCAGTTCATAACAGAACCGCTTGCCGTTGGCGCCGCTCGCCACGCTGAGATACTCCAGATCGACCAATTGCCGGCAGTAGACCCTCACCTGCCAATCCGACCAGCCCGTAGCCTCTCTGATCTCGCGCCGCGTCAGTTGAACTTCTCCGGGCTCACACCGCGCATGTTTCGCCCTCTGCTCGCACAGCCGTCTGATCTCCTGGTACATCCCGCGCGCCGGCGGCGAGAGTTCATCCAGAGAGCGCGAGAGCGTGGCCTCGGCCAGTTCATTGGCCAGCGCGATGTCATCGGGCGTGACCTCGATGTACTCGACTTCAACCTCGTCATTCGCGGCGCGCTTCGTCTCGCGCTGATGTTGATGGAGCAGGGCGATGGCGTTGATCAATGAGAGATACTTCTTCTGCTCACGCCGGTGAATCAGTCTTTCTTCGGGGTAGGTCATCTCGCCGTGAAATGGATTGACCACGCGTAGCGGCCTGAGCAGCCTTTGCGCGTTGTGATGCAGGCGCCGCACCGATTCCGCCGTCGCCTGTTCGAGCACGCCTTCGAGTGAATAGCGTCGCCGCTGTCGTTCGAGGATCGCCCGCGTCTGCTCGACCGATTCATCGAGCGTGAGCGGCGCGAAGCGCGAGCGCGTCTCTTCGTCAAAGGCTTCGGGCGAGGTCGTTGTGACGATGATGGAAACGGGGCCGTGAACCTCGTAATGCTCGGTGTGGAGCTTGCCCGTCTGCGGATCGGTGCGAGTGGCGGCGATGGCCAGATGTTGATCCGAGGCCAGCGTGCGCAAGGAATAGACGGCCTCCTGCGCGCCTTCTTCTTCGGCGATGGCCAGCAGCTTCTGTTTGAGCGAGTCCGGGTCTTTGTAAAAGAGCGCCTGCCCGGTTAGACGTGTGACTCGCACTAGGTCTTCCGGCGGGACCAAGCCGCAGACCGCGTCCTGCAAAGCGCTCTTTCCCGCGCCGCTGCGAGCCACGATCAGCACGCCGAGCGGTTCGGGCAGCTTGCGCGAGAGGGCTGCCAGATAGGCCACAAGCACCGTCGTCCGTTCGCCTTCCAGCCCGCAGCGTTTGAAATCCTCGACGATCCGCTCGCAGAGGTTCGGCGCTCTGAGGAACGAAAGCGCGGCTTCGCGTTCCTGTGGTGTCATCGGCGCGGCCTCATCGCTGCTCGTCTTCTTCAGCTTCAGCCGTTCGGCTTCCAGCGGCTCGATCAAGGCCAGCAGATCGGCGCCGATCTGCTTCTCATCGACGCGGCAAAGCTTCGCCGCAGTCTGCGCGAACTGCGCGCGTGCCCGCGCCTGATAGAGATCAATCGTGTCGAGATGGAATGAGCCGTTGATTGAGAGCCGGAGATTGATCTTCATTCGTTCGAGTCCTACGGCGGACAACCCGCGAATCCGATACTCGCGCTCTCCGCAGCCTGCGCGCAACGCCCCGTCAGGCTGCCTCTCAAAAGCGATCTCCGGCGTATTCTCGGATTCGAGAGCGCCTTCATTCGCGGGCTTGATCAGAGCGCGAAGCTCGTCGGCTGTCGCGCCCGAGGCGATGAACTCGGAGGCGTCTTTGACAGGCAAAAGAATCGAGCGAGCGGCGATCTCGATTTCCCCAAGCCGCTGTTCCATCTGTTTCGCCGCGTGCTCGCCGGCGTCGTCCGCATCGAGCATCAGCGCGACACGACTGACGCGGCATTCCCGCAAATGCGTGATGATCTCTTCGGTCAGTCCGTTCGTCCCGTAAGCCGGAATGACGTTGCGGACGCCGGCGCTCCACGCCGCGCAAGCATCGATCACGCTCTCGGTGACGATCACTTCATCGGCGTTCCTGGCGCCTTGAGGGTTGAAGACTCCACGCCTCGGCCCCGGCAGGTACAGATGCTGCGCGCCCGGCAGGTAGAGCTTTTCTTCCTTCCCGCAATACCGCCCGTAGAGCGAGATCACCTCGTTGTTCCGGGCATCAACGAGCGGAAAGACCACGCAACCCCCAAGTAGCTCGCGCCCCGACTCCGTGATCAGTCCGATTCTCTTGAGCGCGCCGCGGCCTTCGGCAGAGATGACCTGAAGCAGCGTCCCGTCGGCGTAACCGAGCCTGAAGGCGGAGACGATCTCCGGCGCCGTGATCCCCCGTGAACGCAGGTAGTCCTGCGCCGAGGGTGTTTCAAGCATCCGCCGGTGATAATGCGCTGTCGCCCGTTCGAGCCAGATCAAATCAGCGGCGCTCGCCACGAAGTCCGGCGTTTCAACCTCGCCCTTTTCAACCTCCACCGCCGGCGTGTGACTCATCAACACCAGCCGCTCGTGCGCCTCGCGGAAGCCGATCCCTTCGCTCTTCATCACCCACTTGTAGACGTCGCCGCCCTCCGAGCAAGAGCCCAGACAATTCCAGAGTTGTTTCTTCGGATCGACAATCAAACTGGGTTCGTGGTCGTCGTGGAAGGGGCAGAGGCCGACCAACTGTTTGCCCTTGCGTTTGAGAGTCACGCCGCGCGCGCGGATCAAAGCCGCCAGGTCGGTGGATTGTTTGACGCGATCTATCTCGGCTTGCTCGATCATCAAAACCCGCTTTCTCCAAAAGGCTGTCAAGAGGGAAAATGCATTACGCGTGACCTCTCTTGCAGCTAGAATACCGTCCGCGAGAGTATACATAACACGTGATATGCTGGCAACGGCTCGTCCCGGCTGGGGAGCAAGTGGGGATAGAATGGCGGGCGTTATGGCAAGGAAAGCGTACCCCTCGGATTTCGGCAAACGATTGGCTGAGCTGCGACGGCAGCGCGGCCTGACCCAGGTGCAGTTGGCTGAGGCCATCGAGTCAACCCAACGCGCGATCTCTTACTACGAGAACCATGCGGGCTACCCGCCGGCGCCGGTCGTGGCGCAACTGGCGCAGGCCCTGGAGGTCAGCGCCGATGAATTGCTCGGCCTGCGATCATCACGACGCGCCAAAGTTGCGCGGCCTACTGACGATCCCGAAATCAGGAGAATGTGGAAGAAGTTCCAGCAACTGCTCACGTTGCCAGAGAAAGATCAGCGGGCGGTGATGCGGCTGGTCAATTCGCTGGTCGGAGCCAAAGGCGAATGATCTTTTTCTTTAGCTGCCGGCTTTGTTTTTCGTGGCAGGATTCACTGGCGGGAAACAGATATCATCATTGCCCACTCTAACGCGAGCCTCATCGGCATGTGCACGGCCGTGCTGTCGTGGGAAGCGGAGCCTGGCGCGCTCCGCACGCGAAGCCGCCCCAGACACATCACCCCCTCCGGGTCGTGTGCGGTGTTTACGTTCGTTAACGCCGTGTTTACATTCGTTAACAGGCGGTCGAGATGCCAACCGACGCGCTTCGCGCGTGAATGGGCACATGACACGTCATCCACCACGTGGCGCGTGTGAGGCTTACGCAGGCTTACGGCGAACGTCAGCGAATGTATACGGCGTCTGCCGACGTTAGCGAGGTGAAAAAAAGAGTTCCGGCGGGCAGAGAAGGGCGCCGTATACGTCGGCTTACGATCGTATGCGGTCGCTTACGTTTTGAAGGCCGACGAGATTTGATTTTTGACACCTTCACCAACGCCGCGAGCAAATGAGTCAGTGTAGATCTTCCAAGCTGAGGTTCATGACCTCTTCAATGCGCTTGCGGTGCGGATCAGCGATTCGGAAGTGGCGGATGATAATGCGCCTTATGACTTCCGAAAGTTCTTCAACAAGAAGTCGATCATAAGGGCCCGTTATCAGCCGACCCTTCCGATTTCATCAGGCTCACTTGATCGAGAGTTTCTATTCGGTCGCATAACACCTTTTAGTTCATGGGCAATCTGCCTTAAAATCCTGCGATTAGCCACCACAAGAGCGACCGTGAAAGCTAACCAAAATAACTCAGCCAAAATGAAATCCTTCATCTCATAACGAGACCACTCAGACGGGTCCTTGTTAAGCACCACCAAGCGCCCAATTAGGTCTTTAACTCCACCCCAACCGTTACGAAAGAAGTGAAACGAAAAAAGAGCTAATTGAAATAACCAAAACGGAATACACATTACCAACAGCAGCAAGAGTACTCCCTGCCAGAAGCTCCTAATAGTGTCTCGTAAAATGCTCATTGTTGTGGTCGGTTAGCTTCTTGTTTAAGCAAATATTGCTGTACAGATCGGGCCCCTTCATGAAAAGGAGTAGTTATTGGCATACGCTGGCCTGGCCCAAGAGAATTCGGGTAAGTACCATAAGTTGGCCCGAATATTGCCAAGCTAGTTCGTGCGTGGCCAACCTCCGCTTCCCCATAGAGGTTGGCAAACATATCGCCTGGTAACCCTCCATATTTTGACATCGCGCGCCCGATCGGGCTTGTAGTATGTCCAAGAAAATGATGTGCGATTCCGTGACTGAGAAGTCCTTCATCTGCTCCTGTCATGTTTATTCCAACAACAGCGTGTCCACTTTTAAGCATTGCCGCCATTTCATCAGATCCAGTCCCCGGCAAACCTCCAGTGGTTACAAGCACATTCACCGCGCCCTCTTTGAGTCCGGTAATTTTATTTGTGCTTCTGTGAATTCCACCTTCCGAATAGGCGACTTCAAAGTGGATAAAGGCTTCTCCGTACTCATCTTTCATCTTCTGAAGCTGCTCTTTCTCAAATTTAGCCTTCTGTTTATCTGTCAGCCCTGCGCCTTTATTTGCATACTCATCATAGATGATATTGACATTGATCGTGACGCATCGTGATTCTTTCTTGCAATCTTCAGCACTAAGTTCTTTCGTCCCTGTCGGGTCAATAAACTTGCAGGGATTGTTTTGCACGAACGCATACCTATTCCAGCTTTGTGGCTCCTTAACTGATGCGCTTGCCATCAGCGGATCAACGCTAGTGAACCTTCCCTGAGTGCTCGCGTAATATCTCGCCTTGGCGAAATCGAGTCCAGTTTCAGAGTCTCTCTCATACCCATCGAATTTCTGGCGAGTTGAATCGGCACCATAACCGTTGCTCCCGCTTCCTCTAGCTGCACCGGCAAACAGCTCTTCGCCGAACGGGGCGAAATCATGCCGTTTTATCCCTGCCAAACTCCCTGACCGATCCACCACCATCCTCGTCGAGCCGAGATGATCTTGCACAAGCCATTTTACTCCCTCCCCTGATACAGTACCTCCCATCACCTCCACTTCCGCCAAAGACAGATAGTTATCCCCGGCCAACTGCACCCTCACATACCTCCCGCTCCTCCCGACTCCTATCTCAGTCAGCAACCCTGCCTGACCAGCCGTATAATAGTTCGACACCCCGGCCTGATTGATCGTCGTCGTCAAGTCAGTCGAACTGAACGGATTGTCCGAGACCAGCACGTGGAAGTTGCTCAATCGATCACTGCAACAATCGGTCCGATTCCACAATCTCACCGTTCCGATCTGCTGCACACTCCCCAGGTCGACCTGCCACCACGGCTGATGTTCATTGTTGGTGTGCGTCACTGAATTGTCGCCCCAGTTACCGTTCGTGTTCCCATCCACTCCCCGGCTCGAGTTTCCCCCGAAACTTGTGCTCGACTGTGAGGTCGCCTTGCCCCAAGCCAGGTTACCACCTGATCCAGGCTCAGCAATCACCAACAATTGGCCATTCCGGTATCCATACTCCTTCTGTGGCGCGTTCGGCGCGGCGCCTGCAGAGTACTCCGCCAGCAATTCTCCCCCAATCCCGTAGACATGCCAAGTTTCCTGCACGCCGATGATTCGCCTCACTCGCCGCCCGTCGGCATCATAAGTATAGCTGCTGCTTACCCCTCCTTTTGTCGCCGTCAGCATACGATTTTCGGCGTCATATGTCCGCGGCCCGCTCCCGTCATTGGTCTGATTCCCCGCGGCGTCGTAACTCATCGTCACCCCGTTCACAGACGTCAATCGATTGCTCCCCGCGTCCACCGCGTAGACATTGTTGTTGATGGGCGGCCCCGCTCCATACAAGAGGCCGACTTTGCCCGCCTTGTCCCAGCTCGCCCTTCCTCCATAGAGTGTGAACGCCATCCCGTTGAGGGTCTTGCCTTCTAGCCCCAACGAGCTCGCAGGCACTTCTAACCTCACCCATCCTCCAGCCGCTGGCAGCGACCCAACATTTATCTTCGTCCCCTCAACTGGCCAAGTTAATAGATTAGCGCCCCAATACGCCTTATAGCTCCACCCTGCGCTCACTTCCGACCACTGCAACATCACCTCTTGAGGCATATTCGCGGGATCCAGATAGACATAGGCGTAGAGCCGATCCCCAGCATTGACCTGCAGGGTCTGCGTCGCGCCATAGAAAAAGTGCTGATGCTGACCCGCAGCAATATTGGATTGATGGGAAACCGTTCCTGAATATGGGCTCGGGTTAGAGCTGACCCACGTCCAACTGTCTCCTCCATCTGATCCCACAGACGCCCCTGCCGGTAATGCGTCATCCACCCAAACCACTTCCCCTCCGCCTCCTCCGCTCAGGTCAAGGGTGCGATTGCCCCACCGGTCATAGCTGAAGGCTTGCGAGACACTGTCCGCCCACTGCCCGCTCCCATTCCGTTGCTGCTCACGAACCGTCGCGATGCGGTTCAGTGCGTCGTAGGTGTAATCGTGCTGTTGCGGGATGACGTAGCCGCCGCCCGCAAGCGGCACGTAGTTGGTCTGCCGCCGCAGGTTCCCATTGTTGTCCGTGTCGTTGGCGAATATGTCACCACTGGCGACCGCCGTTGAGCCATAATAAAAGCCGATCGCGCCATGGCTCCAGCTCCATTCCTCGGTCGCGCTGTCACCTAGCCGGGTGGAGACCAATTGCAGCCGGTTGTTGTAATGCGATCTGTGGTAGAGCGACATGTTTGTACCGAACCGCTCTTTAATCATCTGCCCGGCGGCGTTGTAGCCGATCGTGTCGGCGTAGGTGGATGGCGCGCCGCCCAGGTTGCCGCTGAAGCTGGAGAGCCGGCCTGCCTGGTCGTAGCTGTAATTGACCGTCTTGCCCGAAGGGTAAGTCAGAGTCTTGACGTTGCCGGCCAGGTCGTAGGTTTGTTGAGCATAGTAGCCCGGCGACCAACCGCCGCCTTGCCAGAAGTGCTGCCGATACTGGAGCGGTCGTCCGAGCGCGTCGTAACTATCTATCGTATCAGCCGTGACATTCGTGCCGATTTCCTGAGTGCCGTCTTTTTGCGTCCTCGTCCAGTAGAGACGCCCTTTCCCATTCACCGCCCCGTCGAAGACTCTGACGAGATTGCTCTTCTGTGAACCGTTGATGTAATCGATTCCCCAGTTACGGTTCAGGGCGTCGTAATAGTATTTGGCTTCGATGCCTCGGGCGTCGATCCTCTGAGTGAGGTTACCATTGGCGTCGTAGGAATAAGCCATCGACCACCCGCTATTGCCGGTTAATGGGTCGGTGTAGGCGGGCAGGCTGCCGTTGGTGTTCTGCTCCGGGTTCTTGGCGCGGATCAGGCGTGAGAGCGAATCATAGGCGAACCAGCGTGTCTGCGCGCCTTGTGTCACTTTGCGCAGGTTGTCCAACGCGTCATAGAGATAAAGCGTATCATAACTCTGGACGCCGGGGGCTTCAGTCACTTTGAACAATCTGCCGAGGGCGTCGGTTTCGCTGCGGCGTTTCTTGCCTGCCTGATCGGTGACCGTCACCTGGGCGCCGCTGTAGGCCGTGTCCACATGCGCACCATCGGGCGTAGTCACCTTGACGACCCTCCCGAGCGCGTCATATTCAGTCGTCGTCCACAAGCCGGATGGTGGCGAAGCGGAGCTCGGATCGGCGGCGCGGTAGGGGTTGGAGACCTGCGAGACTCTGCCAATCGCATCGAAGCGCGTGTCTGTGATTGACCAAGTGGAGCCCTCATAAATCGCATTGCGTGTGGTTCGGCCTAATCCGTCATAAATGACGACCGACTTCAGTCCATTGCCGGCAGCGCTTTCGCCCAGACTGTCCTTGTCGCTTATGGTGGTAACACGCCGAATGTCGTCCTGATACTGAATTATCGTATGACTTTCTACGCTCGTCCCCTCTGCACGAACTATTTTTGTCGGGCGGTTAAGCGGATCGTTGTAATCCGTTCTGGTTTTGACGTTGTTCGGGTCAGAGACTTCTCTCGCCAATCCGGTGCTGAAGTCGTACCTAGTTATAGTTGTGAAGGCAGGTCCTGGGGTCGTCACACTGGTGGGGTAGGCGTAAGTGTTTTGGGGCGACGCGCCGTAGAAATTATCCGCATAGCCTGTGATGGTGTCCTTGTTATTGCCGTCCCGAACTTTGACCACGCTGCCGCACTGATCATACCAAGTGTGCGCTTCAATCCAGGTTCCACTTGCCCAATCCGCCCATGCCTGCCGCTCGCCTGTGCCGTAATTGAAATCTTGCCAACGCCGCACAGTTGTCACGTTGCCTAGATATGCGTTCTGCGGATCGGTCCAGTTGGAAACCGCCGGATAAGTGGTCAACGGATAAGCGCTCTCGTCATATTTGAACTCTTTTGCCGCAAGGACAACGCCTGAACCATTCTTGATAAGTACTTTCGTCGGCAACACTAGCAGGTTTCTGTCGCGATAGCTGGCCCATGCGCCCGAATAATCAGCATCGCTGAGGAGGTAGATCGTCTCGCTCGTCCGCTGCAATGATCCCTGCGGTATCGAGTTGATGGTTCCAGTCTGCGCAGCAGTTTGATTGATCGAAACATAGTCATAGCTGTTGCTCGCGGTTTGATTCAGATCCTGGTCATACGACATTGTTGTGGTTGTGGCTAGCGCGTCGCCTCCGGTGTCAAGCAAGATTCCGACTTGCTTGATCGAGCGAGGATTGCGCGTGGCTGTGAACGCAATTCTTCCCGTGCTTTGGTCGTGTGGATAAGTTGAGGTGTCCTTCACACACTCGGTCAGGGTACGCTGGACGAGCGCGTTGCCGCCGTTGTATACCCGCTCTTCGTAGGCGCGCCCATGGCATGCATTTTCGTAACCAAACAGATTCCCTTCGAGGCCAGGCATGAGGCCATCGTGTATCTGTCTTTCAACGCGAGAACCATCTGGGCCTGTGATCGTTGTTGAAAATACGGCCGTTGGTGTGCCGGTACGTTGAGCCGAGTAATTCCACTCGATCTCATCCGAGCCATCTCCCTTGGCGCTGATCCAACGCTTGATGACGCCGCGATTGCCCTGCGCATACTCCGGAGCTTCAAGAGATCGACTCAGAGGGGCCACTTGACTGTATTGGTAGCGATGATACCCGCCAGAGGGCATCGTGACTTTATCTATCTCACCCCAGGGATTGTAGGTGAAAGTATAAGCCCTGCCGTTAGGTAAGGTGATTTGTGAAAGCACCACGGGATTGAAAATATCTGTGACTATAAAGCGAACTCCGGGGAAGGAATTGAATAGGCTGGGAGTATACGTCCCGTTATAATCACCAAGGTGGCGCAAAGGAGGTGGTTGGGATTGGCCCGGGTGAATTGTCAGCGCATCTCCCAGCATCTTCCATCTCAAGGTGTAATAAACCACTACGCCGTCGACCCCGGGCAATGCCACAACCTGGTCGTATGAGCTTTGGCCCTCAGGAATACTATTGTTTAGGCTGAAGCCCAGCGTGCGCCCGAGAGTATCCGTCCACTGCTTCGTCGCCGCATTATAATTGAGGGTATTCCCATGGCGATCAATATACTGTACGCCCCCAGGCGCATTCAGAAGATATCTGGAGCCGTCTGGTAGATACAGTGTCGCCGTGTCCGCGTCGTAACGCAATCGTGACCCGTCGACTGCGTAATAGACGCCTGAAAGCGTAGGGAAGCCAGTCGGCATCAATACGGGGACATCGCTCTTCCGAAACTCATGACTCGATCCATCAGGCATTGTGATAGAGAGCCGTTGGACGAAATATCTTTTGCACCCGCTGGGAGGGTTGGGAGGGTCGTAGTAGAGGCAGTCGGTAGCCTCGTTAAAAGTCCGCCCAAAGCTGTTGTATTCCGGGTCGTTGAAGTCGATCGTAGGAGGGGCGAGATTCGTTATCCAGCCGGAGACTGACTTCTCGGCAAATTCGGGGTTGACTTGTAGGTATGTCTGGGTAGTCCCATCTGGAAGTTGCTCCTCGCCCTCTCCCAGATATATGACCCGCCATGTCTTGCTTGAGTAGTTCAGCGTCACAGGCATACTTGCCCCGCGTCCTGGGTAATTTCCCAGCGTCAGGCCAAGTTCTAACCCAAGTGTTGAGGGATTTACCTCAAAGTTGCTGCGTAAAGACTGATCCGGTGTGTTGTTCGTGATGTTCTGGGCAGAAGCCTCTCTGGCTCCCGCTGGAAGCAGACTGCACGCCAACATAATGGGCAGCAAGCGCGGCGATAGAATCGGGCGACAACGTGATCGCAGAACCATCAACACTCTATTAAACATGGCATACTCCATTGGGCTATCACGAAGATTTTGACTTTGGGCGCCAGATCGACAATGACTGACTGGGCTGACAGTTTCTGTCTTGCCTGTGCATCAGGGCAGCAGAACCTTGCCATTGAAACTGAACCTGAAGGAGCGATCCTGCTGGTTGCAGGTGAACGAAGTGATTCCAGACCCGTCTCCATCTTGCGCCAGCGACATGGCGCGTCGAAAGGCATTGGCGCAGAGGTCTGGTCCGGAATCATCTGGCAAGGGGCTCTCACTGCGCCCTGCTGTCAGTGTCATAAATGGCTTGCCGACAGCTTTCGCATTGCCGGTTCTGGCCAGATCTTTGAAGGTCACGTCATGCGCTGTCTGCTCGCTGTTAACGCGCTCTACCACCATCATCAACTTCCTGCCAGGCGGGATTTCACGTCCCAGGTTAAAAATGATCTCGGCCGCCGCAGTCAGATCCGGATTCCTGACCCAGCCGTCAACTGTGTGCAACGCTCCCTTATCATCGAATTCAAACAACATCAGGTTGACACTAGTCAGGCTTTCCTGGCCACGACGCTGAAGATGCACTTTCAACTGCATTGGGCCGCCGACGTTTCTTTTTGTTCTTCGAGTAACGACGGCAGGCGAGCCGATTAGTGTGAGTCCTGATACGACAACTGGCATTCCCTCCGGAACAAGATGGTCAATAGAAATACCTGAAACAATAGTTGTGAGCTGAGCAGCCGCGTTGCCCCGCTTCGCGGCGGAATTGGCTTTATTGCGCCACGCTCGCGCGATAAAAGGCGCTAGCGTGACGACGACAACTGCGATCAACAACGCCAAGGCAAATTGCGCCGAACGGCGCCAAGACAAAGCCGATAGATCGAACCGGGCAGGCATACACTTCCTCCTGTGACGCACCTTGCGGTAGCCATTATTGCCGGCGAGACGCCAGCATCCTCGTTGATAAACCTATTCCAGGACGTTGCGATAAAAACCAAGCCAATTACAACAGGGCGGTAATTGAAAACTTGACGCCCACCAATCAGGCTAAAGCGGCGATTGATTCTGATCCCTCATCAAATTGGAATCAGAACTAGAAGGCTCTGTGACTCTGACTAAATCCCAAACCAGATCCTCATAATCGACGTTGAGAACCTACACTTCCTCCTTCGTGGCGCACCTTGCGGCAGCCGCTGGCTCCAACGATGAGGGTCAACGGCCGCAACTATCAGTGCGGTGACAGAAGAGCAATCTGACTCCCAGATCGCTTCTTGACCCGTCATGTATATAGACTTCTCTCACGAGCAAATTTACCTTGGACGGCGAAATTTTTTCCTTCAACAACTCCGAAAACTTTGTACGAGCCTTGTGAGTTTGAGAACGAGTGTTTGCTTGCGTTTGTAGACAATCCTGACCTCGGTCCCAAAGACGGCGGCTATCTTGACAGGGGCAAGCTCAGACACAAACCAAAGATTGTAGAGCAGCCGCTCCTGCTCGCTCAGCCCGCCGAGTGCCCTCGACAGCAGATTCCGCTGTTCCGCGGCATAAATGTCTCGGTCCTGTCGCGGCGAATAGACCAACGCCCCCCGGTCTACCTCATCATGGTTTTCGCCCTGCCTCCGCCGGCAGAGACAGCTGTAGATGTGATTGTCTACGACTCTTTGGAGCCAGGTCTTGGGCAAGGAGCGGCCTTTGAACGAATGGAGGCGGCGGCAGTTATCCTCGAACAGTTTGAGGATGATTTGTTGTGAGAAGTCATCGAGTTCATCTCGGCGAATGCGAGCCCGGTACCGTAGACAGGCCCATTGCACGGCTTCATACACATCAGGTAGAAGTTGTTCCAAGTCCATGGGCGCAGTCGGATTGAGGTCTGGCAAAGACACGGATCCCTCCAGTTCTGTGTGGCGCGTGGTCGATACACTACGGCCTTTACCACCTAAATCGAAGCAGGAAAGATTGGCACAGACAGTTTCGTTCTGGTACTACAGTTTTTGTCCAGAAAACTGTACCGAAGGAAACTGTCCGTGCGTTCGACTACCGTACTTGAAATCCCAACCGCAGAGCAAGAGGCTC
>WNFU01006043.1_pt1 | contig 14794 bp, 10 predicted proteins | sample 5400121 | NCBI WGS metagenome assembly WNFU01 (sample SAMN13153360, study PRJNA577476) | soil metagenome | isolation source: 100 cm soil or saprolite under grassland replicate 1 | place: USA:California | collected 2016-06-15
CCCGATGGGCGCACCGAAGGAAATGTTTTTGTCGGCCAGCAGGCGAAAACGCTCAAGTGGACCGACGCCGACTTCGACCTGATCGCGCAAGGCAAGTTCCCGTTCAACGCGACAATCGCCGAGGACCCGCAGCAGCTCGGCGACGTCGATGCCGCGCTGAAAAATTCCGACCTGGTGCTCGAGGAGACGTGGTTCCAGCAGACGACATCGCATCAGCCGCTCGAGTCTCGAACGGCGATGGCGTACTGGCGCAACGGCAAGCTGTATCTGCACGGTTCCACGCAGAGCGTGGCGCAGACGGTGCCCAACATCGCGCGCTGGGTTGGCATTCCTGCCAGTCAGGTCGTCTTGATCAGCGAATACACGGGCGGCGGATTCGGCAGCAAGATTCCCGGGACGCAGACGATGGCGATCCCGGCGCTGCTGTCGAAGAAGCTGAATGGCCGGCCGGTGATGATGCGCATCTCGCGCGCAGAAGAAACCTACATCGGCCGCGTCCGCCCCGGATTCCAGGCGGGCATTCGCATGGGATTCCGCAAAGACGGCCGCGTCACGGCAATCGACGCGTTCATCGTCGAAGCCGCGGGTCCGTATCGCCGGCAGGGCGACAATCAGCAGGCGGCGAACATCGCGTCGATTGTCTATCAGCCGGAGACCATTCGTTTCCGCGGCGTGTCGGTTGCGACAAACACGCCGCCCGGCGTGTCACAGCGCGCGCCCGGTGGACTGCAGAGCGCCGTGATGTTCGAGCCGTTGATCGACAAGGCGGCACGGAAGCTTGGCATCGATCCGATCGAGATGCGCAAGATCAACGCGCCGTCCACGGGATCGCCGTTTGGATTGAGCGAAGCGCCGGGACGGCCGCGCACGCGCCTGACGAGCGCGAACGTTCGCGAAGCGCTCGATCGAGGACGCGTGCTGTTCAATTACGACGAGCGCATGAAGCGCAGCGGTCAGCGCCGCGGCACCAAGGTGCGTGGTGTCTCCGCCACGATCGGCTGCTTCGTTGCCGGATCGATCGGCTTCGACGGTCTGTTCGTGATCAAACCCGACGGCAAGGTGTACATCCATCAGGGCGTCGGCAACCTCGGCACGCATTCCGTCTTCGACACGGCGCGCGTGATTCCCGAGTTGCTCGATGTGCCGTGGGAGAGCTGCGAAGTCGCATGGGGCGACACGAGCAAGGGGTTGGCGTGGAGCTCCAGTCAGGCGGGCAGTCAGACGACCCACGCGCATACCCGCGCGAATCATGCCGCGGCGACCGACGCCATTCAGAAGCTGCAGGAACTTGCGGCCCTCGAAAAAGGCGGCAAGCCCGAAAGCTACAAGGTCGCCGGTGGACGCGTCTCGGGCCCCGGCGGATCGATGACGTTTGCACAAGCTGCCGAAGCGGCAATCAAGCGCGGCGGCAAGTTCGACGGTCACGAGGTGCCTGAAGACATCAATGCGATGACGAAGAGCGCGGCCGCGATGCTCGCCGGCCAGGGTCTGATGGGCGTTGCAAAAGACAACTACGGACGTCAGGGCTCCACGTTCTCGTTTGTTGCCGGGTTCGCCGAAGTCGAAGTGGATGTGGAGACCGGTAACTATCGCATCCTCGATTACCTTGCAGTGGCGGACGTCGGGACGGTCCTGCATCCGCGCGCGCTCGGTGGTCAGTTGCACGGCGGTGCGGCGCAGGGCTTCGGCCACGTGCGCAGCCAGCGTCTCGTGTACGACACGCATTACGGCGCCGCGCTCGCGACGCGGCTCTATAACAACAAACCGCCTGGCATTCTCGACATCCCGGTCGAGATGAAGTGGGAGGCGCTCAACATTCCCGATCCGCAAACGCCAGTGGGCGCCAAAGGCGTTGGTGAACCCTCGATTTGCGCAGGTGGCGCAGCGCTGATCTGTGGGCTGGCAGCCGCGGTCGGCGACGACATCATCCGGCGCACGCCGGTCTTGCCGGAGATGATCGTCACCGGTCTCCAGGCCAAACGGGTCGCGCACGATCCGTTCAAGGCATTCATCTAAGGAGCCATTGCCATGGGTGTGATTCACGACGTAATCCCGGCATTCGAGCTCTTCCAGCCGGCCAGTGTGGACGATGCGCTCGGGCTGCTCGATCGTCATGGGCCCGACACCTGGCTGATGGCCGGCGGCATGGACACGTTCGACTGGATCAAGGACCGCATTCGCCGGCCGCGCGTCGTCATCGATTTGAGCGGCATCGAGTCGTTGCGTGGGATCAAGGATCTGAATGGCGGCCTCGAGATCGGCGCCATGACGACGCTGACCGACATCACGAAACATGCGGGCGTGCGCGACAAGTTCGGCTTGCTGATGATCGCAGCCGAGAAAGTGGCGACGCCGCAGATTCGCAACATCAGCACGCTCGGCGGCAATATCCTGCAGGACACGCGCTGTTGGTACTACCGTCAGGGCTGGCCGTGTTACCGCGCCGGCGGCAACATCTGTTACGCGGACACGCCGACCGCGATCAATCGCGAGCATGCGATTTTCGAAGCCGATCGTTGTGTCGCGGTCACTCCCTCGGACACGGCGGCCGCGCTGGTGGCACTGGACGCCTCCATGGTGGTTCGCAGCGTGGGAGGCAAGGAGCGTGTGATTCCCGCCCAGGAGTTCTTCCTGGCTCCCGGATACGACATCACGCGCATGACCGCGCTCAATTACGGCGATCTGCTCGCGTCGGTGCGCATTCCGCCGACGTTTGCGGGCAAGCAGTTCTACTTCGAGAAGGTCCGCGACCGTGAAGCGTGGGATTTCGCGCTGATGACCGTCGCATCGGTCATTTCGGGCGCCGGATCGATCGAAGACAGCCGCATCGTCGTCAACGGTGTTGCGGCACGGCCGCACCGGCTGTTCGAAGTGGAAGCGGCTATCCGCGGCAAGGCTCGGAACGAAGACACGGCGCAGATGGCGGCAGCGATCGCGGTGCGTGGGGCAGCGCCCCTCACGCACAACGGGTACAAGGTGCCGCTCATGGCCAATCTCGTGAAACGCGCAATTCGGGGAGCGGGCGAATGGACCTCTTAAGAACTGCACTGAGCCCCTGGGGCGAATCGATCTTTACGCACATCTCGTGGAGCCTCTTCTGGGCGTCGCTCGTGGGCGGCATTCTGTTCTTTCTCGCGCACGGCGGCTACATGCTGTTTTCCCGCCATGAGAAGCGGGACGAGGCGGAAGTCGATCGCATGGAAGCGGACAGGAAGAGCCTTCCCGCGAAGATCGAACGCCACTCGTTCGTCGCGCGAATGTTCCACTGGGTGATGGCGGTGTCAATGCTGGCGCTGCTCTTTACCGCGTTTCTGCCAATCGTTGGCGTCAAGTTCGCGTGGGTGCAGTGGCACTGGATAGCGGGGCTGCTCTTGACCGCGTCGATCCTCTTCCACATTTTCCACGCGACTTTCGCGCTCGACTTCTGGTCGATCTGGGTCGGTCCCTCCGACATTCCGGAATTGAAGCGAGAGCTGCTGCGCGAGATTGGATACGACGTGCCCGGTCCAAAGCCGGGCAAGTATCCGCTCGGCAATCGGCTCTATCACTTCGTCGTCATGATCGCCGGGCTGATCGTGGTCGGATCGGGCATCCTGATGATGTATCGAGTACGCACGCCGGTTTTCGATCGCAACCCTTATCTATTCAGCGATCAGACATGGGGCGTCACCTACGTGCTCCACGGCCTGGCAGGGGTTGGATTCGTCGGGCTGGTCATCGCGCACATCTACTTCGCGCTGCGGCCCGAAAAACTGTGGATCACCAAGTCGATGATCTTCGGCTGGGTCACGCGCCGTGATTACCTGACGCATCACGATCCGGATCAGTGGAAGGCGCCAAACGTCGCGACGCCGGCGGAGCCGAAGCAAGAGCCGGCGTGACGCGCAACGACGTGCACTGTAGTGGCGGGGCTTCAGCCCCGCCCTCCGCCGCCGAGAAACGCGCGTGATGTCCGACGACACGCGGCTTGAGCTCGAGAAGCGTGTTGAGGCGATTGAAGCCGGCTATGAATTCATGCTGGCCTACGCCGCGCAAGGATTGCCGAGCGAAGCCGGCAGCTCGAGCGGCGCGCAGATTCGCGAATTCCTGAAGCGCTTCGACGACGCGCTGACCGGGCTCGCGCAGATTTATCGCACGCTCGTCGACGGCGAAGCGCGTCCTTCGCCGTCGGCGCATCATGCCTTCCTCGACGTCCTCGAGCGCGACGCGGCGGCGAGTCAGGCCGCGATTCAGATGGTGCTCGGGCAGCCGGCGATCAGCTCGCAATTGGTGGACAATCTCAACGCGTCCATCCATGTCCGTGCGCTTCTCACAGACATTTTTCTGGTCGATGAAGCGTTCAAGCCGACACTCGATCGTACGTAGCGCGGGGCTTCAGCCCCGCGATCGTTGGAAGGTCCGCCATCGTTCGCGGGCCTAAAGGCCCGCGCTACGTACAACACTCTCTTATTTCACCTTGGGCCCGCCCGTTCGATTGTCCGGAACGAACCGATCGCGCGCGGGCATCTTCACCTTCGGCAACGTCGTTCGATCCATCACCGCATCGTCCGGCACGATCTTGTTCAGGTTCAGCAGATAGGCGACCAGTCCGTACGTCTCGTTCGCTGTGAGCGTGCCGGGCTGCGTGAACGGCATGCTGCGCGAGGTGTAATCGAAGAGCGTCGTTGCATACGGCCAGTAATTGCCAATGGTCTTGACGAGCCGCGCGTCCTTCGCAAACGCGAACCCGTCGCCCGGCTCGCGCCCAACGAGTCGATCCGCGGCGCCGCCTTCTCCGGATCGACCGTGGCACGACGCACACTTCGCCGCGTAGGTCACGGCGCCTTCCGGCACAGTGCCGCGGCCCGCCGGCAGCCCAGTGCCGTCGGGCGTGACATCGATGTCGAGCGCGCGAATCTCCTCCGCCGTCGCCGCCCGACCAATGCCGAGACGCTCAGGCGCGCGATTCTGCGCGACCGTTGCAGCGGCAACTCCACAGACCAGCGATATCGCGACGATGTAGTGGCGGGGCTTCAGCCCCGCCGGCTGCCCAAGCTTCGACGCCGCCCGCATGTGCTTCGTCATGCGCCTGCTCCCGCAAACGTCACCGCACCATCTGCCGCAACACGCCACGCGCGAATGTTGTTGAAGTGATACGCAGTCGCGGGCCCGCGCGCTTCAATGAGCGCGTCGAGCGTCGGCTGCACGTAGCCGGTCTCGTCGGTCGCACGGCTCATGAGCACCGCCTCACCGCCGCGCCAGTTCCACGCCAGTCGAAACCGCGTATGGCACTTCGGCAGCACTGGTTCTTCGAGCGTCGCCTGCTGCCACGTCTTGCCGCCGTCGACGCTCACGTCTACGCGCGTGATGCGCCCGCGACCGCTCCACGCCAGGCCGCGGATCTCCCACCAGCCCGGCTCCGTCAGACGATCGGGGAACACGGGTTCCGTGATCGTGGATTTCGCATCCATCACAAAACTGAACATCCGGGCCGTGTCGTCCGGCAGCGGATCGGTGTACTTTGCCGTCTCCTCGCGGGTCATGAAGGGCTGATCGGCGAGCTCGATGCGGCGGATCCACTTCACGCAGGCGTTCCCCTCGTAGCCAGGCAGCAGCAGTCGCGCCGGATATCCCTGCTCGGGGCGCAGCGCCTCGCCGTTCTGCGCGTACGCGATCAGTGCATCCTCCAGCCCTTTCGCGACCGGGATGCTGCGCGTCATCACGGCGGCGTCGCCGCCCTCGGCAAGAAACCACGTCGCCTTCGGCGAGACGCCCGCTTCGCGAAAGAGCGTCGCGACCGGCACGCCGGTCCACTCGCTCGTGCTCGTGAGGCCGTCGATCTGTTGCGGCGTGAGCTGGCCGGTGAGCCCTTCGCGCCGATACGCCCGTCCACCGTTGCCGGAGCACTCGACGAAGCGAATGATCGATCGCGCCGGGAAGCGCTTCAAATCGGCCAGCATGAACACAAGCGGCCGATCGACCATGCCGTGAATCAGCAGCGAGTATCGCTTCGGATCGATCGTCGGCACGCCGCCGTGATGGCGCTCGAAATGCAGGTCCGCGGGCGTGATGACGCCGTCGAGATCCTGCAGTGGCGTGAGCGACGATGTGCGCCGGTCGGTGAGCGAGAGTCGCTTGGGACGTTCGAACGGCGATCGCGAACCGAGGTCGCTTGCGGCGGCGCCTTGCACCTTGGTCGCGTCGGCCGGCGCGGCTGGTGGTGCGGCCTGGTCGGCGCGTTGCGCGGCCAACGTGGCCGCCGCGCCAAGCGCGCCCGCGGTGCCGGCAACGAGCGCGGTCCGTCGCGAAACGCGGCGCGGCACGATCTGATTGAGGTCGGTTGATTCCGCCATAAACAGCCTCCGCTGATGACGCGCAGCAGCTTAGCGCGTTTGCGGCGCGGCGTGTAGTGGCAGGCCTTCAGGCCCGCCGTGATGTGTAGTGGCGGGCTTAGCCCCGCCGTGATGTGTAGTGGCGGGGCTTTAGCCCCGCCACTACAAGTCGGTAACAGCGCCCAGGCTCGCGGTCGAGACCTGACGTGCGTACTTGGCCAGCACACCGCGCGTGTAGCGCGGCTTCGGCTGCTTCCATTTCTTCCACCGCGCATTGATTTCCTTTGCGGGCACGTCGAGCGACAACATTCGCGCGCGAGCGTCGATGGTAATCGGGTCTCCGTTCTTCACGACGGCAATCGGCCCGCCGAGATACGCCTCCGGCGTGATGTGGCCGACCACAAAACCATGCGTGCCGCCGCTGAAGCGCCCATCGGTGATGAGCGCGACGTCTGCACCGAGACCGCGGCCCATGATCGCGCTCGTCGGCGACAGCATCTCGCGCATCCCGGGCCCGCCTCTCGGTCCCTCGTGGCGGATGACGACCACGTGACCCTTCTTCACACGTCCCGCGAGAATCGCCTGAAGCGCAGCCTCTTCTCGATCGAAGACGATCGCGCGACCGCTGAAGCGCTCGCCTTCCTTGCCGCTGATTTTTGCGACAGCGCCGTCGGGCGCGAGATTGCCGTGCAACACGACCAGATGGCTGCTCTTCTTGATCGGGCGATCGAATGCGCGGATCACCTCCTGCCCTGCCGGGTATGCCGAGGCTGCTTCGAGGTTGTCCGCGATGCTTCTGCCTGTCACCGTCAGCGCATCGCCATGCAGCAGCTCTTTATCCAGCAGCATCTTCAGCAAAGGCGTCAGCCCGCCGATGCGCACGAGCTCGGCCATCTCGTAGCGGCCGCTTGGCTTCAGATCGGCCAGGACGGGCACTCTCCGGCCGATGCGAGTGAAGTCATCGAGTCCAAGCTTGACGCCGGCCGAATGCGCGATGGCCATGAGATGCAGAACCGCGTTCGTCGATCCGCCCAGCGCGATGACAGTAGTAATCGCGTTTTCGAACGCCTTGCGGGTGAGGATGTCGCGCGGGCGGATGTTCGCGTCGAGCAAGTGACGCACCTGAGCGCCGGCCCGCCGGCAGTCGTCGCGTTTCTCCTCTGAAATCGCCGCCTGCGCAGAGCTGTTCGGCAGGCTCAAGCCGAGCGCTTCGATCGCCGAGGCCATCGTGTTCGCAGTGTACATCCCGCCGCACGATCCCGGACCGGGACAGGCGTGTGCTTCCAAGTCCGCGAGGTCCGCGTCGCTCAGCTTTCCCGCTGCATGCTGACCGACGGCTTCGAAGACGGACACGATATCGACAGGTTTGCTCCTCCACATGCCGGGCATGATCGTGCCGCCATACACGAACACCGCCGGCCGATTGAGTCGCGCGAGCGCCATGACGCAGCCAGGCATGTTCTTATCACAGCCGCCGATCGCCACGACGCCATCGAGACTCTCGCCGCCGACAACGGTCTCGATGGAGTCCGCAATGACCTCGCGCGACACGAGCGAATACTTCATTCCTTCGGTGCCCATCGAGATGCCGTCCGAGACAGTGATGGTGTTGAAGATGATGGCTTTCGCGCCGGCGCCATTCGCGCCGTCGGCGGCGTGGCGCGCGAGCCCATCGATATGCACGTTGCAGGGGGTGACCTGCGACCACGTCGAGCAGATGCCGATTTGCGGCTTCGTGAAATCCTCACGCGAGAACCCCACCGCGTGGAGCATCGCGCGACCAGGCGCGCGCTCGGGTCCATCGACGACCAGATGGGAATGAGGGCGGTTCATCTTTGAATTGGGCACTGCAAGTTGCAAACTATACTGTCGACCCATGATTGCGCTCAAAACCATTCTCGTGCCCACCGACTTCAGCGACAGCTCCGTGGCGGCGCTCCGTTACGCAAAGGCGTTGGCCGCAGCGTTCGACGCGTCAGTACACGTTTTGCACGTCGTCCAGGAGCCATTTGCACAACCATGGGCCGTTGAAGCGCATGGCTTTTCGCTGGCGGCAATGCAAGACGACTGGATCCGTGAAGCGAAAACCCGCGTGGAGTCGACGCTGACGCCGGAAGAGCAGACGCGCTTCAAAGCGTCGCTCGAAACCGTGCTCGGCCATCCCGTCGTGGAGATCCTGAAGCACGCCGAAACGCACGCGATCGACCTCATCGTGATGGGCACACATGGCCGTGGTCCCCTCGGCCACATGGTCATGGGCAGCGTCGCCGAACGCATCGTCCGCAAAGCGCCGTGTCCCGTGTTGACCGTTCGGCAATCGGACCGCGAGTTCGTCGTCGACGAGCCTTGAGTGCAGCGATTGCAACGCGTTCTCCGCAATGCCGCGATCTGAATGAGCGATTCGGTTCGCCTCGACGTCTGGCTCGACGTCGCCTGTCTCTTCAAAACACGATCCGAAGCGCAGCGTGCGTGCAAAGGCGGCAAGGTGTTCGTCAACGGCGCCGCCGTCAAGCCTCACCGCGACGTCCGTATCGGCGACGAGCTCGTCATCACGCGGCCGCTCGGCCGCCGGCAGACCATCGTGGTGCGCGGCTTGACCGACAAGCATCTGCCGAAAGCGCAAGCACGCGAGCTGTACGAAGATCGCACGCCGCCGCCATCTCCCGAGGAAATCGAAACGCGACGTCTCGAGCGGCTGTTCAAGGCGACTACAGGTCCGAGGAAAAAGCCAAGCCGTCGAACTCGTCAGGACGTGAGGAAGCTACGAGGCAAAGAATAGGGATTGCCTTCTCGTCGAATCGCTACGGGAACACAGCGTCTACGTCATCGCGGCCAGTGGCGGTGTGCCGCGCCAGTTGACGTTCCACACCGGCAATGACGAGGTGGTCGGGTGCACGCGGGACTCGCAACAGGTCATTGTCGACGTCGAGAAGGTGACGAATGAGGTCGACTCCTTCGACATCTCACCGTCTGCGCGGCGCACGCCCGGCAGCGGCGTGTGGACGGTCGCGGGCGAGAACATGGAGAACTACGGCGTGCCGCCTGACGTGTACGTCGATAACACACCGGCCGACTTCCTGCAGGGACGAGACGCGCAGATCGAGAAAGCGGTCGCGGTGCTGAAGGAGGAGCTGTCGAAGAAGCCGACCACATCCTCCCGATAGGTCCGGTCGAACCTATAATGAGTCCGTGCGCTGGCGTTCACTGCTCGTGCTCGCCTTCGTCGCGTTCTTTTTCATCGTGCCGTCCAGCACGAGCTTTCTTACAGACTGGCTCTGGTTCGGAGAGGTCGGCTACCGGTCGGTTTTTCTCACTTCGATCTACGCCGAGTGGGGCATTGGCGCGGCCGTTTTCCTGATCGCGCTCGTCTGGCTCGTCGGCAATCTGCGCTACGCGCTCACCACGGCAACCGGCACGCCTGCCTCGTTCACGACGCGCGAAGGATTCACCATCGTGCTGCCGACGCGCGATCAGATTCGGCCGCTGGCGATGGCGGCTGCGGCAGTGGGTGCGTTTCTGCTCGCGCTCTACGCGAGCTCCCAGTGGCTGACGGTGCTCGCGTGGTGGCGCCAGACACCGTTTACAACCGCAGATCCGTTGCTCGGCAGAAACGCGAGCTTTTACGTGTTCACGCTGCCGCTCCTCGACGCGGTACGGGGACTCGCGTTGGGGCTGGTCGTACTGGCAGCAATCGGCGCGGGCGCGGTGTACACGTTCGCGGGCGAGTTCGCGCTGACGCCGTTCGGCGTTCGCGTCGGCCCGGCGGTGAAGCGCCACGGTGCCGTGCTCGCGGCATGCGGGTTTCTCGTCCTGGCGCTCGGGTCATGGCTCGATCAATCACGTGAGTTGATCTCGACATCCGGCATCATCCAGGGCGCCAGCTACGCCGACGTGCACGCGCGGATGCCGGCGGCGCTCATCATCGCGGGCGCCGCGATCGTCAGTGCGGTGCTGTCGATTGTGTATGCGTTCGGTGCCGTGCGATGGGCACTTGCGGCGGCAATCGGCTTGTACGCGCTCGCAATGGTCGGCGGCGCTGTTTACGCGAATCTGGTACAGCGCTTTGTCGTGTCTCCCAACGAGCAGGTACGCGAAACGCCGTTTATCGCCTACAACATCGCGGCGACGCGCCAGGGGTTTGCGCTCGATCGCCTCGAAGAACGCGAGCTGACCGGCGATGCGGTGCTGACGCGTGCCGACGTCGATCGCAACCGTGAAACGCTCGAGAACGTGCGGCTCTGGGACCATCAGCCGCTGCTCGAGACGTTCGGCCAGATTCAGGAAATCCGCACGTATTACGACTTCATCTCGGTTGACAACGATCGCTACGCCATCGGCGGACGAATGCGGCAAGTGATGCTGTCTGCGCGCGAACTGAATCCCGCCGCGCTGCCGAATCGGACGTGGGTCAACGAGCGGCTGGTCTTCACGCATGGCCACGGCCTCACGCTGGGACCGGTGAACCAGGTGACCGGCGAGGGGCTGCCCGTCTTATTCATTCGCGACTTGCCGCCGGTCTCGACGGTCGATATTCAGATCACGCAGCCGAGCATATATTTCGGCGAGCTCTCAAACGAGTACGTCATCGCGCGGACGCGCGCGCAGGAGTTTCACTACCCGAAAGGGGACGACAACGTCTACACCGTCTACGATGGACGCGGCGGCATCCCGCTCAATTCCGCGCTCAAAAAGCTGCTATTCGCGCTGCATTTCCGCGCGTATCAGATTCTCCTGAGCGATGACATCACGCCCGAGAGCCGGCTGCTCTTCGATCGACAGATTCGCACGCGCGTCACGAAGATCGCGCCATTCCTGACGTATGACAGCGATCCCTATCCGGTCGTGGACGATGGCCGGATCTTCTGGATTCAGGATGCCTACACGACATCGGACGCGTTTCCGTACTCAACGGCCGCGGCCGGAAACGTCAACTACATCCGCAATTCCGTCAAAGTCGTGATCGACGCGTATCAAGGCACCGTCACCTTCTACCTGGCCGAGCCGACCGATCCGATTGTGCAGACGTTGACGCGCATCTTCCCCGGCCTGCTGCGGCCGCTCTCGGAAATGCCCGAGGGACTTCGCCGGCATATCCGATATCCGGAAGGCATCTTTCAACTGCAGGCGTCCGTGTACCAGACGTATCACATGACCAACCCCGCGGTCTTTTATAACAAGGAAGATCAGTGGGAGGTACCGGCCATCGACCGCGGCGCTGAAAACGCGCGCATGGAGCCTTACTACACGATCATGAAGCTGCCGGGCGAATCGCGGGCGGAGTTCATTCAGATGCTGCCCTTCACGCCGCGCCGGCGCGACAACCTCGCGTCGTGGCTGGTCGCGCGGAGCGACAGCGAGCACTACGGTCAACTGCTCGTCTTCGAGTTCCCGAAGCAGAAGCTTATATTCGGGCCGCGGCAGGTCGTCGCGCGGATCAACCAGGATCAGGTGATCTCGCCGCAGATTACGCTGTGGAACCAACAAGGATCGGAGGTCATCCAGGGAACGCTGATGGTGATCCCGATCGAAGAATCGCTGCTGTACGTGCGTCCGCTCTACTTGCGCGCGCAGACCGGACGCATTCCGGAGCTCACGCGCGTCATCGTCGCGTATCAGAACCAGATTGTGATGGAACGCACGCTCGAGGCCGGCCTCGCCCGACTGTTCGGCGGCGCCGGCGCTGCACCCGCGACCGAGACCGCAGTCGAGAACCAGGCTGCGAACCGCGCCGGCGCACCCGAGCGCCCCACCGCACCCGCGACCCCGAGCGCACCTAGCGCACCCAACGCACCTGAGTTGATTGCCGAAGCCCAGGCAACCTACGATCGCGCCATCGCCGCGCAACGCGCGGGCGACTGGGCGAAGTACGGCGAGGAGATCAAACGGCTCGGCGAGCTGCTCGCACGGATGCGCAAGCCTGGTTAGCCCTCAGGTTCGTGTAGTGGCGGACCTTCAGGTCCGCCCGTGGATCGCGCCTTTAGACCGGCCCTCGACCGTCCGCTAGAACGAGAATCGCCAACCCAGCTCCACTCGCCGCGCGGCCTGCGCCGATGTGGGCTGCCCGAAGAATGGGGACGTCAACACGCCGACGTACGAGCCGTAGTTGACGCGGTTGAACAGATTCGACACGAACAGAAATGCCTCGAGCCTCTTGCCCTGCTCGCGCGCCCCCGGCCCTCGCCCACGACCGGGCGCGCCACGCGGACCGCTGCCGCCACCAGGCCCGCGTTGCGCAGCGATTTGCGCGTTGACCGGACGTCCCGTGATCATCCAGCCCACGCGAAGATCCGTCTGCGTCGTCAGCGCGCCGCGCCGCGCATTCCGCGGCCCGCCGGCCGGACGATCGTTGAAGATGGCATCGAGATTCTCATCGCGTCCGGTCGTGACGTTGTACGGCACGCCCGATTGAAAACGGCCGTTGAGCGACGCGGTCAGACCCCACGGGCCGATCGGCCCACCGATGTTCCAGTTGAAGCGGTGACGCGATTCGCCGCGCGCAGGCGCCCACTCGGTCGCAAAGGTTCCCGTCGCCGGCGGCGTCAACGCATCGTCCGCATCGTTCATCGTTCGTGAATAGCCGTAACGAACGTTGCCGAACATTCCCCGGCGCGGTGTGAGGAACAAGTCGACGTTGAAACCTGCTTGAGTCGCGCGGCCGATCGATTGCACGAGCAGCGTGCGTCCAAACACCGGATTCGGCCGCACGCCGTTCACCGGCGCATTCAGATCGACAGAGCGGAATTCGTTGCCGGTGTGCTGGTAAAAGGTGTCGACGCCAACCCGCCAGCCCTGACGAATCTGATGGTCGATGCCAACGGAGGTGCGCTGCCAGCGAGGCAAGTGCGCCGACTCGGCAAGCACGAGTTGCGTTGGCGGATCGCGTCGTGTCGATGTGGTGCCTTGCCCGTACGCGTCGGGGTATCCCGGATCGCGAATGATGATCTCCTGCTCGCTCGAGCCTAGCGCCAGGCGAATCGTCTCTTCTTCGATCCGCGTCGGCATCCAGCCATAAAACCAGCCATGGCCTGCCCGAACGTTCGTCTGCCCGCGACGAAACGCGCGTGTCACGCCGAGGCGGGGTGAGAACGTCGCCCGATCGTCAATCCCGGTTTGCCATTCGTAGCGTGTGCCGAGCCCGAACGACCATCGCGAGCGCGTCGTGTATTCCATCTGCGCAAACGCGCCGCCTTGTCCGATCCAGAACGCGAGCGGTTGCGCCCCGACTCGCTGCGTGAAGGTGGCCGGCCGCGCCGCCACGTAGGACGCGAGATCGGTGAACGTAAACGTCCCGAGCGTGTTATTCAGCTGCCCCTGCTCGTTGTAGTTCCACGTCATGAGCGAGCCGACGCGAAGCGTGTACGGCTTCACGCGCAGCGTGAACATCGTGTCGCTCATCACCGCGCGGGATCTGTTCGCGCCGCTCACCGTCGCGCCGCCGGCGCGGAACGCGCTCTGCACGATGACGGCTGATGCGATGGTGTCGGGGATCGAAAGGTTTCTCGCCTGATCGTACTGAAACCGAACATGAAACGGCTTTCGCTGTCCGCCTTCGAGCGACAGGCGGGCCGAGTAGTCCACGTCTTCGCGGCGATACCCGCGCTCCGGGAGATCGAGCTCCGAGATGCCCTGATTGTCCCGCCGGTTGGTGCCACGCTCGATCGACGCACGAAAGAGTGTCTGCGGCGTGATCAGTCCTTCGGTGCGGATCGTGAACTCGCGATTGTCTGACGGCTGCCGGAGGGCGGAGACGACGGTTCCGGCCGCCGTCAACGCGGAGATGCCACGAATGTCCTCCGACGAAGCCCCCTCGACCTCTGCGGCGAACGAAATGCGATTCTTCACGAGCGGGCCGGCAATGAACGCGTTCATCCGCGTCAAGGTCCCCGCCTTCGAGAAACGCGCGACGGCGTTGTGCGCCGACAACGCGCTCGGTCGCACGTTCAGGCCTGCGTTGCCGCGCCACCGATCGACGCCGGGGCGGGTCGCGATCTCCACGCGTCGCTGCCCCACCTGGTGAAACTCCGCCGAGTAGGCGTCACGCCGGACGACGATGCGAGCAATCTGATCGCGCGGCGGAAGGCGACCGCCGCTGAACCCGTCGACACGAATCACCGCGCCCGGCCCGCCAATCTCTTCGAGCATGCGCTGCAGTTCATCCGGATCGTCGGGCAACTGATCGATTTCCGCCTGGCTCAGCATCCGCGTGAGTCCGCCCGTTTCCTCCTGCGTGGCCGAGACGCTCACGTCGGTCTCGACCTTCGCGATCGGCAGCGGAACCGTGATCTGCTGCGGCGGCCGTGCCGGCACCACCACGTCCTGTTCTGTCGTCTCGAAGCCCGGCGCCGATACGACAAGCTTTATGTTGGTCGCTGCGCCCAGCGTGATAAGTGCAAGCCCCCTGTTGTCGGCGGTGAACTCGCCAACGACAGCGGAGCCCGACATGACGATGATCTGCGCGGCCGGGATGGTTGCGCCGGAGGGAT
>WNFU01006045.1_pt1 | contig 14791 bp, 9 predicted proteins | sample 5400121 | NCBI WGS metagenome assembly WNFU01 (sample SAMN13153360, study PRJNA577476) | soil metagenome | isolation source: 100 cm soil or saprolite under grassland replicate 1 | place: USA:California | collected 2016-06-15
GCAGCACCTTGATGTCACGCAGAGCAATCAGAGTGACGGGCGCACCAAGCGCCTTTTCCACGATTTTGTTGAATTCCGCATAGCGAAAGAGAAGATCCGTGGCAGTAAGGTTTCCGGAGCCGCCCTCGCTGATCGCGAACGTGATCCGGGACTGCGGCTCCGCATCTTTCGCCGCGTGCTTTTGGGCGAAGGCGCTTGCACTGACAGCCAGCACCAGCGAGAGGATCGCCAAGCGGGAAATTTTGAGGATCGTACTGAAGATCGCCTTTTTCATTCTTCCTCCAGTTGTACGAGTTTCTCGGCGGAGACGCGGTCGGAAATCATCCCGGTCGTGCACGGTTACGCTGTGAGCGCAAAGAATCGCGCTCGCAATCCTGGAAAGCGCGAATCCGAAACGGTGATGCATCGCGGATTCCCCTTTGCTGACGGGGATTGAAGCCGTCCGCGTCGGAACACGAGAGCAGGCGACCTGCCTTGGGTGCGTCCATGCCAACCGCCGTCTCAAATCTAACTACGCAGAGGATCGAGTCCTAGCGGGCATGGCCGACAATTGGTGTAAGGTAATCGGTACAAATACGGCAAGACCATGAATTTAGTGTTCATGACGACGGCGTAACTGCCAAAAAGGTCACAGCGGGAGACTGCCGATGGCGAACTGCTCTGAGACGGATGAAATTTCCGCGTGGGACCACGGAAAAATCGCTACCCTGTCATCTCCGACGGAATCAGCGTAGGGGCCGCGTACGAGCAGGTTGCGTAAATCGATGATCGCTGTGCTTGAGCCCGAGGTTGGCTGCGGACATGAGTTGCTGGCGGCGAACCCGCAAAGCGCTTATGAAGCCGGATGTGAGATAGGCGAAGGGGAGGAGACTGCGATCTTGGCGGTCCGGCGCCTCTCGACTGCCAAGGTCATAAAACGGAGCAGGCGCGCGCCCGATTGCGAGCGCGCGCCTGCCGCGTAGCGCGTTAGCCGAGCTGAGCGACGGTGCACCCGAACCTGGAACGGACCTCCTGCATGCCGTCGCCCTGGGTTCCACCGTTCGACGCGGCCGCGTATACCGGCTCGCCGGTTTCTTTGGAGAGCGCCGTGCGGTATTGCGCAAGGGACTGAGACAGCGCAGAGCAGGCTGCCGCAGTCTCATTCATCCGGCTGCGCGCGGTCGCCAGTTGAAAGGAGAGCTTGCTCGCGGACCTATAGTCTCCCGATGACACGAGCGCGGGCAGCGCCTGATCAAGCGCATCCGAAAGTCTCCTGTCGGCGTCGGACGATGACACGGGCACCGCGGCGCAGCCGAGAAGAGAGGCTGCAATCGAAACCACAACATATCTTTGAAAAAAATTCGACATAAATCCTCCTGACTCAAAAGCAATGTTCAGACCGCAAAGGCGCAGAGTTCGTGGCAGCGACACGGTGACCGCTTATGGCCGTTTCCTGTGCACCAAGCTCCAAAATCCATGGTTCCAAAAGAGCCTGATGCCACCTAAAGCAATACCGATGCCAGCACCATTCCGGTGTCTATTTCTGGTGGCAAGTGCCCTATAATGTGAATTAGTCGGCACGGATCAAGACTTCGCTCAGGGGACCCCTTAAGTGAAACTCGGTAAGGAGGAGATTCGGCGCTTCGAGCAGGACGGATACCTGTTCTTTCCCGGTCGGTTTACACGGCAGGAAACCGGGGTGCTTGTCGAGGAAGTGCCGCGTCTTTACGCCCAGCAGCGCCCCGAAAACATTCGCGAGAAAAGCGGCGACGCGGTGCGCACGAACTTCGCGGCCCACATGTACAGCTACCCCTTCGCGAAGCTCGCGCGTCACCCGCGCATGGTCGGGCCGGTGGTGCAGCTGTTCGGCGAAGACGTGTACATGCACCAGTTCAAGATCAACGGCAAGATGGCCTTCGACGGCGACCTCTGGCAATGGCACCAGGACTACGGCACCTGGAAGAACGACGACCTGATGCCCGAGGCGCGCGCGATGAACATCGCGATTTTCCTGGACGAGGTCAACGAGTTCAACGGGCCGCTCATGCTCATCCCGGGCAGCCACAGGCTCGGAGTGATCGACGCCGAGCACGATACCTCGACGACCAGCTATCCCCTGTGGACGATAGACAACGACACGATCGCGAAGCTGGTGCAGCGCGGCGGCATCGTCGCTCCCAAGGGTCCGCCGGGCTCGATGATCCTGTTTCATTCGTGCCTGGTGCACGCCTCCACTTCCAATCTTTCCCCGTGGAACCGGGTGAGCGTCTATCTGAGCCTGTGCGCGGTATCGAACCACATCCGCCGCTTCAAGCGCCCCGAATACATCGCCCACCGCGATTTCACCCCGATAAAGTGTTTGCCGGACGATTGCCTCCTGAAGGATTACGACGTGCCGCTGCCCTGGAAGGACGGCACGCCGGAGGAGGCGCTCAAGCCTCTGCTCGCTGCGTAGCGCGGGAACCCGTATGAACCTTCATTCCAAACTCTGTGAACGGGAGGCGCGGGGCAAGCCGCTGCGGATTGGCGTGATCGGCGCGGGCAAGTTCGCCGCGATGTACCTCGCGCAGGTGCAGAAGACCCCCGGGGTGCATCTGGCCGGGATCGCAGATCTCTCGCCCGCCAACGCCCGCGCCAATCTCGAACGCGTCGGGTGGAAGCCCGACAGCTATGGCGCGGCGTCGCTCGATAGGGCCCTCAAGGAGCGGCGCACGCATGTTTCGGACGACTGGCAGGCGCTCGTATCCCACCCCGCAATCGAGATCGTGATCGAAGCGACGGGTAACCCGCTCGCCGCCGTCGCGCACGCGCTCGCCGCGTTCCGCAACGGCAAACACGTGGTCATGGTCACGGTGGAGGCGGATGCCTTCTGCGGCCCGCTGCTTGCAAAAAAGGCGCGGGAGGCCGCAGTGGTGTACAGCCTCGCCTATGGCGACCAGCCGGCGATCATCTGCGATCTCGTCGACTGGGCGCGCGCGGCGGGATTTCCCGTCGTGGCCGCGGGCCGCGGCCACAAATGGCTTCCGCATTACGCCCAATCCACGCCCGAAACCGTGTGGCAGTACTACGGCCTCACGCCGGAGCAGGCGCGCGTCGGCGGCCTCAACGCGAAAATGTTCAACTCCTTTCTCGACGGATCGAAGCCGGCGATCGAGTGCACCGCGGTGTGCAACGCGACCGGCCTCACCCCCGCGCCCGGAGGCCTGAGCTACCCGTCGGCCTCGATCGACGCGTTACCGCAGACCATGCGGCCCAAAGCGGAGGGAGGGTGCCTGCACCACAAGGGCCAGGTCGAGGTGGTCTCATCGCTCGAGCGCGACGGACAGGCGGTTCCCCACGACATCCGCTTCGGAGTATGGGTGGTGTTCGAGGGGGAGTCGGACTATATTCGCCGCTGCTTCATGGAATACGGCGTGCACACCGATCCTTCCGGCCGCTACGCCTGCATGTACAAACGCTGGCACCTGATCGGTCTGGAAGCGGGGATCTCGGTGGCTTCGGTCGGCCTGAGGAGGGAACCCACTGGTTGCGCCACCGGCTTTCGGGCGGATGCAGTCGCGACCGCGAAGCGCGATCTCCGGGCGGGCGAGCTGCTCGACGGCGAGGGCGGATACACCGTGGTCGGCAGGCTTATGCCGGCGGAAGATTCATTGCGGCTGGGCGCGCTGCCCCTGGGGCTCGCGCACCAGGTCAAACTGCTCAATCCCGTGGGGGCAGGGGAGCCCGTGCTGTGGTCGAATGTGGCTTGCGACGAGAGCAGCGAAGCGGTGAGGCTGCGCCGCGAAATGGAGGCGGCGTTCGCGGCCCCCAAGCAGCGCGCCGCTTGACGGGACGAGGCGCCGTTGCCTCAAATAGGTAACGAGCAGGAGTTCCTTGCAATTTCCAGCAAATATAGTGTAATGGGGCGTAGGCTTCAGGGGAGCAGGAAAAGGGGGGCCGCGGTCCCGGTCCCGGGCACGGAAAATTCCATGAAAACCACCACGTCCAGACCGCTTACGCTGGTTCACGACTCGAACGAAGCCAAGCTCGCGCCGCTCAAGGTCCTGGTCATCGACGATCAGTCCACCGGGCGGATCGTTCTGGGCGAGATCATGAGGAGCCTGGACGCGAGCCTGGAGGTCGCCACCTTCGCCGACCCGGTGGAGGCGATCGAATACGCGCGCAAGCACGCGGTCGACATGGTGCTCACCGATTACAAGATGCCGAACTTGGACGGCATCGAGACGATCCGCCGCTTGCGCCGCATCTTCGGCTACGAGGACGTTCCGATCGTGTGCATCACGGTAGTGAACGATCGCGAAGTCCGCTACCGGGCGCTGGAGGCCGGAGCCACCGACTTTCTGATTCGTCCCATAGACCGGCTCGAGTGCGGAGCGCGGTGCCGCAATCTGCTCAGCCTGCGCCGGCATGAAATTCTCAAAAAGAACCGGACCCGGATCCTCGAACAGAAGATCGACGAGGCCACCCGTGAATTGCGGCGGCGCGAGGTCGACACGCTGTTTCGCCTCGCGAAGGCCGCCGAGCAGCGCGACAAGGTGACCGGAATGCACCTGGTGCGGATGGCCAAGTACTCCTCCCTGATCGCCAGAAGCGCGGGATTGTCCTCGGCGGAGCAGGACGCGATCGAGCTGGCGGCACCGATGCACGACATAGGAAAGATCGGCATTCCGGACCGGATCCTGCAGCACCCGGGAAAGCTCGACGGCGAGGACCTGCGCGTCATGCAGTCCCACGCGCGCATCGGCTACGACATGCTGAAAGACAGCTCTTCCGGATACCTGCAGATGGCCGCGGTGATCGCGCTCGGCCATCACGAGAAGTACGACGGGACCGGCTATCCGACCGGCTTGAAGGGCGATCACATCCCGCTCGAGGCGCGCATCGTCGCGATCGCCGACGTCTACGACGCGCTGACCTCGGTGCGCCCCTACAAGTCCGCGTGGCCCGTCAAGGACGCGCTCATCTACATGGAGAAACAGGCCGGCCAGCATTTCGATCCGCGGCTCGTGGAATTCCTGGCGCGGAACCGCGACGAAGTCGTCTCGATCGGCGAGCGGTTCGCCGACCAGCCGGTGCAGTAGGCCGGGGACGGGGTCTCATGGCGCAGAAGTCGATCCTTGCAGCTGTTCCGGTCCGCGTCTCCGCATCGGCGGGCACCGAGTACGAACAGGCAATCGTCCGGCTGGTGGTGGGGGCGCTTCTGGTCCTATACCTACTGCCGGAAGCATTCATCGACTACGAGGTCCACGGTCGAGCCGATCTGCTGTTTCTGGTGGCGTTGGTGTGCTACCTGATATTTGCGAGCGCGATATTCAGCTGGATCCGCCTGTTACCGGCACCTTCGCCGGCACGCCGCGCCTGTGCAGCCATTCTTGATATCAGCATGGTCACCTTTTGCATGTACAACACTGGTGAGTACGGCGCGCCGATGTATTGCGTCTACCTATTGATCACGTTCGGCCACGGTTTCCGCTACGGCAAGCCCTATCTGTACAACGCGCTGGTATTCAGCGCCGCAGGCTTCGCCCTGGTCCTAATGACCAACGACTACTGGATACAAAACCGCACGCTCGGCATCGGTCTGATGGTGGGCATGATCTTGTTGTCGCTATTCGTCGGCAAGCTCGTGACGCGACTGTTCGATTCTCTACGTCGTGAGGAAGCCGCGAACCAGGCGAAGCGGCGATTCCTCTCCACCGTGAGTCACGAGATGCGCACCCCGCTCAGTGCAATCATCGGCATGAACGACCTGCTGCGCGATACGGGTTTGAACGCGGAGCAGACGGAGATGGTCAAGGCGATGCACGAAGCGTCGCGGTCGATGCTCAAGCTGATCGAGGACGTGCTCGATATTTCCAAGATCGAGGCCGGCAAGATCAATATCGAGGAGACCGACTTCGACCTTCACAGCCTGATCAACGGCACGGCGGCGGTACTCGCCCCGCAGGCCGAGATCCGCGGCCTTTTGCTTCGCGCTCATGTGATGCCGGAAGTCGCGCACGCGTTGCGCGGCGATCCTTACCACCTGCGCCAGGTGCTCTACAACCTCGTCGGGAATGGTGTCAAGTTTACCGAGTCGGGTGGTGTCACCCTGACCGTGTCGAGTTTGGGCGAGAGCGACCACGCGGTGCGCCTGCGTTTCGTGATACAGGACACGGGGATCGGCATTGCGCCCGAAGCGCAGAAACGCATATTCGAGAGCTTCGTGCAGGCCGACGACTCGACCACGCGCCGCTACGGCGGCACCGGTCTCGGCACGACGATAGCAAAGCAGCTCGTCGAGATGATGGGCGGGCAGATCGGACTGGATAGCACGCTGGGCAAGGGCAGCACGTTCTGGTTCGAGCTGCCTTTCAAGAAACAGGCGGCCGGCCAAGTGTCGGAGGCCTCGTTCCGGCTGAACGATATCAGGATCATGCTGCTCGGTTTCAACGAAGCGGAACTGCGTTCGTTCGAGCAGGACCTCGCTACCTGGGGGGCTCGCACCGGACGTGCCTCCGGCGTGGATGCGGCCGCCGCGCGTCTCGCCGAAGCGCAGTCTTTGGGCCATCCTTACCACTTGGTGCTCGTACGCGAAGATGCCGGAGCCGAGCCGGCACGGATCGCCACGGGGCTCCGCAATACCCGCAACCAAAAGGCGCCACCGACGGTGCTGTGTACCGCGGGCGTATCGGAAGTTCGCCGCACCGAGGCCCTTGCGTGTGGTTTCGCCGCGGTTCTGGAAATACCGTTCGAGAAGCGGCTCCTTTTCAACGCCATTCATTCGGCCACGGCGGTCCAAGGAGGCCAGGAAGGCGTCATTTCGCTCTCCGACTACTACGCCTCCCGCGACGCAAACCGGCGCCGCTACCAGATCCTGGTTGCCGAGGACAACGCGGTCAATCAGCGCGTCATCGTGAGCATCCTCGAGCGCGCCGGCCACAGGGTTCGGGTTGTCGGAGACGGCGAGCAGGCGCTGGACGTGCTGGAGAACGAGCGATACGACGTCATCATCATGGATCTCAACATGCCGGAGCTCGGCGGGCTGGACGCGGCGCGGGCCTACCGTTTCATGGATCCGGGGGCAAGCCAGGTTCCGATCATCATGCTTTCGGCCGACGTGACTTCGGAGGCGATGAAGGAATGCGCAGACGCGGGAATCGACGCCTTCCTCCCCAAGCCCGTGGAGGCGCGCCGCCTGCTCGATACCATCGCAAGCCTGGTCGCCAAACGCACGAGCGCTCCGGCCGTGGCCAAGGACGATGCCGAGGGGACTCCCGCGGTCATCAACCCCGCGGCGCTCGCGGAATTGGAGCTCATCGGCTCGGGCAACAACTTCATGCCGGAGCTCGTCAACGGGTTCATCCAAGACGGGGAGGCGCTGCTGCGGCAAATGGAAGCCGCGGTTGCCGCTGAACAATACGAGACGCTTAGGGACCTCGTGCACGCCATGAAAGGTTCGGCCGTCACACTCGGCGCCGACCAGCTATCCAGAACGTGTGTGGGGGCCACCGGTCAGACGACCTCGGAGCTGGAGGCGAGCGGGACACGCGTTTTGAAGATGGTGCGGGAGCAGTTCCAGCTGGCCCGTACTTCGCTCCTCGAATACCTCAAGAAGGGTCAGAGCGCGGCTCGCTAGTTAGCCGAAAGGGGAGGCGCTCAAGATCGCGGACAGCCGGCGCAATGCGCCTACCCGACGTGCCGAATCGCGCCTGGAGTCCGGAGTTTCATCGCGTGGTGGGTGTTCTTCGGCCCGTGGACTGCCTCCATCGTCGATTGCCTGAGCAAACAAAGCGCGTATCTAGCTTAAGCAACCCGACGGAGGGTATTCGCCAGCATAAACAGTCGCGGCTCTGGACATGGTTTATATTCTATGACAGTATTTTCCTTGGAGCTGCGAAATGGCTATTGTCAGCAGCTCGTCGTCGGCACCCCGATTCCAGACAAGGACGGAGGAAAGAAACTCATGACTCAGAGAGCACGTGCGGCGCGCTGGGGAATACCCAAGCGTGGCTTGGGGCTGGGCAGCGCAGTGCGCCGGACTCGTCAGCTGCGCGGAATCGGACAGGAGGTCTTGGCCGAGCGCAGCGGTTTGAGCCAAGGGTACCTGTCGCAGATCGAAAGCGGGGTGTGGACTTCCGTCAACGAGGATGTCCTTGGCCGCATTGCCAAGGCCCTCGGCGTGGAGCCCTGGGTCATTCTGGCCCAGGCGGCCGGTCTCAAGCTCGATCAGGTTGAACGCTTCTCCGATGACGAGCGCAGGTGGCTCGATGCCTTCCGCGCATTGGATCCGGAGCAGCGCGAGACTATTCTGAAGGTGGCGATGGTCATGAGACGACCCTCGCCACAAAGGCGCAAGGGGTAACCGCTAATCCTCGGTTCTACGAAGCGGTCTGGTCAGTTGCGCCTCGAGATCGGTAATATACCGCTGGGCGGCAACGACCAGCTCCTGCACGCCGGCGACGCAGCTGGTGATGGCAAACAATTTGTCATAAGGGACTGTTACCAACTCGCCATGCTCCATTCGCTGGGCACAGTCCCGTGTCTGGTCTCCCGCCAGCGAACGAAGCAGTTCCTGTAGGTGGTCGAGCTTTCGCTTCTGGAGCAACGAATAGTTTTTGACCGAACGGTACTGATGCGCCAAAAGGAGGAGATTGCGACAGCGCGTGCGGACCTCTAGCGGATCGATCGGCTTGGCTAGAAAATCCACCGCACCCGCCTCCAGGGCCTCATAGCGTACCGTTCGATCATCGGCTGCCGTAATCACCATCACGGGAGTGTGTCGAAGGTGCTTGCGCTGCCGAAGCTCCGACGTGAGCTGCACCCCGGTCATTCCCGGCATCCGATGGTCCGTAATGACCAAGTCGGGCTCGCGCTGCTCCAACCAAGCGAGAGCTTCAATCCCGCTGGCAAACAGAGAGGTTTCGATGCCTGGATCTATACCTCGGATCATCTCTTCGAGTAAAACTCGAGCCGTCTCCTGATCGTCAACGATGACGACCGACGCGCCCTGAAGTCCGAGGACGTGCACGGGGGCCTCGAGCGCGGGTGTGAACCCAAGGATACGTGGGCGAAGTTCAATCATGGCTTTGCTTCGATGTTAATATCATTGTTGGATACATACAAGATTGAGTTCCTGGTTGAAACCCCGTTTCAATGGCTTGCCACTCGTTGATACGATCGGTTTCATGAGCCAACAAGCTGATTTCTTGGCTGTTGTATGGTTTCGGTATCGATGGTCAATAAGCTCATAATATTGGATCTCGAGATCGATAGTTCAGCTCGAAGCAACGCCTTACGTATGTAGTTGGCCTGACCCCGTCAGTTGAATGGAGAAGGCACGAGTGGCGGAGACTCTGCGGATCTGGTGGCAAGCTCAGAAAGCCCGGGCCAACTATGGCGAATTTGAGCAGGCCGTTCTTCGCGTCGGCATTGGCTTTATCCTTGTCTCAGCTTACTACGCTTGGGTGGACTGGAGCACCCAAATCTGGGTTCGATATCTTTGTTGGGGTTTCGTCGCTTATACCCTTATCGTATTCGCGTGGGTTTATCGAGCAAGAGAGGGCTCCGATGCTGTTCGCTTTCTCACGTTGGCTGGTGACATGGGCACTGCCACAATTTTGCTCGGCCTCACCGGAGAAAAGAGCGCTATTGTATTGTTCGTGTACACCTGGGTCGCTGTAGGGCACGGGTTTAGATACGGTCTCCGGTATCTGTATATCGCGTGGATAGTCAGCCTGGTCGCTTTCGTACTGGTCTATGCATTAAGCGCCGCAGTCGATGGTTTTTGGCATCAACATCCGCTCGTATGGCTTGGCGCGTTCATCTCGGTAGGGGCGCCCACATTCTATGTAGCCCGATTTCTTAAACAGAAGCTGGTTGCGGTGCGAGCCGCGGAAGAAGCCCGAGTGCAGATGGAGCGCGCTCAAGCGGACGCGGAACGCGAACGGGCTGAACGCGCGAGAGCAGAGGCGGAGCGGGCGCGCGCCGAGGCGGAGGCAGCCAGTGAAGCAAAGAGCGAGTTTCTCGCCACCATGAGTCATGAAATGCGAACGCCGCTCAATGGCGTCGTGGGTGCCGCCGAAATGCTTGCCTCGAAGGACTTGCCTCACAGGGAGCATCAGCTGGTCAACTGGTTGTTGGCATCGTCACGGCAGCTTCGCTCGCTGATCGACAACCTGCTTGATCTTCGCAAAATCGAGGCTGGAAAGATGGTCATAGAACGTGCGCCTTTCGATCTGCACGTTTTGATGAATCGGTTAGCTGCCCTGTTCGAGCCGGAGGCTAAGCGTGCGCATCTACGCTTCACCAAGAGCGTTTCTGTGGACGCGCCTTACCTGTTCTTGGGCGACGACGTCCGCATTCAACAGGTCTTGATCAATCTCACTGCAAATGCGCTCAAGTTTACCCGGGAAGGCTTCGTTCGCGTTAGCGTTAGCGCGCTGGAACGGACCGATCATGAAGTAACTTTGCGGTTCGAGGTACGCGATACAGGGATCGGAATTCCTCCGGAGGACGCGGGGAGGGTCTTCGATAGATTTACGCAGGCGCATCCGGGTATTCATCGACAGTATGGGGGATCCGGACTGGGGACAACGATCTGTAAACACTTGGTGGAGCTCATGGACGGCGCCATCGGTTTCGACAGTCAACCGGAAAATGGGACGACTTTCTGGTTTACCGTTCGCCTGTTGCGACAACCTGCGGAGGCATATGAAGACGGCGGAGGGATGTCGATTCGCGGTGCGCGTCTCTTTTTCGTTTCAGGCCGTCTAAGGGCGGAGGAATGGCTCGAAAAGACCGCACAGGAACGACAACTTCAATATGCGTCTTTCACCTCCATTGAAGATGTCATCACGGCATCCCGACAGGATGAAAATCGGATGCTTCATATGTTGGCCGTCGATGGAGAAGACGGCAACATTTACTGGCGTGATATTCCCAGCGCGGTTCAACGAAGAGGGGCACAATTGCCGTGTGTCCTAATTCATCCTGCCGTTAACGAGATCGATGCCTTCGATGCAGGTTACGCGTGTCTTCTACAATCTCGCGAGCCGCGTCTGCTCAGTAGAGCCATACGCAGTGTCGTCGCGGACACTTCTTTCTTGCGACCCGCGGCGGTTTCTTCAGGGCAACAGACTCGTGGCCAACCCGGCTTGCACGTCCTGGTCGCAGAGGACAATCAGATCAGCCAACAGATTATCGCCATGATGCTGCAAGCTGGAGGACATGATGTCACTCTCGTCAATGACGGAGAGAGCGTCCTTGAGAATTATCGGAATATATCTTTTGATGTGATAATACTGGACATGCACATGCCCGGGCGCACGGGTTTGGAAGTCGCCAAGGCAATCCGCTTTCTCGAAGCTAAGGGGCAAAACCGACGCATTCCGATCATTATGCTGACTGCCGCAGCCAGCACAGATCTTCGTGAAGATTCGCTTGATGCCGGTGTTGATCTATTTCTCTCCAAGCCGGTCGATCCGCGTGCATTGTTGCATGGGGTGAATCAAGTATTTTCGGAGGCAGGTCACGCCGGTGCCCTTTCTGCTTCGAATCCCAAAGCGCAAGAGGAATATATAGACCGTGTCTTGCTTCAGGATATGGCAGCGCTCGCTGGCGATCCGCGCTTCATACAGACCTTGACACATAACTTCTCCAGAGACGCGCGGCAACTCGTCGACCAAATCGAGGCGGCTATGATTCGAAAGGATCGCGATCAGTTCCGGGAGTTGGCGCACGCGCTGAAAGGCGCCGCGATGATGGCTGGTGCGATTCGGCTGCGGGATTCGGTTGCCCGCGCCGAGAAGATCGCCGATTCCGATTTCGACGGCATCAACGCCGATCTCATTGAAGGCCTGAGAGACACGCTGGAATCGACAAATCACGAGTTTTCACGACTGGCCGCTTAAATCCCGAACAGGCGCGAGCAACGACTCTGCCAGGGCTGTCCGAACGCGCCGGTCGGAATCCGACCCGGCAGATCATCGTCCCCGCGACTGAATGCCCACCCCGCTTGGGCGCGGACATATCGCAACCACGCGGCGCGCCCGGCTCAGGCGTACGCGACCTGCTCCTGCATTGTCTGCGCGCTAGACTCGGCTTGAAAGCGCTTGAGCTGTGAACGCCCAAGGCGGCTCATCAGCTTGAGATCCCTGTCTTCCAGGCGCAAAGCTGCATCGACCCAGATGTTGGTGATGTTGAGCAGCTCGTCGTAGGAGATCGGATTGAGGTGCTGGCGGCAGCTGAACATAGCCTGCATGGCGTTGCGGCGCCGTCCGTTGCGACATATGTAGTCATCCACTGCCGCTTCGCCTAGGCCGTCCTCGGCCAGGACATCCACCACGCCCATCTCGTGGAGCTCAGCTGCGGTGTAGATGCGCCCGGAGAAAATCATTTCTTCGGCGCGCTTTATCCCCACGCGCCGGCCGAGCAGGCTGTATGCCCCCATGCCGGGAAACAGATTGAACAGGATTTCGGGCAGGCCCATCCGCGAGCGCCGCTCCGCGATAATGACGTTTGAGGCGAGCGCAGTCTCGAATCCGCCGCCGAGCGCTTCCCCCTGCACCAGTGAGATCGTCGTCATCGGACTGTGGTAGTTGCAGATCCGGGAATATATGTTGTCGATGCACAGTTTGGCATAGCGCATCAGCGTGTCGCGATCGTGCGACTTGATCAGCGGTACAATCCAGGCCAGGTTTCCACCCAAGCTGAAAATACTTTCGATTTTGGACGCGATTATGATGTAATGAATCTGACGCAGTTCCCCCTGGTAAAGCAAGCGACCGCCGTTGGCTTCGATAGTACCCTCGTGGGCGCGCAGCTCTTCCAGCATGCCAAAGCTGAAACACGGCGCCCCAGATGGCTTCATATAGGTCCAGGCAACAGCCTCCTCGGGGTCGAACCTGACCTCGATCTGCTTGTACTCCCTTTCAAACATTCCCTCCATCGCTTTGAAATCGACCGGTGCGTTCATGGCTTCCCTTCCTTTCATCTGTGTGTTAATTAATGTTGGTTTTTGTTGAGACTTTTGCACAGACTATACTCCCAAATCCCTAGCTCTCGAAGGGCCGCGCTACCATGTCATCGGCCGCCATTCGACCGGTCTAGGGGTTTTCCCGATCCCTCTCAGGGCATTCCCGATGGCCGGGGGCGCCGAATTTGGGAAAATGACCGCCGCCGGTTCGGCGGCGGAGTCGGGGTTCTCCGGCAAGGGGGCCGCCGATCGGCCGAAAAATGACGGATCTAAAAACTCGCGCTCGCATCCTGGTTCTGGTGATTCTGGCGGCTCTGCCGGCCCTGCTGTTCACCGTCTACAGCGCGATCGAGCGGCGCGCCTCGGAGGAAAGGCAGGCGCGCGCGGAGCTCAGGCGGCTGGTGAAGCTCGCCGCGATGCAGCAATGGCAGGTCGTGGAGGGCGCCCGGCAGATGATGGTCGCCTCCTCGCAGATCCTTTTGACTTTGCTCGAGGACAGGAAGCGCTGCACCCAGTATTTTGCGAGTCTCCTCGCCCAGAACCGGGAGATGTACCATTCGATGGGCCTGTTTCGGGCAAACGGCGAGCTGTTCTGCAACGCGGCCACCTGGCGGGACAAGGCCTATGGCGGCGACCGGCTGTACTTCAGGCTCGCCAGGGAAACGGGGCGATTCGCGATCGGTGAATATCAGATCGGCCGCGTGACCGGGGAAGCCGGGATCAATTTCGCATTTCCCGTCAAGGACCCAGAGAACAATGTCTCCGGGGTCGCCTTCGCGGGGCTCGATCTGGAAAGCCTTGGCCGGATGGCCGAGGCGACGCCCCTGCCGCCGGAGGGTATTTTGAGCGTCGTCGACGTGAAGGGGACGATCCTCGCGCGCAAGCCGGCCATGCGGGAGCGCGTCGGCGAGAAGCTGTGGAACCCCCAGGTGATCGAGGCGGTGCTGACCAGCCGGGAAGGCGTGCTCGAGGCGGAAGCGGAGGACGGGATCGCCTGGCTGCTGGCCCACGAAGTCGTCACCCAGAACCCCGACGGAGCCTTTCCGCTCCGCGTCATGGTGACGGTTCCGCTCGGACAGGTCTTTGCCGAGGCGAACCGGGCGCTCGTGCGGGATCTGCTGGGCATCAGTCTGGCCACGCTGTTTCTGCTGGTGGGAGCCTGGTACGGCGCCGAGTGGTTCATGCTGCGTAAAGTCAGGTCGCTTCTTCGGGCGGCAGACCGGGTGCGCGCAGGCGATTTGAACGCGCGCACAGGGGTTCGTTACGGAGGAGAAGAGCTGAGCCAGCTTGCGCAGGCGTTCGACGACATGGCGAGCGCCCTCCAGCAGCGGGAGCAGAGGCTGCAAGAGCAGGCGATTTCCGATTCGCTCACCGGGCTGTACAACCGGCGCTACCTGGGCGAATTTCTCCCGCGCGTGCTGGTGCGCGCGCGGCGCAGCGCGGCGCCCGTGGCGGTGATCCTGATCGACCTCGATCACTTCAAGAGAATCAACGATTCCCTCGGGCACGAGGCGGGGGACATCGTCCTCGCGGCGATCGGGGACTTGCTCAAAGGAAAGGTTCGCGGCGGCGACATCGCCTGCCGTTACGGGGGCGAGGAGTTCGCGCTCGTCCTGCCCGCAACCGGCGGCGATGCGGCGGAGCGGCGCGCCGAGGACATCCGATTGGCGATCGCCGGCCTTCGCTTGAGCCATGCGGAAAAGCGGCTGGGCAAGATCACGGCTTCTTTCGGAATCGCGTTGTTTCCTGACCACGCAGGGGACACCGATTCGATCCTGCGGGTGGCCGACGTGGCTCTCTACGCCGCAAAAGGCGCCGGACGCAATCGGGTCATCGTCGGTTCGGCGGAGAAGCGTT
>WNFU01006047.1_pt1 | contig 14791 bp, 11 predicted proteins | sample 5400121 | NCBI WGS metagenome assembly WNFU01 (sample SAMN13153360, study PRJNA577476) | soil metagenome | isolation source: 100 cm soil or saprolite under grassland replicate 1 | place: USA:California | collected 2016-06-15
ACTCGAAGGGAATCGCTCGAGCGCGTGTGCGCCGGGCCGGCCGTTGCGCGAACGCGAACGACGCGTAGATCATCGTCGCGGGGATGATCAGCGCGAACGCCCCGTAGATCAGGAAGGGCAGCCAGTTGTCGAGCACGCGTGTCCTCTCCTTCGAGCCCTTCGAGCGGACGGGAACCTAACAGGTCCAGCTTAGCCGCACGAAGCTGGGCCGAAACCGCGCAACCGTGCCTGCGCCGACTGTCACAAAGTCGGCCCCGGACGGAGGATCCGGACGACCCGGAGACGTTGCTATTCTCCGTGGAGAGATGGAGATTCAGGAGCGAGTCGAAACCACCCCGCTGCTCTCCGTGACGGAGGCGGCAGCGACGAAGATCAAGCAGCTGATGGCCGAGGAGACGGACGTCGGCGTGCTGCGCGTCGCCATCCAGGGTGGCGGCTGCTCCGGCTTCCAGTACGGGCTCGGCTTTGACCACGGCCCCGTCGAGGGAGACCACGAGCTCGAGGCGCACGGCGTCCAGGTCGTGGTCGACCCGTTCAGCGCGCCGTACCTGCACGGCGCCGAGATCGACTACGTCGATTCGATCGAAGCGGCGGGGTTCGCGATCAACAATCCGAACGCGGTCTCCTCCTGCGGCTGCGGCCACTCCTTCCAGGTCGAAGACGAGACGCCCGCCGATCAGGTCGGCGGCTGCGGCTCAGGCTGTAGCGCGTAACCGCGCCGGGCTCTGCCTCCACCGGCGCCGCGTCCCTTGCCATGCCTGTGGACGAATCGTCACGTTTTTGTTCCGACTCGGCCATGCCTCTAGGCGCCATGTCCAGGGACAGTCCCTAGACATGGCCGAAAGGGAGGCGTGTGGAAGGAACGTCGCACTCTCGGCACACGCTCCGCAGGGCATCGAGGGCGCCCGACTAGCATCCGCCGGGTGAGCGAACCATTACGAGTTGCCGTCGTCGGCTCCGGGCCCGCCGGCTTCTACGCGGCCGCCGCCTTGCTCGACGCGGACGAACCGATCGAGGTGGACATGATCGAGCGGCTCCCCACACCGTGGGGCCTCGTGCGGCTCGGCGTTGCGCCCGACCACCCCAAGCTGAAGTCCGTGTCGAAGGCGTTCGAACGGATCGCCCTGAAGCCGGGTTTTCGATTCCTCGGCAACGTCGAGGTCGGCCGCCATCTCCTGCACGAGGACCTGCTGCGCCTGTACGACGCAGTCGTCTACGCGGTCGGCGCGCAGACCGATCGCCGCCTCGGCATCCCCGGGGAGAACCTTCCCGGCTCGTGGTCGGCGACCGAGTTCGTCGCCTGGTACAACGGCCATCCAGACTTCCAGGACCTCGAGTTCGACCTCAATGTGGAACGCGCGGTCGTGATCGGGAACGGCAACGTCGCCCTCGACGTCGCGCGCATGCTCGCGCTGACGCCGGAGGAGCTCGCGCCCACCGACACGACCGACCCGGCGATCGAGGCGATCGGGGAGTCGACCGTCCGCGAGATCCTCATCGTCGGCCGCCGCGGCCCTGCGCAGGCATCGTGGACGACGCAGGAGCTCAAGGAGATGGGCGATCTCGCCGGCGCGGACATCGCCGTCGACCCGGCCGACCTCGACCTCGATCCCGCCAGCACGGCGTCGCTCGAGCGCGACACGAACTCCCGGCGGAACCTCGAAGTCCTGCGCGAGTTCGCCGAGCGCCGGCCCACTGGAAAGCCAGTCACCCTTCGGCTCCGGTTCCTCCTTTCGCCGGTCGCGATCCACGGCGATGGCAAGGTCGAGGCGATCGAGCTCGTCCACAACCGGCTGGAGGAACGCGACGGCGGGCTCGTCGCGGCGCCTACGGACGAGCACGAGACGATCGACTGCCAGCTCGTCTTCCGGAGCGTCGGTTACCGCGGCGTCGCGCTTCCGGATCTCCCGTTCGAGGAGAGGCGCGGGACGATTCGCAACGACCGCGGACGCGTGCTCGGGGACGAGGGCGACCCAGCTCCGGGCGTCTACTGCGCCGGCTGGATCAAGCGCGGCCCCACCGGGATCATCGGGACCAACAAGAAGGACGCGACCGAGACGGTTGCGCTGCTGCTCGAGGACGTTCGCGAGGGTCGGCTCGTTCACCGGGACGAGGTCACCGCCGACGCTGTCGAAACGGTGCTCGCCGAGCGAGGGGTTCGCGCAGTCCTCTACGCGGGCTGGACGTCGATCGACGAGCTCGAACGCGCCGCAGGCGAGAAGCTCGGACGGCCTCGGGTGAAGCTCCGCTCCTGGGACGAGCTGCTCGAGGCAGCCGAGCGCGTCGCCGCGGAGACCGCCTAACCTCTCCCCATTTTGGGGGAGGCGCCACGCCCTTTGCTCGACCAGTCTTTGGCCCGATGGAGTCGCTCGTCGTCGAGTGCCTCCGCTGCGGTACGACCAGGCAGGCGCCCACGTCTCCGTCGCGGAATCACCTGCCCGAATGCCCACGCTGCGGGTATCTCGGCTGGGCACCTGTCGACGCGCTCAGCGAGCACGAAAGACGTGCATTGCGCGAGCGGCCGCTGGAGCGACGCCGGCTGCGCCTGGCCTAGACTCTTTCTCGGTGAGCACCGAGACGCAGCATCGCGAGCTCTGGGGCGCGGAGACGCGTAAGGCCGTGGAGAACTTCCCCGTCTCGGGCGAGCGGATCCCGCCGCACGTCGCCCGCTGGCTCGGGCGGATCAAGGCCGCGGCCGCGCGCGTGAACGCCGAACTGGGGCTGCTCGACGAGGACAAGGCCCAGCGGATCGGCGAGGCCGGCGACCGGATCGCCGCTGGCGAGCTCGACGACCAGTTTCCGATCGACGTCTTCCAGACGGGCTCGGGCACCTCCTCGAACATGAACGCGAACGAGGTGATCGCCGCGCTGGCGGGCGAGGACGTCCACGCGAACGACGACGTGAACATGGGCCAGTCCTCGAACGACGTCTTCCCCTCCGCCGTCCACCTCGCCGCGCTCGACCAGATCACGAACGACCTCCTGCCGGCGCTCCAACAGCTGGCCGACTCGCTGCAGGCGAAGGCCGTCGAGTTCGACGACGTCGTCAAGTCCGGGCGCACCCACCTGATGGACGCCGTTCCCGTGACGCTCGGCCAGGAGTTCGCGGGCTACGCGGCCCAGGCGCGGCAGGGCTACGACCGCGTCGGCTCGACGCTCGAGCGCCTCGGCCAGATCCCGCTCGGCGGCACGGCCACGGGGACCGGCCTCAACACCCATCCGGAGTTCGCGGCCCGCGTGCGGAGTCGCCTCGCCGACGAGACCGGCCTGACGATCTCGGCCCCGGCCGATCCGTTCGAGGCGCAGGCCGCACGCGACGGTCTCGTCGAGGCCTCCGGCGCGCTCAAGACCGTCGCCGTCTCCCTGACGAAGATCGCGAACGACCTCCGGCTGATGGGCTCGGGCCCGCGGGCGGGCCTGGCGGAGATCTTCCTGCCGGAGCTGCAGAAGGGCAGCTCGATCATGCCCGGCAAGGTCAATCCGGTCATCCCCGAGGTCGTGACCCAGGTCGCGGCGCAGGTGATCGGCAACGACACCGCGATCGCGGTGGGCGGGATGCAGGGGCACTTCGAGCTCAACGTCTTCGTTCCGCTGCTCGCCCGGAATCTGCTCGACTCGATCAAGCTGCTCGCGAGCGCGTCGCGCCTGCTCGCAGAGCGGTGCGTGGACGGGATCGAGGCGAACCGGGAGGTGTGCGAGCGCTACGCGGAGCTGACGCTCTCGGCGGCGACGGCACTGAATCCGTACATCGGCTACGACGCCGCGACCGAGATCGTCAAGGAGGCGGCCACCTCCGGCCGCTCCCTGCGCGACGTTGCGCGCGAGCGCGGAGTCGCGGAAGAGGTGCTGGACAAGGCGCTGGACTACCGGGCGATGGCCAAGCCGCACGACTGAAACGAGTGTGAGCCTTCGCGCGCCTCGTGCGCGGAAGCCTTGAAGTAAGCCGAGAGCAGCTTCAGTATCTGGGTCATATCGGATGCCGAGGCGGTGGCGTCCGCGTTCGAAAGGGGAGAGGTCGTGGATAGCGTTCAGCGCTGGTTCGTGGGTCGGTTCGTCCACGCGCGGTTCCGGCGGATTTCGGTCGTACTCTTCGGGCTTGTTCTAGCCGCCGGCTTGGCGCTCGGGGCCCAGTCGGCGGTCTCCGACGATGAGCAGGCGGCTGCTGCGCCCTTCTCGCATCTCGACGTGCGGGCCTTCGGGCTGGCGGGGACGTTCAAGCCTGCCTCGCTCGCCGGCGACCGCACGGTCGGTGTGATCGTGAAGCTCAAGGGAGCGTCGGTCGGTGAGCAGGCCGCCGACGCGCTGAAGCGCGGTAAGCCGCTCTCGAAGGCCGAGAAGGCCGCTCTGCGCGAGGCCCTCAAGGATCAGCAGGGCCCGGTGGCGAACCGCATCGCAGCACTCGATGGACGCGTCTTGTTCCAGTATCAGGACGCGTACAACGGCCTCGCCGTGCGGATTCCGCTGATGAACCTCGGCGCTCTGCAGGCCCTGCCCGAGGTCGCGGCCGTCCAGGCCGACCGAGTGGTCACGCGCGACAACATCGCCGGCGTGCCGTACATCGCCGGCAATCAGGCGTGGGCCGATCTCGGACTGACCGGGAACGGCGTCAAGGTCGGGATCATCGACACAGGCATCGATTACTTCCACGCGAACTTCGGCGGCTCCGGCAATCCGGCCGACTTCGCCAACGACAACCACACGATCGTCGAACCCGGCTCGTTCCCGACTGCGAAGGTCGCGGGCGGCACCGATTTCGTCGGAGACGACTTCGACTCGAGCTCGGACGATCCGGCACAGACCACTCCGAAGCCGGATCCGGATCCGGTGGACTGCAACGGCCACGGCTCGCACGTCGCCGGGACCGCGGCGGGCTTCGGCGTGCGTTCGAGCGGGGCCACGTACACGGGGCCGTACGACAGCACCACGTACAGCAACAGCTTCAAGATCGGCCCCGGCGTCGCCCCCAAGGCGACCCTGTACGCCTACCGCGTCTTCGGCTGTGCGGGCTCGACCTCCGACGCGATCATCGTCGCGGCGCTGAACAAGGCGCTCCAGGACGGCGTCGACGTCGTGAACATGTCCCTCGGCTCCGTGTTCGGCCGCAACGATGCCGCGGATGCGGAAGCGTCGAACACCGTCGCCGAGAACGGTCTCGTCGTGGTCGCCTCCGCCGGCAACAGCGGCCCGAGCGGCTACGTCACCGGTGCGCCGGCTGCCGCCAGCCGTGCACTCTCCGTTGCCGCGATCGACGCGTCGAGCCCGACCTTCCCGGGGGCGAACATCACGCTCAGCACCGGCCCGACGATCCTGGCGCAACTCTCCAACGGACCTTTCCAGGGCGACCCCGGCGCGTCGGTGCCGAGCGGCTCGCTGCCGGTCGTGGTGCTGAAGGAGGCGGACGGGACCGTCTCGCTCGGATGCGACGCCTCGGACTACACGGGCTTCAGCGTCAGCGGGAAGCTCGTGGTCGTCCTCCGCGGCGTGTGCGCACGTGTCCACAAGGCCATTGTCGGCCAGAAGCAAGGTGCGGCTGCGGTCGCGATGATCAACACGGCCACGTCGTTCCCGCCCTTCGAGGGCGACATCACCTCCGACCCGGACACGGGAGAGCAGTTCCACGTCACGATTCCGTTCTTCGGAGTCAGGGGCCTGCTCGGCTCGACGCCGCCCAGCGACGGCGACAAGCTCGTCGCCGCAGACGGCGGGTCGTCCACCTATGCGCCGGCGTCCGTTCCGAATCCGACTTACCAGTTCGCCGCCTCGTTCACATCCGGTGGCCCGAGGAACGTGGACAGCGCCGTCAAGCCGGAGATCGCGGCTCCCGGCGTGAGCGTCAAGTCCACTGCCATCGGGACGGGAACCGAAGGCACGAGGCTGTCAGGCACGTCGATGGCCGCCCCGATGACCACCGGCACGGTCGCGCTCGTCAACGAGGCGCACCCGTCCTGGTCGACGGAGGCCATCAAGGCGGCGTTGATCGACACGTCGGAGGCCGGGAGCAGCAAGATCCTCGGCTACAACCTGCGGACTGCGGGCACGGGCGTCGTTCAGGCGCGGCGGGCCGTGGACACGGTGGCCTACGTGACGACCTCGGGTGGGCGTGACACCCTCGATTTCGGCAATCACGCGCTGGCGGCCGCCTATTCGGCGACGCTGCCCATGACGCTGCACAACACGAGCGGCTCGTCGCTCACCTACAACCTCTCGGTGGCGACGAACCTCGGCCAACTGGGGACGACGTTCGCGGTGACGCCGAGCTCGGTCACCGTTCCCGCCGGCGGCACCACCTCGGTGGACGTGACTACGTCGCTCACCGCCGCAGCGGTCGCGGCCCTGCCCTCGGCCCTCTCGTCGAACTTCGGCGCGATCAGCACGGTCAAGGGCGCGATCGTCGCAACGCCGACGACGAGCGGTGCGGGCATCTACAGCCTGCGCGTGCCGTACATCTTCGTTCCGCGCGGTCTCTCCAACGTGACCGCCGGCCCGAAGAGCCCGTACACGATGGGACCGGGAGGGGTGCAGAAGGCGACCGTTCCGCTGTCCAACCCCGGGATCCACGGCAGCACGGCCGATGTCTACGCGTGGGGCATCCACGACGCCGACGACATCAGCGGGGCGGAGGACTCCATGGACGTCCGCGACGTCGGCGTCCAGGTGCAGCCGAAGTCCTTCCTCTGCGGCTCGTCGACGAGCGGCGTCTGCTCGGCCGTCGACGATCGGTCGCTGATCTTCGCGATCAACACGTACGGCATAGCGTCGAACCCGGCCGTCAACGAGTTCGACGTCCTGATCGACCTCCAGAACGACGGTCGGCCGGACTTCTTCGTCGTCGGCGTCGATTTCGGCGCCGTCACGGCAGGCTCGTTCGACGGCCGGTTCACGTCGTTCATCTTCGACAAGGCGGGCAACCTCGTCGACCTGTGGGTCGCGAGTGCCCCGATGAACGGCTCGACGGTCGAGCTGCCGACCCTGGCAAGCGAGATCGGCCTCGACCCGGCCGTCAACTCGACGAGGTTCAACTACGCCGTGAACGCGTTCTCGATCGTTCCCGGCGATCTCGTCGACACGACGTCCGCGGGCTCGTTCCGCTCGCACCAGCCCCCCGTCTCCAGCGGGGATCGGATCCCGCTGGCGCCGGGTGCGTCTGCGACCCTCAACGTCTCCGTCGACCGCGGGAAGTTCGCGGGAACTCCGCAGCTGGGGTGGCTCGTCGCGGCTCTGGACGACTCCAACGGCGGCGCTCAGGCGGACGAGGTCCCGATCGGGGCGCTTCTGCCGTAGCGGAATCGCTCAGGCAGGACAACGCGAGGCCCCGGCGTCTGCCGGGGCCTCGCTCGTTTCGGGCTCAACCGCTCGAGCTGCAGTCGGGCTGAGGGGAGGTTACGAAGAGCCTGGCCCGGCTTCCGGCCGATCCGAAGGCCTGCAGCGAGAGCGACTCGCAGCGCCCGAGCGAGATCGTGAATCTGGCCCGGAAGGTGCCCGTGGCGCTTGCCACCGCCCGTCGGGTCCACGACCGCCCGTCTGCGGCCAGCCGCACACGAACCGTCTCCTGAGGCTCGAAGCCGCGGCCGGTGACCGTCACCGGGGCCCGATCGAGCAGGCGGAGCGCCGGACGAGCGTTCGGGGCGCCGAGCGCCGGCGTCGCCGCTACGGCTATCGCGATGGCCGCGAGCAGCGGCGATCTGCGCATCGACCGCAGGGTAGCACCGCCCGTGTTTGGCTAGATCGCGCTGCGGAAAGGGCTTCCGGGATGACGGAAAAGCCCAAGCACGACGAGCACGACGAGCTCGACGAGTCCGAGCTCGAGGAGCAGAACGGAGAGCCCCTTCCGGATCGCGAGGCGATGTCGATCATCACACCCTTCGTCTCGTCTCCCGAGGTGACGCTCCCCGTCGAGCCGCCCGACTAGCGACGCTCAGCACACGCCGTCCGGCCGACCGCCCCGCGGCCTGGCGGATACGCGCTGCTCCGAAAGTAGTCTTGGAGCCTCTATCACTGTGGTACTCTCCGCGCGCCTGTGGGTCAGGCGTTTGACTGTTCGAGGTGGGGTCAAGTCGAAAAGGGGAGGAACTTTGAAGAGGCTCTTTGCCCCGCTATTCCTTGCGGCTCTCGTCGCGGCTGTTGTCGCCGGCGCGGCCTCGGGAGGCGGCATTGCCACCGACGGAGCGAACGTGGCTCCGACGGTCGATACAGGAAGTGCGATCGTCCAGCTGAACGGCGATCCGCTTTCCACGTACGTCAAGACGAAGCCCGCGCCGGGCAAGAAGATCGACTTCTCGAGCAACACGACGAAGTCGTATCGCGCCCAGCTGTCGGCGCTTCGCAACGACTTCAAGCAGTGGTTGAAGGCGAACGCGCCGGCCGCCAAGGTGACCGGTGAGTACGACATCTCGCTCAACGCAGTCGCCGTCCAGCTCAACGGGACGCCGCTCGGCACGATCGCGTCGGCGCCGCAGGGGGTGAGGGCCGAGTACGAGGGCCTGTACACGCCTCAGGTGACCGACCCGGACCTGTCGCTGATCAGCGCCTTCACCGCCTACTCGGGTGGCCCCGCTTCCGGCGGCGTCAAGCCCGACGGCTCGCGCGTGAAGGTCGCGATCGTCGACACGGGCATCGACGTCACCCATCCGTGCTTCAGCGACGCCGGCTTCCCGGCGACGCAGCAGGAGGGCCCGTCCGCGCTGACCAACAACAAGGTCATCGTCGCGAAGGTGTTCAACAACCAGTCGAACCGATTCGGCTATACGCCCGAGGCGATCCAGGAGCACGGCACGCACGTCGCCGGCACGGTCGCCTGCGACTACGGCCTCACGCACAGCTCGACGCTCGTCGACGGCGTGACCGTCGGCTACGGCGTCAACGGCGTCGCCCCGGGCGCGCAGCTCGGCAACTACACCGTTTTCCCGGGTCAGGACGGCAACGCCCGCTCGGAGGACATCCTCGACGCGCTCGAGGCTGCCTACCAGGACGACATGGACGTCGCGAACATGAGCCTCGGCGGTGGCTCGCACGGCATCGACGACCTGCTCGCCATGGGCGTCGACGACCTCGATCGCGCGAACATGGTCGTCGCGGTCGCAGCCGGCAACAGCGGCCCCGGGCTCTTCACGATCGAATCGCCTGGGAAGGCGGAGCGCGCGCTGACCGCGGGCGCCGCCACGGTCGGGCACTTCATCGCGACGCCGGTGACGGCGGGCGGTGTCACGGTTCCGGCCGCCTCGGGTGACTTCGCAACGGTCTCCGCCGACTTCACGGCGCCGCTCGCTGCGGTGCTCTCGTCGCCTGGCGTGCTCGGTCTCGCCTGCTCGGCCCTTCCGGCCGGCAGCCTGGCCGGCAAGATCGCGCTGATCTCGCGCGGGAGCTGCACGTTCTCCCAGAAGATCCGCGACGCGCAGGACGCCGGTGCCGTCGGCGCCATCATCGTGAACAACGTCGCCGGCGACCCGATCGCGATGGGTCGCGGCGGCATCCCGAACGAGCCGACGATCTTCGCCTACATGGTCTCGAAGGACAACGGCGCGATCCTGCTCGGCAAGAACGGCCTGGCCACGACGGTCTCGGCGACCAGGACGTACTTCGTCTCGGGAAACGACGACTTCATGGCCGGCTTCTCGAGCCAGGGCCCGACCGACGTCGACTTCCGGATCAAGCCGGACGTCGTCGCCCCGGGCGTGAACGTCCTCAGCTCGATCCCGGCCGCGTTCTGCGCGGCGCCGCCGTGCTGGGCGTTCTTCCAGGGCACGTCGATGGCGACGCCGCACCTCGCCGGCTCCGCCGCGGTCGTCCTCGGCCAGCACCCGAACTGGTCGGCGGCGCAGGTTCGTTCGGCGGTCGTGAACACGGCCGATCAGAACGTGCTCAAGAAGTCGACGAGCACGGTCAAGGAGACGGACGTCTTCGTGATCGGTGCAGGCCGTGAGAACCTCACGAGCGCGGTCAACGCCAAGGTCGCCCTCGATCCGGTCAGCGTCAGCTTCGGCGCGGTTCCGGCCGGCTCCGGCCAGTCGGCCACGCGTTTCGTCGCCCTCTCGCAGTTCGCTGCGGGCAGCTACACGGCGTCGATCTTGGCCATCCCCGGCCACGCCGGCGCCGGCGTCACGTACTCCGTCGCGCCGTCGGCCGGCGGGTTCGTGATCACCATGACGGCGGCGAAGGGTGCCAGCGGCGGCAGCCACGAGGCCAAGCTGACGATCAGCAACGCCGGCGGCGAGGTCGCCCACGCTGCGGTCGCCACCTGGATCAAGTAACGCGCTCCAAGGACGCGATTGACGCAGAAGGGTCGCCTCCGGGCGGCCCTTCTCGTTGGTATAAGCGCCGCGTGCGCCGGGTCATCCCGCTCCTCGCCGTCGCCGCGCTCGCCGGCTGCGGCCACGGCGAGGCGTCGCCGAAGCTGAAGGTCTCCGTGCTGCCGAAGCTCGTGCTCCAGCCGCAGGACGTGCCGGGGCTGGACCGGTTCGACGTCGGCCGGATCACACGGTTCGACGCTCCGGAGGGACCGCGCGCCGATCCGATCAGGTTCGGCCGCCTCGACGGCTGGAAGACGGACTACAAGCGAGCAGGTGGGGTGGAAACGCCCGGGGCGCTCGTCGTCCATTCCCAGACCGATCTCTTCGAGAGCAGCGACGGTGCGCGGAAGGATCTCGACGCGTATCGCGACGAGTTTCGGAAGGCCCGAGACGCCTCGCCGCAGTCCGTCGATCTGCTGGAACCGAAGCTCGGCGACGATGCGGCCGGCCTGGTGATCCGTCAGGGAGGCAATCCGGGGCTCAAGATCTTCACGGTCGCGTGGGTGGATGGGGGCGTCAGCGCCTCGGTCACGGTCAACGGCTTCACGCGCTTGACCCGGACGGACGCGCTCGGCCTCGCCCGGCGGCAGGAGCAGCGGATCCTCGAAGCGTCGCGCTAGGCGTTCTAGGGGCCGAGCGAGGGCGGGCACTCCGGCTGCGGCAGCTTGAGCGTGGCCGCGTCGCCGCGCGCACCGCGGGCGGTGATGACCCAGCCGTTTCCGCAGCGGTCGAACGAGAAGGAGACGCCGCCGAACGCCGCCGTGAACGTCCCCCTAGCACTCGTCCGCACTGTGCGGGCGAAGTTGCCGCTGGCTACGATCGTCACGCGCACGCGCTCGCGTCGCTGGAAGCCGGAACCTCGCACCGTCAGTGGCTTCCCGCGGACGAGCTCGAGCGTGGGCTTCGACGCGCCACCGGACGCCGTGCCCGTCAGTGCCAAAGCCGCGATCAGCGCGCCGATCAGGGCCAATCGACCCACACGACCAGTATGCACTTCGGGTTGTCGTCGTGCCTATAGGGTCATATATTTGGCGCCGTCAGATAGCGCCCCCACTGGGGAGCAGAGCAAGGAAAGGGGAGAGGGTGAAGCGATTCGCAGGGTTTGCGATCGCCGTGGCGGGCGTGCTCGCGCTGCTTGCGCTGAGCGGTGGTGCCGCCGAAGCGATCACCGAGCCGTTCGATGAGGAGGACGGCGGCACGATCGTCGAATCGGGCACGATCGACTTCAAGGGCGTCGACTTCGGGATCTTCGTTACCCAGTGTCCGCAGGCCGGCAAGGGGCTCGACCGCCAGCCGAGACAGCTGGACAACCACCCGATGGACAAGGCCGAACAGGTCGCACAGAGCGGTGACGACAGGCGTGCGAACCAGGACTTCTTCTGCCTGCCACAGGACGAGACGTCGATCGGCGTCAACCCGACGAACGGCAAGAACGTCGTCGGCGGGGCGAACGACTACCGGCTCGGCACCGGCTCGTCCGGCTTCTACACGACGACGAACAACGGGGCGGATTGGTACGACGGGATCATCCCGTTCCCGTCTGTCGGAGGTGCGATCAGCCCGGGGCTCTATGTGCCGTCCAGCGGCGATCCGGCGGTCGTGTACGACCGAGCCGGCGTCGTCTACTACGCGATGCTGGCCTTCCTGCCGAACAACGACTCGAACGGCGTCTTCGTGCAGCGTTCGACGAACGGAGGCTTCACGTGGTCGCGTTCACGGGTCGGCGGGAGCAATGCTCCCTGTACGCCGGCGGCGCCGCCCTGTCCGCCGTCGGGGATCACGAACGATCCGCGTCAGCCCGGCGACGGCACCGTCCAGTTCGACCAAGACGACGATGCGACGCCGAACTCCAGCATCAGCTTCAACGACAAGGAATACATCACTTCCGGTCCGCGCCCGACGGGCGTCTCGCCGCAGTGCTTCGACGCGTCGCACGCACCGGTCGCTTGCGCTGCCGGCGCGCCGATCGGCGTAGACCGCCTCTATGTGACGTGGACGCGCTTCAACTTCATCCAGGTGACGTGTCCGCCCACCGTCACGCCGCCGTGCTTCGCCCAGACCAGCTCCCAGATCAACATCAGCTACTCGGACGACCAGGGACGATCATGGGCGCCGCGTCAAATCATCAACGGCTCGGCTGCGTTCTGCACGGGTTCGTTCGCGGGCGGCGAGCACTGCGACGACAACCAAGGCTCTGTCCCGACGGTCAACCCGACGACGGGCGGCCTCTGGGTCGGCTTCCTCAACGGCGACACGCCGGACGAGGATCAGTACGTGATCGTCCATTCGGCCGACGGTGGCGTCACTTTCGACGGGCCGTACCAGGTCACGCCGGTGTTCGACATCAACTACCCGCGGGCATGCCCGCCCAATTCGAGCGCCGGCTGCACGCGGCCGGATTGCTCGGTTCGGAACGCCCAGCGCCGGAACACGCTGACGAACAGCTGCTTCCGCGTGAACTCGTACGCGAACATCGTCGTCGACCGTCGCGGCAGTGCGTTCTCGGACGACGTGTACGCGATCGTGCACGACAACCGCAACGGGACGCCGGCCAGCTCGAATGTCGACGTCTTCTTCTTCCGCTCCACGGACGGCGGAAAGACGTGGATCGGGCCGACACGCGTCAACGACGACCGCTCGGTCGCGCCGGTGAACCGCGACTGCGGCCGTGCCGCAGGCTCGCTGCCGCGCGGCGACGTCGTCACGGCCTGTGGCGGCGTTGGCAACTTCGGCAACGATCAGTTCTTCCCCTGGGTCGACATCGACTCGAAGGGCAACGTCAACGTGGTGATGCAGGACCGGCGGCTGGACACCGACTCGACTGCGAGCGAATGGCCGACGAGCCGGAGCCGTCCCGGCAACTACCTGACGTGGTTCTTCGGGGGGGTCTGCCAGATCACGCAGACCGGTGACGCGCCGGCCACCGGGACGGCGGTCCCCGCGTCGCTTCGCCAGTGCGCGGCGAACGAGGCGACGGTCAACCGGCAGCCGACGGCTCCGGTCGATCCCGGCGCGGTAGTGCCCGGGGCGAACCAGACGGGGCTCCCGTTCAAGAACTTCCAGATCTCCGATACGCCGTCGAACATGGACTACGCGTTCCCGCGTGGCGTCTTCATCGGCGACTACAACAACGTCGCGATCGGGGATACGGACAACCGGGCCTGGGCCTTCTGGGTCGATGCCCGCAACGGCCGGTCGTCTGGCGGTCCGGGGGGCGGCGCGGTCGCGCCGAGCGAGCCCGGACGCAACCCGATCTGCGAGCAGGCCGACGTCTTCGCCGACTCGTACTCAGCCCAGAACGGTACGGGGAAGAGCGGCAAGGCAGACTCGAACGACGACGTGTTCCTCGTGACGCTTTGTCCCGCAGGGAACAAGGACAAGCGGAGCGTCAATCCCTAGCCCGGCGCTTCCAGCCGACCTTGGAGAGGGCCGCCTTCGGGCGGCCCTCTCTGTTACAGGTTGGGCTCGGTGGGTATGCGGATCGCATGAGCGAGAAAGAACACCAGGATGAGCTGACTCCGGAAGAGCTGGAGGAGCAGGACGGCGAGCCCCTCCCGGACCGCGAGGTGATGTCGACGATCGACTTCAACCCCGGCCCGCCGCCGCTCGATGCGGATCCCGGCTACACGAACCCGATCGAGCCGAACCCAACGGAGTAGCGGATCAGTACGCTACCGCGCCGCGGCCGGTGGCCGCCGCGTGGCGCTGCTCGTCGGCGCGGTAGCTCGACCGCACGAGCGGCCCCGCAAAGACAGAGCCGAAGCCGAGCACTTCGCCCTGCTCCCTGAACCAGCGGAACTCGTCCGGGTGCACCCAGCGCTCGATCGTCGCGTGCTTCGGCGAAGGCTGGAGGTACTGGCCGATGGTGACGACGTCGACGCCGTGCTCGCGCAGGTCGCGCATCGTCTCGACGACCTCGTCGTTCGTCTCCCCCAGGCCGACGATGATCCCGGACTTCGTCAGCACCGGGTAGTCCGCGAGCTCCCTCGCGCGCCGCAGCAGCCAGAGGGCCTTGTCGTAGCTCGCCTTCGCGCCGCGCATTCTAGGGTGGAGCCGGCGGACGGTCTCGATGTTGTGGTTGAAGACGTCGGGTCGCTCCGCGAGCACGGTCGCCAGCGCCTCCTCCTCGACGTCGAGGAAGTCGGGCGTCAGCACCTCGATCGACGCTGCGGGCACCTTCTGCTTCAGCGCCCGGATCGTGGCCGCGTAGTGGCCGGCGCCGCGGTCGGGCACGTCGTCGCGGTCGACGGAGGTGACGACGACGTGCGTGAGGCCCATCTGCGCGGCGGCGTTCGCGAGCCGGAGCGGCTCGAGCGGGTCGGGCGGGGAGTCGGGCTTGCCGGAGTGCACGTAGCAGTAGCGGCAGGCCCTCGTGCAGGTGTCGCCGAGGATCTGGAAGGTCGCCGTCCCGCGCCCCCAGCACTCGGCGATGTTGGGGCAGCGTGCCTCCTCGCAGATCGTGTGCAACGAGGCGCCGTGGATCAGCTTCTTGACGTCGAAGTAGC
>WNFU01009309.1_pt1 | contig 14783 bp, 13 predicted proteins | sample 5400121 | NCBI WGS metagenome assembly WNFU01 (sample SAMN13153360, study PRJNA577476) | soil metagenome | isolation source: 100 cm soil or saprolite under grassland replicate 1 | place: USA:California | collected 2016-06-15
ACATCGTCTCCGCCCGGGTGGCCCGCGAGTACTTCCACGTGCCCAAGGTCATCGCCAGGATCTACGACCCTCGGCGAGCCGAGATCTACGAGCGTCTGAACATCCCCACCGTGGCCACCACCACGTGGGGGGTGAAGCAGATCCTGCTGATGCTGTCCCACGCACGTGACGAGATCAAGGAGAGCCTGGCCGGCGGGGACCTATTCCGGATGCGGCTGGAGGTCACGCCGCATCTGGTCGGCAAGCCCGTTCGCTCGCTGAACGTGGAAGGAAAGATCCTCGTCGCTGGGGTCGACCGGGGCGGGCACGGGTTCATCCCGGTCGGGTCGAGCGCGTTCCAGGAGGGCGACGTCGTGCATCTCATCCTGCACAAGGACGCCGTGGACCTGCTCGACGAGCTGCTCGCTCCCGCAGCGGAGCATTAGCGATGCGCGTCGTGATCTCCGGGGCGGGGGCCGTCGGGCGCTACCTGGCCTCCGACCTGGCCGCCCGGGGGCACGAGGTCCTGCTGATCGAGCAGGACCCCGCGACCCTGGAGGTGGCCAAGGACTGGGCCCCGGACGTGGGATTCCTGCTGGGCGACGCCTGCGAGCCCTGGGTCCTGGAGAAGGCCGAGCTCAAGACGGCCGACGTCGTCGTCGCCGCGACCGGTGACGACGAGGACAATCTGGTCACGTCGCTGCTCGCCAAGCAGGAGTACGCGGTGCCTCGTGTGCTGGCCCGCGTAAACCATCCCCGCAACGAATGGATGTTCTCCGAGCAGTGGGGAGTGGACGTCGCGGTTTCCGTCCCCCACCTCCTGACTGCCTTGGTCGAGGAGGCGGTGACCGTTGGCGACCTGGTTCGCCTGCTGCGGCTGGAGGGCGGCCGCGTGGGGCTATTGGAGCTCACCGTCCCGGATACCTCGCCGAATGCAGGCCGGCCCCTCTACGAGCTGCGCATGCCCACCGACTCTGCCATCGTTGCGGTCCTGCGAGAGGGCCACGTCGTCATCCCACAGCCGGAGACGGTGATCACGCCAGGCGACGAGATCCTGGCCCTGGCCTCGAACGAGGCGGAGGTCACGCTCAGGTCGGCCATCATGGGCGAGGCCGCCTCCTAGCGTCCCGGGCGGAGCTGCCAGCGATACCCGATCCCCGGCTCGGTCACGATGGCCTGGGGACGGCGGGGATCCGGTTCGATCTTCTTCCGAAGCTGGCTGACGAAGACCCGAAGGACGTCGACATCCTCGGTGTAGCCCTCGCCCCACACCCGCTCGAGGAGCCAGCGGTGTGTCAACAGCTTTCCGGGATATCTGGCGAATGCATCCAGCAGCGACCACTCCGTCCTCGTGAGCCGAACGTTTTCCCCGCCGCGGATGACTCGGCGTTGCTGGAGGTCCACCTCCACCTCACCGAGCGTGTATCGAAGGTCGGTACCTGTCTCAGGCCCTTCGGCCCTTCGTAGGAGGGCCCGCACCCGCGCGAGCAGCTCGTCGATCCCGAACGGCTTGGTTAGGTAGTCGTCGGCTCCCAGGTCGAGCGCGGCCACCTTGTCCGACTCGTCCTCCCGGACCGAGAGGACCAGGATGGGGACCGGGCTGGCGGCTCGGATCCTCCGCGCGACCTCCAGGCCGTCGAGCTTGGGAAGGTTGAGGTCGAGCACGACGAGGTCGGGATGAAATGCTCCCGCCAGCTCGACCGCCTCCATCCCGTCGGCGGCGGTCTCCACGACGTATTCGCGAGCGCTCAGCGCCCGGCTGAGGGCTCGTCGGATCTCGATCTCGTCGTCGACGACGAGGACACGCTCCTTCTTCACGCCGCTTCCGACGACCGAGGCAACGAGAACGCGAACGTCGCCCCCCCGCCCGGCGTGTCCTCCACCCAGATCTCCCCGTCCATGAGCGTGAGGAAGCCCTTGGCGATGGCGAGCCCCAGGCCGGGCCCAAGACGCTGCTCACGCTCGCGGAGTCCGTAGAACGGGAAGAACAGCTGCTCGCGCGCTGAAGCAGGTACTCCTTCGCCATGATCGATCACCCGGACGGTGGTTCGTCGGCCGTTCGGCCTCATCTCCACCTCCACCCCGGGGCGCCCGGCCCTCCAGCCGGTCTTGGCTCCGTTGTCGAGGAGGTTGAACAGGACGCGGTCCAAGAACACCGGGTCCGCTCGAACAAGGGCGGCGTCCTCGTGCACGCTCGTTCGAACGTGGACCGAAGGCCATCGCGACGTGAGCTGGTCGGCGCACGCCGTGACGGCTTCGTTGACGTTCACCACCTGGATCCGCGCCTTCAGCACGCCGGCTTCGATCCTCCCCATGTCGAGGAGGTTGGCGATGAGCACGTTCAGGCGATCGCTCTCCTTGTCGATCGTCTGGAGGACCTCGCGGCGCTCCGCATCGCTCCTGGAGACGTCCTCGGACAACAGGTCCGTGACCGAGGCCTTGATGGCGGCGAGCGGGCTTCGCAGGTCGTGTGATACCGCCGCGAGGAGCGACTTCCGCATCTGCTCGCCCTGGCGGTACACCTCCGCTTCGGTCGCCGTCCGCAACAGGCGGTCGCGTTCCAGCACCAGGGCCAGCTGGTCGCTGATGGCCCGGAGCACTCGACTCTCGGCCCCCGTCAGCTGAGGCCGGTTGCCCCGGAGCACGATGAGCCCGAGCGTTCGGCCCCCAACCGACAAGGGTAGGCGCTCGGGTGCGGGAGCCGTCGAGGCGGGGTCCCATCCCGGTTGGATCTCGCCGGGCTGCGCCCTCACAGAGACCCGCTCTTCCAAGCGCCGGTCCGGGGTCTGGACGAAGAGCGCACCCGCTTGGAAGCCGAAGCCATCGACGAGTTGCCCGAGGAGCGTCTGGTAGGTCTCGACGCCGGGCCCCTGGACAACGAGCACCCGGCTTAGCTCCTGGAGCAGGCGAAGCTCGACCTCCCGGGCCTCTGCGGCCTCTGCCCGGTCGGTGGCCCGGGCCAGCAGGATCGAGATCAGCACCGACACGCCGAGGAACACGAACAGGACGACCACGTCCTCTGCCCGCGCGATCACGAAGGTCCCGTACGGCGGGATGAAGAAGAAGTTGAACGCGAGGAAGTCCAGGACGGAGGCCACGATCCCGGGTCCGATCCCGCCCACACCGGCACTCACGACGACCAGCGCGAGGAAGACGAATCCCAGGGAGAGCGGACGGATGCTCCCCCGGAATGGCAACAGCGCCCCCACCAGCGCAGCCGTCCCGAGGACGGCGATGACATAGCCCGCGGCTCGTCGACGAGGCCGGGTCGGTTCTGGCAGCAGGCCGATGAAGGACCGTCTTCCCATCCTCAACAGGATGGCACAGCCGCATGTATCCGCACTGCCTCCGGTCGCCCTCGTGAATGGTTCCAATGAATCCCGTAGGAGCGCGACCTCGTTCCTCATACGTCCCTTAGGCCATCCCTCTACCCTGGCGTCGAGAGGACGGTGATCTCGCGATGGTCGACGTGTGGCTGCTGGGACTGAGTGGGGCGTTCTTCGCGTTGGCGTTCGCATTCGCGGCGTGGCTGGATCGGATATGAGGCTCGCGGACATCCTGGAGCTGATCCTGTCGGTCGCCCTCCTCGTCTACCTCGTGTACGTACTGATCCGGCCGGAGCGGTTCTGACGATGGGAACGATCGTCGTTTACTCAGTCCTGCTCATCGTCCTTACGCCGCCGCTCGGCGCATACATGCACCGCGTCTACACGCGCCCGGGAAGAGGCCGCCTGGAAGGGACGGTCTATCGGCTGATCGGCGTGAACCCGGATGCGGAACAACCGTGGCGGCGGTATGCGTCGTCCGTGCTGTGGTTCAGCACGGTCAGCATGATCTTCATCTACGTCCTGTTCCGGATCCAGAACCATGCACCGCTCAACCCTCAGGGCCTCCCGGCCGTGAACCCCTACGTGTCATTCAACACGGCCGCAAGCTTCACAACCAACACGAACTGGCAGGTCTACGGCGGCGAGACCACCATGAGCTACCTCAGCCAGATGCTCGCCCTCACGTTCCAGAACTTCCTGTCGGCTGCCGTCGGGATGGCGGTGCTCATCGCGATGATCAGAGGCTTCACTCGAACCGGGACCGATAGCTTGGGGAACTTCTGGCGCGACACCGTGCGAGGGATCGTGTACATCCTGCTCCCCCTGTCGGTGGTCTGGGCGATCATCCTGATGAGCCAGGGTGTCCCTCAGACGCTCGGACATTTTCTCCCGATCGATGGGCTCCAGGGGTTCAAGCAGCTCCTTGCCCGAGGGCCGGTCGCCGGTCAGATCGCCATCAAGCAACTCGGGACCAATGGAGGCGGGTTCTTCAATGTCAACTCCGCACATCCATTCGAGAACCCCACGCCGATCTCCAACTTCTTCGAGATGTTCGCCATCCTGTGGATCCCGGCGGCCCTGACCTTCACGTTCGGGAAGATGGTCGGCAGCGTCCGCCAGGGCTGGGCCCTCTTCGCCGCGATGTGGATCCTCATGGTGGTCGGCATCGCCGTGACCGTCCCCGGCGAGCATCACGCCACGCCGGCCATGCAGGCGGCCGGCATCGCTGCCTCCTCACCGAACCTGGAAGGAAAGGAGGTCAGGATCGGTCCCGACGAGTCCTCGCTGTGGGCCGTGACGACAACCGACGCGTCCAACGGCAGCGTGAACTCGATGCACGACTCCTATCAAGGCCTCGCCGGAGCCGTCCCGATGTTCAACATCGCGGTCGGCGAGGTGATCTGGGGGGGAGTGGGGAGCGGCCTGTACGGGATGATCTTCTACGTCGTCATCGCCGTCTTCATCGGTGGGCTGATGGTGGGCCGAACCCCCGAGTACCTGGGGAAGAAGATCAAGGCTCGACAAGTGAAGTACACGGTGATCGCCGTGCTGGTCCCGTTCCTGGTTGCACTGGGCTTCACGGCCGCCGCTGTCGTCCTCCCGGAAGGGCTTGCCGGCAGGCTCAATACGGGGCCTCACGGCTTCAGCGAGATCCTCTACGCCTACCTGTCGCAGGGGAACAACAACGGATCCGCGTTCGCCGGTCTCACCGCGAGCGGCCCCTTCTTTGCCGTCACCGGTGGCATCGCCATGCTGATCGCGAGGTTCGTTCCACTGGTAGCCGCCCTGGCCCTCGGGGCAAGCGTCGGTCGCGAGAAGACCGTGCCGTTCACCGCGGGGACGCTTCGGACCGACACGGGTCTATTCGTTGGATTGCTCATCGGCGTCATCGTGATCATCGGGGCTCTTACGTTCCTGCCGGCGCTTGCCCTCGGACCGATCGTGGAACACCTGATGCACGGGAGGCTGTTCTGATGGCGGTCCAGGCACCCCCGCGGAGCTCCGAACACCCCGCCGGCGTGCGCGCGAGGCCACTGTTCGACCCTCCGATCGTTAGACGGGCGATCGTCGACAGCTTCACGAAGCTCGACCCCAGGACCCTCCTGCGCAACCCTGTGATCTTCGTGGTCGAGGTCGTATCCGTCGTCGTCACCATTCGCATCGTGACGGACATCGCGAGCACCGGATCGGTCTTGTTCGACACCGCGATCGCCGTCGGCCTGTGGTTCACAGTGCTGTTCGCCAACTTTGCCGAGGCGATGGCCGAGGGACGAGGCAAAGCGCAGGCCGAATCACTGCGCAGGACCAGGGCCGACCTGGTGGCCCGTCGGCTGACCAACGATGGGCGGGAGGAGACCGTTCCCGCCTCTGAGCTGCGCGCCGGCGACATCGTGATGGTCTCCGCCGGCGAGCTGATCCCGGGGGATGGGGAGATCATCGAGGGGATCGCCTCGGTCGACGAGTCGGCGATCACCGGAGAGTCGGCTCCGGTCATCCGGGAATCCGGCGGCGATCGCTCTGCGGTGACCGGCGGAACGAAGGTCCTCTCGGACTGGATCAAGGTGCGTATCACGGCCCAGCCTGGGGAGTCGTTCCTCGACCGGATGATCAGGCTCGTCGAAGGCGCAGAGCGCCAGAAGACGCCGAACGAGATCGCCCTCTCGCTCCTGCTGGTCAAGTTCACGATCATCTTCCTGATGGTGATCGTGGCTCTCCAGCCCTTCGCCATCTACGCGGGCCGCCGGCTGAGCGACGCCGTGCTCATCGCCCTGTTCGTCTGCCTGATCCCCACCACCATCGGCGGCCTGCTCTCCGCGATCGGGATCGCCGGCATGGACCGGCTGGTTCAGCGAAACGTCCTGGCGATGAGCGGCCGGGCGGTCGAGGCGGCCGGCGATGTCTCCACGCTGCTGCTCGACAAGACGGGGACCATCACCCTCGGAAACCGGCACGCGGTGCGTTTCATCCCCGCACCGGGCGTCGACGAGCGGGAGTTCGCGGAGATCGCCCAGATCGCCTCGCTGCCCGACGAGACCCCCGAGGGCAGATCCATCGTGGTGTTGGCCAAACAGCGGTACGGCCTCCGCGAGCGGGAGCTGCTGCCGACCCGCGCGCAGTTCGTCCCGTTCACCGCCCAGACTCGGATGAGCGGCGTTGATCTGGACGGGACCCAGATCCGCAAGGGCGCGGTCGATGCGGTGGTCGGCTGGTGCGGACGAGAGCTCCCCGCCGAGCTTGACGCAGAGATCGAGCGGATGGCGCGGGCCGGGGAGACCCCGCTCCTTGTGGCGAAGGACCGGGAACCAATCGGCGTGATCGAGCTGAAGGACGTCATCAAGGAGGGCCTTGCCGAACGGTTCGCCCAGCTTCGAAGGATGGGGATCCGCACGGTGATGATCACCGGCGACAACCCGCTGACAGCAGCGGCGATCGCCCAGGAGTCGGGCGTGGACGACTTCCTGGCAGAGGCCACACCCGAGACCAAGATGGCCCTCATCAAGAAGGAGCAGGAGGGTGGCGTACTCGTGGCCATGACCGGGGACGGGACGAACGACGCTCCGGCGTTGGCTCAGGCCGATGTGGGCGTGGCCATGAACACCGGCACCTCCGCGGCCAAGGAAGCCGGCAACATGGTCGACCTCGACTCGAACCCCACGAAGCTCATGGACATCGTGGAGATCGGCAAGCAGCTGCTGATCACCCGGGGCGCCCTCACCACCTTCTCCATCGCCAACGACGTCTCCAAGTACTTCGCCATCATCCCGGCCATGTTCGCCGGGACCTATCCGGCCTTGGACGCCCTGAACATCATGGCCCTGCGGACGCCCCAGTCGGCCATCCTCTCCGCCGTCATCTTCAACGCGGTCATCATCGTGGTCCTGGTGCCGCTCGCCCTTCGCGGCGTGCGGTACCGGGCGATCGGGGCCGAGGGACTGCTTCGCCGGAACCTCCTCATCTACGGCCTCGGGGGGATCATCGTGCCCTTCATCGGCATCAAGCTGATCGACCTCCTCCTCGCCCTCGTGCGCTTCCCATGATCCGCAACGCGATCCGCGCCGCACTCGCCACCGTCGTACTCGCCGTCCTCACCGGTCTGATCTATCCGCTCCTGATGACGGGGGTCGCCCAGGTGGCCTTCCGTGACAAGGCCGATGGCTCGGTGGTTCGGGTCGACGGGCGGCCCGTCGGCAGCGAGCTGATCGGCCAGCAGTGGATGGGCCCTCAGTGGTTCTACGGCCGGCCCTCGGCGATCTCGAACCCGTACGATGCATCGACCTCGTCCGGTTCGAACCTCGGACCGCTCTCGCGTGATCTCGCCGACGAGATCCGGAAGCGGGTCGAGGCCATCCTCAAGCTGGACGGGCCGTACCACCCGGGACTAACCGCCGCCGAGATCCCCGTCGATCTGCTGACCGCCTCGGCCAGCGGCCTCGACCCCCACATCTCGCCGGCGGCCGCCGAGTTCCAAGCTCCCCGCATCGCCGAGGTGCACGGGGTCGCCCTCGAGGACGTCGAACGACTGATCGACGACAACACGGAAGGCCGCACGCTCGGATTCCTCGGACAGCCCCGCGTGAACGTGTTCGAGTTGAACCTGGCGCTCGACCGGCTGGGGCGAGGATGAAGGACGTGGCAACACGCACCGTCGTGATCCTAGGCCGGCGGCCCTCCGTCCGGTGGAACGACGTGCGACAGGGACTTGGTAAGGGTCAGGAACTCGTGGTGCTCAGCCTGGGGTATCCCGTGACGGCGGCGCAGCGTCAAGCGTTGCTCCGAGCGGAGGAGATCGCGGCTGAGACCGAGGCCTGGTTCGACGCCCAACTCGTGACCTCGGTGTCCGACATGGTCGCCGCCCTCGAGCCGGAGGACGAGGTCATCGTGGGCGTCCGGGGTCGGATGGGTCGAAGCCTCCGCGGCTTCGTCCCTGGTAGGACCGGCTCCGGCTGAGTATCGGCTCAGCGTCTCCGCTGGGCGATCACGTGGACGTCGATCTTCTCCGCCTTGTGGATCAGCCTGTTGACGAACGATCCGCGCAGGAGCTCTTGCCAACGAGAACGAAGCGGCTCCCCCACGACGATCTGGGTGACGAAGTGGCGGTACGCATACCCGAGGACCGCATCGACAGGCTCGTCCGAGTCGATCACCTCGAAGGTCCCGCCCAGATCGCGAGTGAGGCGGTCGATGTCGTGCAGCCAGGCGCCGGCTTCGCGCTCATCGCCCTCGCGGACGTGGACGACGAGCAGGTCTCCCCGAGACCGCTGCGCGATGCGCGCACCGCGCCGGACGAGATCCTCCGCCAATTCCGGGCGGGATACGCATACGAGCACTCGCTCCCGAGTCTCCGGGATCTTAGATCTCGACCACCGGTCGAGCAGCGACTCGTCCACTTGGTTGGCCACACGCATCAGTGCGAGCTCCCGGAGGGCCGTCAGGTTCTCCACGGTGAAGAAGCGCTGGAGGGCGAGCTCCGCCTTCCGGGCATCCGGATAGACGTTCCCGTGCACCATCCGGCGACGGAGAGCGTGAGGTGACATGTCAACCAACTCGATCTGGTCGGCGACGTCGACGACCCAATCAGGGACGGTCTCTCGCTGCCGGATGCCGGTGATGTCGGCAACGACATCGTTCAGGCTCTCGATGTGTTGGACGTTGACGGTGGTGATGACCTCGATCCCTTTCGCCAGCAGATCCAGGACGTCCTCCCACCGCTTGGCTCTGCGGCTCCCGGGGACGTTCGTGTGGGCGAGCTCGTCGACCAAGGCGACCTGGGGATGGCGGGCGATCACCCCCTCCGTATCCATCTCCTGAAATGTCCGGCCGCGGTACTCGATGGAGATGGGAGGCACGACCTCGAGGCCGTTGAGCATCTCCATCGTGTGAGGGCGGCCGTACGTCTCGGCCCAGGCAACCACGACATCGGTGCCGCGGTCATTCCGCCTGCGTCCTTCCGAGAGCATCGCGTACGTCTTGCCCACGCCCGGTGCGGCACCGAGGTAGATGCGGAGGGAGGCTCGCTTCGCCGCGAAGGCTTGCTCACGGGTCCAGCTCGTTCCGATGACCGGCTGTGGGACCTCGCGACCGACGAGGGACTCGACGGATTCCCCGCCGGTTCCCTCCCTCCTCTCGGTGGAGTCCCCGGTCGCCACCTCATCCCGCCCTCGCGTCACGTCGCGAACTCGAATGTTGGGTTCACCATCTTCAAGCCACCGCGCTTCTCGGCCACGACGCCTTCGACGACGATCCGAGTCCCGAGCGTGAGTCCCGGCATGGACCGGCGACCCATCCACAGGACCGACATCTCACCGGTCCCGTCGGAGATAAGGGCCTCGAGCGACTCGAAACCCTCGAGTGGCCTCACGGTGATCCGCTTCACCACGCCGGCCACCTTCACCCGGCTCCGCGTGGGGGCGTCCCGGATCCGGACCGTGCCGGGGACCGTCGCCGCCCACTCCTGGATCTCCTCGGCCAGGCGCTGCTCGTCGGATTCGGCCATGCGGTGGAGGAACCGCCGGAAGGGGTCCAGGACGCTCATCCGCGATATCGAAGAGGGTGGAGGGGGCGGCTGCAAGTTCCCGGGCCGGCTCGGCTAGGAGACCGTGGCGCTTTGCCTGGTGGGCGCCTCATCGGCGGGCACGAGGACCTCGCCCTTCCGGGACTTCGAGTACCAGATCATCGCCCCGAGCACGATCGCGCAACCCACCGCGATGGCGATCCCCCATCCTCGCTTGCCCGGCGCCGCGTACTCGACGACGAGGGAGGCGATGAGGAGCGACACCAGGTTCATCACCTTGATCAGTGGGTTCAGGGCGGGACCCGCCGTGTCTTTGAACGGGTCGCCCACGGTGTCGCCGATCACGGTGGCCTTGTGCGGCTCGCTGCCCTTGCCACCGTACAGCCCCCCCTCGACCAGCTTCTTCGCGTTGTCCCAGGCTCCGCCGGCGTTGGAGAGCATGACGGCGAGCAGCTGCCCGGTGAGGATGGCCCCGGCCAGGAACGCCCCCAGCGCTGCGGCCTTCAGAGCGAATCCCACGGCGATCGGGGAGAGCACCGCAAGGAGGCCCGGGGTCAAGAGCTCGCGCAGCGAGGTCTTCGTGCAGATGTCGACCACCCGCGCGTAGTCCGGCTTCTCCTTGTAGTCCATGATGCCAGGGTGGTCCCGGAACTGGTTGCGGACCTCCACCACCACCTGTGACGCGGCCCGTCCAACCGCCCGGATGAGCAGCGACGCGAAGAGGAACGGCACAGCGCCTCCGATCAGCAGGCCGACCAGCACGTCGGGGCGATCCACCCGGACCGGGAACGATGTGCCGGCGCGCCCCATCGCTCGAAGGACCTCCTCGGCGAACGAGCCGAACAGCGAGGTCGCGGCGATGACCGCGGTGGCGATAGCCATCCCCTTCGTGATGGCCTTGGTGGTGTTCCCCACGGCGTCCAGGCCGGTCATGATCTCGTCGGCCCGTTCGCCCAGGCCACCCGACATCTCGGCGATGCCGTGCGCGTTGTCGGACACCGGGCCGTACGTGTCCATCGACACGATGACGCCGACCGTCGTCAGCATTCCCATGCCGGTGAGCGAGATGAAATAGAGTTGCTCGGCAGTGTTGTGGCCCAGGGCGAAGGCCGAGATCACGGCCGCCCCGATGACCAGGATGGCCCACACGGTCGATTCCAGTCCCACGGCGAACCCCTGGAGGATCGTGGTGGCCGGGCCGGTCAGGGAGGACTCGGCGATCTCCTTCACCGGCCGGCGGTCGGTCGAGGTGAAGTGCTCGGTGAGCACCTGGATCAGGCTGGCCAGGACCAGTCCGAAGATCAGGCTGGCCAGGACCAGTCCGAAGAGGACGGCGAACGCGGGCCGGTACTCCTTCATGTAGACGCCGGACAGTACGAACACCGCGATCGCCGAGAGCAACGCCGAGACGAAGAACCCGCGGTTGATCGCCTTCATCCCGGACTCGGTCTCGCTCCGCGGGGACACGGCCAGGATGCCGACGATCGAGGTGATCACGCCGATGGTTCGGACGAACAAGGGGAACATCACGCCGACGATCGCGCCCTGCGGTGAGTTGGCGAAGGCCGCCGCACCGAGGATCAGCGAAGCCACCAGCGTGACCTCGTAAGACTCGAACAGGTCGGCCGCCATGCCGGCGCAGTCGCCCACGTTGTCGCCCACGTTGTCGGCGATCGTCGCGGCGTTGCGCGGATCGTCCTCGGGGATCCCCTGTTCGACCTTGCCCACCAGGTCGGCGCCGACGTCGGCGGCCTTGGTGAAGATCCCTCCGCCCACCCGCATGAACATGGCCAGGAGCGCCCCCCCGAACCCGAACCCCACCAGCACGCTCGTGGCATCGGACTTGTAGATCATCAGGATCACGGTGGCGCCGAGCAGGCCCAGGCCCACCGTGAACATCCCGGCCACGCCGCCGGTCCGAAACGCGAGCCGAAGGGCCCGCCGCAGGCCGGACTCCCGGGCCGCGTTGGCCACCCGGACGTTCCCCCGCACGGCCAGCCACATGCCGGTGAACCCGGTGATGGCGGAGAACCCCGCGCCGAGGATGAACGCGAGCGAGCGGCCGAACCGGACGAACATGGCGCCGTGGGCCGTGCCGCTCGGCACAGGCAGGATGAAGAACAAACCGACGGTGAGCAGCAGGATGAAGACACCGACGGTTCGGAACTGGCGGTTCAGGTAGGCCCGGCTCCCCTCCTGGATGGCCCGGGCGATCTCCTTCATCTTGTCGGTGCCCTCGGGAGCGGCGAGGACCTCGCGGACCAGGTAATAGGCGAAGACCAGGGCGACGAGGGAGATCCCCAGCACTACCCAGAGCGCCCGGTCCTCGAATGAGCCGAAGACCGCGTTGATAGGCCCGCCCTCGGCGGCCAGGACGTGCATCCAATCCCCCTCGACCGGTATGAGAAGACCGTCTTGCCAGCGGAAACGGACCGATTATAGGAGGAACAGGGCATCGTTGGTCCCGTAGTGGCGACCGGGGCATCGCTACCGTTTCGTCGGCCAACGAAAGACGAGCAGCGCCAGGACCCCCGACGCCGCGGCCGCGATGAGCACGGAGATGGTCGCCACCTGAAGGAGGGAGGCGGGCAACGCCAGCTCTGAGATGAAGATCGAGACGGTGAACGGGATCCCCGCCGCCGCGGCGGCGCCCACGACATGGCGGGCGCTCACGTTCGCGGGCAGGCGAGCCTTCAACAGACCGACCGCGAGGAACGTGGCGAGCGAGATGCCTGCGGTCTTTCCCACCAGCCTGGCCACCACGATGCCGACGGCGACGGGGCTCCTCACCGCGTCGGCCAGCGCGCTCGCAGACAGCAGGACCCCCGCGTTCGCCAGGGCGAACAGCGGGAGCACCAGGAAGCTCGTCCAATGGTGGAGGACGGTCTCCAACCGGGTGAGCGGGGATACCGCCTCCTTCGATAGCTCGGCGAGGTACAGCCACTGCGCGGCATCGGCATCCGGTGGATTCGGCTCGTCGACGGTCGCGTCGGCCACACGATGGGCCTCCTGGCTCACGGCCTTGGGGCGCTGGAACGCCGTGGCGGGTGTGAGGAATCCAAGCGCCACCCCGGCAAGGGTCGGAGAGATACCGGAGCCGTGCAGCGCGATCCACATCCCCACCCCGAGGAGCAGATACGCGGCGATCGCCCGGACCTGGATCCGACGGAGACCGACGGTGGCTGCGCCCAGCACCGCCGCCAAGGCGACCGCACCCCACTCGATTCCCGTGGAATAGAACAGCGCCACCACCACGATCGAGCCAAGGTCGTCGATGATGGCTAGGGCCAGGACGAACGCTCTCAACCCCGCGGGAACCCGCCTCGATGCCAGCCCCAAGATGCCGAGAGCGAACGCGATGTCGGTGGGCATCACGACCCCCCAGCCTCGGGAGGCCGGCGGATGGGGGTTGAACGCGAGATAGATCAGGGCCGGCAGCGCCATACCCCCCACGGCGGCCACGATGGGCAGAAGCGCGGCGCGGCGGTGCCGGAGCTCTCCGGTCAGCAACTCTCGCTTGATCTCCAGGCCGGCGACGAGGAAGAACAGGGCCATGAGGCCCTCCGTCACCCATCCCCGAAGCGACTCGGTGATTCCCCACGGCCCGAGGTGAACGATGAGGGTCGTCTGCCAGACATCGTGGTACGAGGAGCGCCAAGGGCCATTGGCCCAGACCAGGGCGGCAGCCGCGGCTGAGAGGAGGACCGTCCCGCCAGCGGCCTCCTCCGCGAGGAATGCCTGGAGCGGGCGGACGACCCGGCGGGGGATGGGGCGGTCGGATCGGGACCATGTTGATCGAACGTCACTGCGACCCGGTTCGCGCTGGTCGGACACGGTTCACCCCGTGCCGACCAGACTTCCCGGCTCACCGTTTGGGGTTCCCATGCTATCCGGAAACGACATGCGCGCGTGCGACCACGAGGGTGGTTGTGGGAAGTGGTGCGCGCCGGTAACCTCTGCCGCGACTTGGAAGAGGGCCGCCATCGCCCGACCCCCCAGCGGCGCTTCGCTCCCGCGGTGTGGATCGTTCCAACGGCGCTCGTGGCGCTGGGAGTCGTGCTGTTCCTCATCTTCAGGGGCGGGGGTGGGGATGGCGGCCTGTTGGGTGGTGGCGATAACACCATCCCGGCGTTCGACTTCCGGCTGACGAAGGCCGTCCCCATCCTCTCGACGCACAACAAGCCGACGAAGTTCGACGCCACCGCTCGGGACGTGGGCGCCCAGGTGGGCGACACGATGACCACCCTGTATACGGAGGCCTTCCTGGACCCCGCCAACTGGCGTGGCGGGTCCTACGACGAAGTGTGGCCGCTGTTCGAGGAGGGATCCCAGGCGGCCGCGCAGGAGGACGGGACGACGCTCACCCTCGGTCCGTCCGCCGGGGACCAGTTCGACCATGTCGACCAGCCCCTCGGCACGCTGAACGTCAAGGTCCTGCTCGACAGGGCAAACCAGCCGGCCACCGCGGTGGCCGTCGTGAAGTTCAAGGCCTTGGCGACCGCCAAGGACGGGACGACGATGGCCGTCGTGAGCACCGGCCAGTACTTCCTGCGGTCCATCTCGGACGGATGGCTGGTGTATGCGTTCAGCGTCAGCCGGGACGACCACGAGGTGGTGGTCTCCTCGCCCGGCCCATCCGCGAGCGCGACGGGGGCGGCCTCGTGAGGCGGCGGATCGCCTTCGCATCCTTGGCCCTGGCGGCGTGGATCGCCGGATCGACGATCGGCGCTGTGAGCCCGCCCGGATCCGCTGCAGCGCAACCCCTCCTGCAGATCGAGCAGGCGCACGCGGGTTACGTGCCGGCCCTCGACGGCTCGAAGCCGATCTTCATCCTGTTCATCGGGAGCGGCGCTCGGCCGGGCGAGGACGTCGAGCATTCCCTGGCGGACTCCATCCACATCGTGTCGATCGTCCCCGCCAAGCACAAGGCGGCGATCCTGGGCATTCCCCGCGACTCGTACGTC
>WNFU01013444.1_pt1 | contig 14781 bp, 14 predicted proteins | sample 5400121 | NCBI WGS metagenome assembly WNFU01 (sample SAMN13153360, study PRJNA577476) | soil metagenome | isolation source: 100 cm soil or saprolite under grassland replicate 1 | place: USA:California | collected 2016-06-15
CGTTCGGCGTGGCGCTTAGTGTGGTCCTGCTCGCGCTGGTGGCCGCGGGAAGCCGCTGGCCCCAGGGCGCAGACTCCGACCACGCGGTGCTGAGGCTCGGCTGGCGTCTCGCCGGCCAGGTGCGGGAGCGGTGCCGTGACCTCACGGCCGAGGAGCTGGCCGCACGGCCGGTCCACATGCGCCGCGCGCGCGAGTGCGTCAGCGAGGTCCTCACGTACGACCTGACCGCCGCCGTGGACGGACGCCTGCTGACCCGCAAGCGCGTGAAGTCGCCCGGGCTCCGCGCGGACCGGCCGCTGAGCGTCGAGGAAGAGCTGGAGATCGCGCCCGGGGAGCACACGGTTACGATAGCCTTCACCCCCGAGGATCCCGGGAGCGGGGGCAAGCCCCTGACATTCGAGGGCAGGGTCCTCTTTGCTCCGGCGCGCGTCGTGCTCGTCACGTACGAGAACGGTCGCCTGACCACGCGATAGCGCGCCGGGGCGCTCCCCGGTCCCCCGCCGGCGTCGGGTGTGTTACGCTTCGCGCGCGCGCCGGGCGACCGGCCACTCCACAGAGCGAGGTGCGATCGTGCGACCGAACAAGATCAAGCAGATGTGGCGCGACGGGAAGTTCGTCACCCTGGGCTGGCTCTCGGTGTCCCATGGATTCACCGCCGAGGTAATGGCGCGCCAGGGCTTCGACGCCCTCTGTGTCGACATGCAGCACGGCACGACCGACATGAACGGCGTCTGGCCGATGCTGCAGGCGATCTCGCAGACCGACACGGTGCCGGTCGTGCGGGTGCCGTGGAACGACCCGCCGACCATCATGAAGGCACTGGACCTGGGCGCCTACGCCATTATCGTTCCGTTGATCAATACCGCCGAGGACGCGGCGAAGGCGGTGGCCGCGTGCCGCTATCCCCCGGTGGGCATGCGCTCGTCCGGCCCGGTGCGCGCCGTCCACTACGGCGGCGCCGATTATCTCGCCAAGGCGAACGACGAGATCGTCGTGATGGCGATGATCGAGACGAAAGAAGGCCTCGCCAACCTGGACAAGATCTGCGCCACGCCGGGGCTCGACGCTGTGTACATCGGGCCTTCCGATCTGTCGTTCGCGCTGGGGCTCGCCCCGCGCGGCGATAATCCGGACCCGGTCCACATCGCCACGTGCGACAAGATCCGCGATGCGGCGCACAAGCACGGCATCAAGGCGGTCATGCACTGCGCGAGCGCGGCGTTCGCCGCCGGCGCGGTGAAGCGAGGTTTCGACATGATCATGCTGACGTCGGACCTGGCGTCGATGATCGCGGGCGCCCGCCGCCAGCTCGACGATCTCAAGGCCGCGACCGCGTAAGGCGAGGGGACGATGCGCTACCGTGCGTTCGGCCGGACCGGGTTGCAGGTGTCCGCGTTGGGTTTCGGTTGCTGGCCGATGGCCGGCGACCGCTACGGAGCGATCGAGGACGATGAGGCCGTCAAGGCGATCCATCGCGCCCTGGACCGGGGCGTGAACTGCGTGGACACAGCGCCGGCCTACGGCGGCGGCCACTCGGAGGAAGTCGTCGCGCGCGCCCTCGACAACCGCCGCCGCGAAGTCGTCCTCGTCACCAAGTGCGGCGTGAAGCCGCCGCCGCCCGGTCAGCTCGGGCCGCTGCGTGACTCGAGCCGGTTGAATATCCTCCACGAGATCGACGCGAGCCTGAAACGGTTGCGCACGGACTGGGTGGACGTCCTTCTGGTCCACTGGCCGGACGCCGGCACGCCGTTCGAGGAGACCATGCGCGGGCTCGAGGACGTGGTGGCCTCCGGGCGCGCCCGCTTCGTCGGGGTGTCGAACTTCACGGGCGCGATGATCGCCGAATGCATGCGCGCCCGCCGCGTCGACGTCTCACAGGTGGGCTATCACATGTTCGACCGGCGCCAGGAGCAGGAGACATTCCCGTCCTGCCTCACCAACGGCATCGGCATCATGGGCTACGGCTCGCTCGGCCACGGGCTTCTCACCGGGGCTTTCACCGCCGCGACGACCTTCGGGGACCCCTCCCGCGACTGGCGCGGTAACGGCGTGGCCTTCGGCCAGCCCATCTTCCGCGGCGACAATTTCAAGACGAACGTCGGCGTGGCCGAGCGGCTCCGCCGCGAAGTGGCCGAGCCGCGCGGCGTGCCTCTGAGCCAGATCGCCCTGGCCTGGGTGCTCGGTCACCCCGCGATCAGCACCGCGCTGGTCGGCGCCCGCACGCCCGCGGAGGTGGATGCCAACGACGCCGGCGCCGAGCTCGACCTCACCGAGGGTGAGCGCGCGAAGATCGACGCGATCCTCGTGGGGGCGGCGGGTCGCGTACGAGAGTTCACGCCGTTGCGACCGGCGATGGAGCCCTGGGGCGCGGAGATTCCGGCGGGCCGGCCGGCCTGAGGCGAGAGCGATGCGGATCGGGTTCTCGCTGCTCAACAACTGGGGGATCGAAGACGCGCAGGCGCTGGTCGGTCTCGCGAGCAGGGCCGAGGAGCTCGGCTTCGACTCCGTCTGGGTCCACGACCACGTCTTCAATGTGGGGCACGTGTTCGATCGGATCGGCGGCAAGCCCTACTACGAGCCGCTGACCCTCCTCAGCTTCGTGGCGGCGAGAACCCGGCGCGTGCGCCTGGGGACGTCGGTGCTCGTGCTCCCGTACCACAACCCCATCAGGCTGGCGAAGACGGCGGCGACGCTCGACGTCCTGAGCGGCGGACGGTTGATCCTGGGCGTCGGCGTGGGGCTCATTGAGAAGGAAATTCGCGCGATGGGGAGCCCGTTCGCGGAGCGGGGCGCTTTCACCGACGAGGCCATCGCCGTCATGCGCTCGCTGTGGACCGAAGACGAGCCGAGCTTCGACGGCAAGTACCACCGCTTCGCCGGAATGAAGTTCTCGCCCAAGCCACTTCAGAAGCCGTCCATCCCGGTAGTGATCGGTGGCGTCAGCGGTGCCGCCATCCGACGTGCGGCACGGGTCGGAGATGGCTGGCAGCCGCTCGGCCTGTCGCCCGAAGCGCTGGGGCAGGGCATCGCGTTGCTCCGCACGGAGGCTCAGGCCTGCGGGCGAGACGTCGCGACGATCCCCGTCTCGATCGCCATGTCACTCGGAGTCTCCACGCTGCGTCGCTACGCGCTCGGAAAGGACCCGGCCGAGGTCGTCAACAACGCAAAGGCGTATGCGAGCCTCGGCGTGCAGACGCTGGTGATCTCAGCCAACACGGGCGATCCCCGCGAGGCCCGGTCCGCTATGGAGATGGTGGCCCGCGAGGTGCTTACGGCGATCCTGCGCGAGCCCTCGGCGACCTAGGACCAGGAATCCGATGCTTTGGCCGAGAGGCGGGGCCGGAGGAAGCGCCAAGGCCTATTGCTTCCTGGCAACGTAGTAGTTGTTGAAGGGGTCGCCCGCAATCTGCTTGACCGCGACATCTGTGAAACCCGCCTCGGCCAACAGTTCCAGCGCCTTCTGCTCGCCCCACATTGTGCCCAGCCCTTCGCCGCCCAGGGCCAGCGAAACCGTCATGCAGTGCATGGTCGACGTCGTATACAGAAACGGCCCCATGGGATGATCGAGATTCTCATGAACATCACTTGACGCTTTGATGTCCACCATCAGGAATGTTCCGGCTGACTTCAACGCGGTCGCGACGTTCTTCAACACTACCCTCGGTTGTGCCTGATCGTGAATCACATCAAACGCCGTGACCAGGTCAAACGCACGTTCTTCCATCGCTCTGAGATCCTTCTTCACGAAGCGTACGTTGCTCAGTCGGAGCGACTCCGCCTTCATCAGTGCCTCGTTGAGGGCTTCCTCGCGCAGATCATACCCGGTGAAGCGGCTCTTGGGATAGGCTTGCGCCAGCAGGTTCGTCGAGTGTCCTTCGCCGCAACCGATGTCCAGCACATCGACACCCGTCTCAAGGGCTTCCACCACATCTGGCATGAGGGACATCACCTGTGAAACCAACGTCGCCCGGAACCTCTGCTCGTTCACTCCGGCCCAGAGCGCCATGAACTCGTGGAATTGGTCGTAGAATAGTCCGCCGCCCTTGTGGAAGCTGTCGATGATGCCGTTCTCGACCGCTGCCAGAATCGGGATCATGCGCGCGAAGGTCGCCATATTGTTCGGCCCTGCCGCCCGTGTCAGCGTGGCCGCGTGTTCCGGGGGAAGAGTATAGGTACGGCGATCCGGCGTGTACTCGACAATCTTGCCCGAGGCCATCGTGTTCAACCATTCGCGGACATAGCGCTCGTTCAGCCCGGCGGCTTCTGCGATCTGTTCGCTGGTCGAGGATGGCAAGCCAGCCATCGCCTCGAATAGCCCAGTTCGGTATCCGATACTCGTCATCAGCGCGAGCATCCCTCCGTTCAGGATGCCCATCATCGTCCCGGTAAACGCGTCCACCTTTGCTTGATCCAGTTTCGCCATAGTCACTTTCTCCTTTTGAATTCGTCCCTGGGTGTCATCGTGCCGGCCGTCTAACGGCAGGATATCGTGCGGCGCGAAGCGCCGTCAGGTTCATCCTGTTGTGAGACTTTGCAGCGTCTGCACTTTGGGATGTCGTCCGTCACTCGACGACATAATCTGCGCGTATCAGCAGCGACTGGGGATGGTGAGGCCGAGCGCCTTCGCCGTCTTGAGCTGGTAGCCAGCCAGCGCGAACCTACTCTCGCTCACGCCGAGGAGCCGCTTGGTGCCGACGGGCTCGGGGCATGGCTTTTCTGGCCGGTCGCCTGCGGCGGCCCCCGTGACCAAACCAGATCGTGCTACTGCTGCCGTCAGGAACGCGCCGATCCGAGCTTCCCGTGGCTTCACAAGACACCATCTCCGTTGTTACGCCGCTCCTGATTCAAGCGACGACCCGTTGCGCACGAGGACGATCTTGCCTGTCATGCCTCCCTTCCCGAGCAACTCGTGCGCGTGTCTTGCCTCGACAAGCGGAAATCGCTGCGCAATTAGCGGCTTGATCTTCTGCTGTTTAAGGAGGTCAAGCAGGGCGATCAAATCCTGGCGAAACAATGCCGGTCTCAGCCGTTTAAGCCACTGGATGCTGTAGGGGACCACCCGTTTCCGGCCCGGGAGAAGCCAGCCGCCAGCAATGTACAACCCGAAGATGGCGATTCCGTGATAGCGATGACGACGACCTGAAGCCAATCGTCCCCCACGTAGCGAGGAGGTAAGACCATAGGCCACTACCCTCCCGCCAGGACGGAGAGCCTTGCGGGAACGCCACATATGGGTGCCACCGATGCCGTCAAAGACAACGTCTACGCCCTCGCTCGTCAGGCGGCGAATTTCTTTCACGAAGTCGAGATGCTGGTAATCGATCGGGATAGCGCCCAGGTCGGAAACGGCCGACGCCCCTCGCGATGAACAAGTACCGTACATCTCCAGCCCGGCGAGGCGCCCAAGCTGCAATAGCGCCGAGCCGACCCCGCCTGCCGCGCCGTGAATCAACGCGCGCTGGCCCGCTCTGACCTTGGCGGAGCGATACAGCATCTGGTACGCCGTGACGTAGTTCAGCACGAGGCTGACAGCCTCGGCGGCGTCCAGCCCAGATGGCACCGGAACCAGTTCACGTTGCGGCAGGCAGACGAACTCCGCGTACGCACCGCTGATCGGCAGCGCGGCAACTATCTGGCCTGGTTCGATTCCAGAGGTACCGGCGCCGAGCCGATCCACCACGCCAATCAGATCCCACCCCGGCGTGAACGGCACCGGGCGCGTTTCGGGATGAACGCCCTCGCGCATCAGTAGGTCGGGGAGGGAGACGCCTGCGGCCAGCACTCGCACCCGCACTTCACCATTCTTCGGCTCGGGGCACTCTTCTTCAACCACCCGAAGTGCGTCGGGCCCGCCGTAGTGAGTGACGATGACGCGCGTGTGTCTCATCGACCTCTTCTTCCCCTGCCAGGCACTCGAGCTTGTGCGGCGTTCCGCTGAAGCGGCTTGTTCGGCTTTGCATACGCCACCAAAGCTGCTACCTCTGCGATGATCCGGGCGAGGGGCCGTCGGGGAATATACGCTTCCGGGTAGGCTGCGCCAATCCGCCGCGCGTTGTCGCTCCCGTTGAAGAGCCGGATGACGTCGATCTTCTTCCAGCGCTTCTTGAGGGTCAGGGGTGACACGATCATCAGGTCTGAATGGAAGGCCCAGCCCTCGCCCGTCGCGTCCACCATGTCGAGCACCTTGGCACCCTGAGGCTCCAGGCGTTCAAGTTGGCGTTGAAAAGCAGCCGGCGATATCGCCGCGAGCAGCTCGCTACCTACCGCGTAGATGATCGGGAATCTGGGTCGCCGGAAGGCGTACTGGACTTTACCGTCAGTGTTCGATTCCACGCTGTCCTTCACCTCATTGTCAGTGTTCGATTCCACGCTGTCCTTCACCTCATTACAGCCGAACGTTGCCGTTCACCTGCGACGGACCGAACGACCGGAGGAAGCGAGGCCCGGCGTCAGGTGAAACGGCTTGTTAGGCATCGGGGGGGTACAAACCGGGTACATAGGTAACACATCAAACCGGGAACATGGGTGACACCGCATAGGCTGCTCACCGGGAGGTGAGCATGCCTTGGACGGAGACGGCACCCATGAAAGAACGCATGCGGTTCGTCACAGACCAGGAGCGTGGTCTGTACTCGATGGTGGAGTTGTGCGAGCGCTACGGGATCAGCCGCAAGACTGGCTACAAATGGACCGCGCGCTTTGAGCGCGAAGGCCCGGACGGATTGCGGGAGCGGAGCCGGGCGCCGCACCATTGCCCGCATCGGATTGCCGCCGACGTGGCGGCGGCGATCTGCGCCGGGCGGCGGCAGCATCCCAGCTGGGGCCCCGAGAAGATCCTGCACTGGCTGAAGCGACAGCATCCCGCACTGGAGATGCCGGCCCCGAGCACGGCCGGCGACCTCTTGGCCCGCCGGGGGTTGGTCAAGAAGCGTCGCCGTCGGCGTCACTACACCCATCCCGGGGTCGTGCCCCCAACGACGGAACGGCCGAATGACCTCTGGACCGCGGACTTCAAGGGCCACTTCCGGACCCGGGATGGCATCTATTGCTACCCGCTGACGGTTGCCGATCAGCACACGCGCTACCTGCTCGGCTGTCACGGCCTGCTGTCGACTAAGGGCCAGGGCGTTCGCCCTATCTTCGATCGCCTCTTTCGCGAGTACGGGCTGCCGCGCGCCATTCGCACCGACAATGGCGTGCCGTTCGCTACCACCGGCATCCACGGGCTTTCGCAACTCAATGTGTGGTGGATGCGCCTCGGCATTCAGCACCAGCGGATCCTGCCCGCCAGTCCCCAGCAAAACGGTGCCCACGAACGGATGCATCGGACCCTCAAGGCCGCGACCGCCCGACCACCCCGGAGTCACGTGACCGCCCAGCAACGCGCCTTCAACCGGTTCCGCGTCCTCTACAATGAGGAGCCCCCGCACCAATTTCTCGGGGGCCGCACACCCGCCTCGCTGTACCGGCCCTCGCCCCGCGCGTACACGGGCGACGTACCGCCGATCGAGTACCCGGGCCATTACATTCCCAAGCGGGTGACGAACGCGGGGACCATCCGGTTCAAGAAGCGCCTGCTCTTCATCGCGAACTCGCTCAAGCAACAGGTCGTCGGCCTCGAGGAAGTCGATGATGGGGTCTGGTCCATCTACTTCTGCAACGTTCTCCTGGCGCGCGTCGATGAACGCGACTACGTCCTCCGCGCGTGAGGGCGCCGCGCGGTCCGATTTCGGGGGTATCCAAGTATGACCCTGCTCCTCATCGTCGCTCTACGGGCCGGCGCGCGATGCGTCATCACACCGCATCGGCGTCACGATGCCCGCCAGGCGCGCTCATCGCTCTACCAACATCAAATCGGGACACCACCAACGTCAGTTTCAACAAGTGTTACCCATGTTCCCGGTTGCTCAGGGTCTCCTGGGCCCGGTATGCTTAAACCTTGGGACGGGCTCAGCGATGCAAGATTTCGTAGATCGCGCCGTTCGAGAGCGAGACTACAAACAGGTTGCCGTTGGGTCCAGTCTGAATGTCGGTGCCGATCCCAAAATCCCGGCCGATGAGTAGGCTTTCGCTCTCGGTGACGTCGAATTTGCAGAGGTTGTCCGCCACGCGATCCTTCAGTCCCGGGCCCTTGACACCGATCTTCATCCGGTTGCCGGTCAGGCTGAAGCGGAACAGTTGACCGCCCTCCAGGAATGTTCTGGAGGCGCCCATGAAGAGGTCGCCCTCGTAGTGCGGCCCGAGCGCCCGGCCGGTTATGAAGCCGATGCCGGCCGGGGCCACGTCAAACTTCCAGCTGAACTCCGGGTCTGAGTAGTGCGCGCCGGGTAGCATGAAAAGCCTTGAGAGAGCCTCCGCGGGGGTGTCTGCGATCAGAGTGGGCGGCCAGCGGATCTGCTGCAGCCCGAAGTAGGGGGTGTCGAGGCACGGGTCGTTGCCGAGACTGGTCTCGATCGCCTTGTACTCAGCGATACGCGAGACCGGCCCCATGATCTGCACCCATCCACCGTTCTGCCCGGGCGTCACGCGGTTGAGTTCGGCGAAGGAGTCGTCGCCGTTCTCCTGCAGCCATAGGTTGCCAGATTGGGGATCGAAGGCCATTCCGAAACTATTCCGATGACCGTAAGAGAAGAGCTTCTGGATGTTCGCGCCCACCTCTCCACCCATCGCGGCGCCGACGGCAAAGAATGGGTTGTCGGCCGGCGTGCTCCCGTCGTCGTTGAGGCGCAGGATGACCCCCGTGAGATGCGCGTTGTCTGGTTCCGGCCCGCCGAACTGGTCATCCGGAACTGTCGGCCCGGGGCATGTCGCCGTCGGACCACAGGGAAGGTTCTGCAAGTGACCGCGCCGTCCAACTTCACCGATGAAGATGTAGAGCTTCCCATCCGGGCCGAAACGGATCACGCCACCATTGTTGTTGCCCCGAAGGGGTTGGCCGGCGTCCGCCTGGAAGGCGCGTAGCCCGATCAGGTTGTGGTCGAACGTGAGCGTGGAGGTGGAGCCATTCCACACAAAGCGGTCCACGCGGTTGCCCAGCAGAGGCACCTCGGCCAGATTGACGCTGTCCGCGCCGGTCGTGCTCACTGTCCAAAAGATGTAGACCCCGGGATTACTTGGAAAGCCCGGGTGCAGGGCAATCCCCAGCAGCCCCCGCTCGGAGGCGGAGTTAACGGCCAAGTCCAGCACGGTACTCTGGATGACGCCGTTTACGACTCGCTGCACCCTGCCTGTAGCCTTCTCTAGCACCAAGATGTCAGTGGGACCAAGGAAGGCCATAGTGGTGGGTTGGTTCAGGCCGTCTACTACTGTCCGGACCGTCAAGTTCGGGTCCAACATCGTCGGATCTGCAGCTTGTGCCTCCCCACCGTGCATCGTGCTGGAACAGATGGCCACCACAAGAGCGGCAACCAGCACCAGCAGATGATTCAATCTTTTCATCGACGTATCCTCCTTTCGAAATTGCCTAACTACTATTGGACTGCAACGCCGTCATCTGCCACGAGATGCCCGCATCTAACAGTGGATGCGAGCATCTTTGCTTGGATGGCGCCCCGGCATCTGCATGGAGATTCTCTCCGCTCGACCCCGGGCATCCACTATTGGATGCGGGTTCGTCGACGATGCGGCTGTTGAGGCCGAGCGCGACCACGCGATCGTAAAGCAACTGCCAGACCTTCGCTATGGATTCCACGTCCCTCCGGCCTGCTTCACCCGGTCGCGGACTGCCACGTCGGCAAAGGCGACGCGTAACCCGACGATCTGCTCGTGGCCGAAGCGAGGCGGTGGCGGTTCCCAATCGCGTTCGGCGACGGGGACGTCCAGAGCCAGCACTTCCCGGTAGAGGAACAGCAGCGCGCTGAGTGCCTGGTTCTGCGTGGAGGCGGCCACCTTCCCGTCGACGGCCAGCGAGGTGAGGAAGCGCGTAAGCTCCGGCGCGCCCTGTCAGTGGGGTGGCGCTTGCCGTGAAAAAGGATATAGCGCCGGATCCAGGCGACCAGTGTCGGGTATGGCATGAGCAGGCTCATCTAAAGACTCCCGGTATCGGCTTCAGTGGTCCAGCAGGGTAGGCGATTATCCAGAGCTCCCGCAAGCCGCAATTCCGATACAGCCGCGGGCGTGCAGAGTCCGGTGCCGTCACCCACCGCGCTATTGCGCCAGCGCTCCACCGTCGATGACCAGCTCGCTCCCGGTCATGTACGACGAGTCGTCCGACGCCAGATAGAGCACCACGCTCACGATCTCGGCCACCGTTCCCATCCGCCCCAGGGGAACCCGTTGCAGCCGTTGCCGCAGGACCTCCGGGTCGGGCATGGCGCTGTGGAGCATTTCCGTGTCGACCGGGCCGGGATGCACCGAGTTGCAGCGGATCTTGTCCTTGGCGTGCTGGCTCGCCGTCACCTTCGTGAAGATCCGGATGGCGCCCTTGCTCGCCGCATAGGCGGGCTCCTGGTGCAGTGACTGCCCGATCCCCGCCACCGAGGAAATGTTCACGATCGAGCCGCCACCCGTCTGGCGCATGGCCGGAATGGCGTACTTCGTGCCCAGGAAGACGCCCTTGGCGTTCACGGCCATCACGCGATCCCACTCGGCGGCCGTGCGGTCCTCGATCGCGACCCGCGGGATGACGATCGCGGCGTTGTTGATCAGGATGTCGAGCCGGCCATGGCGGCCGGTCGCCAGCTTGACGGCGTTCTGCCAGTCCGCCTCGTTCGTGACGTCCAGATGCACGTAGGCGGCTTCGCCCCCGGCGGCGCGGAGAGCGGCCTCGACCTTCTTGCCCTCGGCGTCGAGGATGTCGCCAAACACGACCTTCGCGCCTTCGCGGGCGAACGTCTCGGCTTCCGCCGCTCCCTGTCCTCGCGCCCCGCCGCTGATCAGCGCGACCTTCCCGTCCAGCTTCCCCATCTCTGTCTCCCTCTTCGGCCGCCCCTCAGCGCGCGGGCGCCGGATGCGTGGCGGCCCAGTGTTTGGCGATGTCGATGCGCCGCGTGAACCACACGCCCTTGTGGCGTCCGATATAGTCCAGCGCGCGCTCAAGGCCGGCCGCCCGCGAGGGATGCCCGATGAGCCGCAGGTGCAACCCGAGCGACATCATCTTGGGCTGCGTCTGGCCCTCGCGGTAGAGCACGTCGAAGCCGTCCTTCACGAACGTGAAGTAGTCGTCGGCGGTGAACAGGCCACCGCTGCCGAACTTCGAATCGTTGGCCGTGAGACTGTACGGCACCACCAGGTGTGAGCGCTCGTTCACGCGCACCCAGTAGGGCAGCTCGTCGTTGTAGGCATCCGAGTCGTAGAGGAAGCCTCCCTCCTCGACGAGGAGGCGCCGCGTGTTCACGCTGGGCCCGTACCGGCAATACCAGCCCATCGGCCGCGCGCCGACCGTCTTCTTCATGGACTCGACGGCCATCTGGATGTGCTTGCGCTCTTCGTCCTCGGGGAGCTCGTAGTGCTTGATCCACCGCCAGCCGTGCGAACAGACGTCGAACCCTGCCTCGCGGATGGCGGCGGCCACCGCCGGGTTGCGCTCGAGGGCCAGGGCACAGCCGAAGACGGTGAGCGGCAGCCCCCGCTCCTTGAAGAGGCGCAGGACGCGCCAGAAGCCCACGCGGCTGCCGTACTCGAACAGGCCTTCGGCGGCGAGGTCCCGGCCCTTGACCCCGTAGTTGGTGGAGCCGGACTCGGTCAGCGTGGCCTCGGAGAAGCCGTCGTCGTGGACGTTATACTCGGAGCCTTCTTCGTAGTTGATCACGAAGTTCACGGCGATCCGCGCCTCGCCCGGCCAGCGCGGGTGGGGAGGATTGCCGCCGTAGCCGACGAGGTCTCGCGGATAGGGGGTAGACATGGGCGAGATTCTAGAACATCTTCACGTCGAGGAGGACACGCCGATGGTCCCCGCCCTGATTCTCTCGTCCGATTCTCACGTCTTCGAGCCGCCCGATCTGTGGACGACGCGGATCGACGCGGCGTTCCGCGATCGGGCGCCCCGGATGCAGCGGATCGACGGCGCCGACCAGCTCGTGGTCGAGGCGGATCAGGTCATCTCCGGGATCGGGCTCATCTCCAACGCCGGCGCGCGGTTCGAGGCCCCCGAGACGATCTCCGGTCAGGGGCGCTTCGAAGACGTGCCTCGGGGTGGGTACGACCCCGATCAACACCTGAGAGACATGGAGCTCGACGGGGTGGCCGGCGAGGTGCTGTATCCATCGCAGGGCCTCTTTTACTTCCGGGTGACGGACACCCCGCTGATGTCCGCCATCTTTCGCGCGTACAACGACTGGCTCGCCGACTTCTGCAGCGCGGACCGGTCGCGGCTCAAGGGCATCGCGATGATCAACCTGGACGATGTCCAGGACGGCATCAGGGAGCTGGAGCGCGCCGCCCGCAGGGGCCTCGCCGGAGCGATGATCACGGAGTATCCGCTCGAGCACCGGCGCTACGACCAGCCCGAGTACGAGCTGTTCTGGGCTGCCGCCGAGGCGCTCGACATGCCGCTGAGCCTGCACACCGCCACACGACGCCAGGGCAAGATCCGCGGCGCGGGAGAGAAAACGCTGCGGGACGCGAGCAGCCGGGCGACGAAAGCGTTCTATCCGGCGCTCTCGATGTGCGACATGATCTTCTCGGGCGTTTTCGAGCGCCACCCCGGTCTCACGCTGGCCATCGTCGAGTTCGAGCTCGCGTGGGCGCCCCACGTGCTCTCCAGCATGGACTACACGTATCGCGAACGCCACGGCGAGGCGATCTATCGATTCAAGGACGGTATGCGCCCCAGCGACTTCTTCCGTCGCAACGTCGTGCTCAGCTTCCAGGAGGACGCCATCGGCATTCGCCTTCGCGACACGATCGGAGTCGACAACATGATGTGGGGCTCGGACTATCCCCACAGCGAGTCCACGTTCCCGCGGTCGCGCAAGATCCTGGCGGAGATCCTGGCCGGCGTGCCGGAAGACGAACAGGCGAAGATCGCCGGCGGCAATACGGCGCGCGTGTACCACTTCGACGTGGCGAGGCTGATGGCCCATGCTTGAGGAGCCGACCTCCCTCCGGGTCGACGACCCGGGTGTGCGAGCACTGTTCACCGAGGCCGCGCGCTTCCAGTCGTGGCTCGACGTGGAAGCGGCCCTGGCGCAGGCGCAGGCCGAGCTCGGCGTCATTCCGGACGGCGCTGCCCGCGAGATCGTCCGCAAGGCGCACCTGAAGCACCTGGACCTCGCGGCCGTGCGCGCCGGACTGGCGAAGACCGGACATCCGCTGGTGCCGCTGGTCTGGGCGCTGGATCGCGCGTGCGAGGGTGATGCCGGCGGCTACGTGCACTGGGGCGCCACGACCCAGAACATCACGCAGACCGGCCAGCTCCTCCAGGTACGTCGCGCCCACGAGATCTTCCTGCGCCAGCTCGCGACGATCCTGACCACGCTCGCCGACCTGGCCGAGCGCACCAAGGACGACTTGCTCCCGGGCCGCACGCACGGCCAGCACGCGGTGCCCGCGACGTTCGGCTTCAAGGTGGCGGTGTGGATCGACGAGCTCTGCCGCCACGTGGATCGCCTGCGCGGCTGTGAAGGCCGCGTGTTTGTGGCGATGCTGGGCGGCGGGGCCGGGACGCTCGCCTCGCTTGGCGAGCTCGGGCTCGCCACCCAGGAGAAGATAGCGGCTCGCCTCGGGATGCGCGCGATGCCCGTGCCCGCGCGGACCATCGGGGACCACCAGGCCGAGTACGTCATGCTGCTCGGCATGCTCGCCGCGACCGGCAGTAAGATCGGGCGCGAGATCTACACCCTGATGAAGCAGGAATTCGGCGAGGTCGAGGAGCCGGTGCCGCCCGGCACGGTGGGCAGCAGTACGATGCCCCAGAAGCGCAATCCGAAGCTGTCGCAGGACATCATCGCCGCCGCGGCAGAGATTCGCGCCCTCGTGCCGCTGGCTCTGGAGGCCATGCAGACGGAGCACGAAGCCGACCGGACGACGAGCATCATGATGAGCCGGGCGATGGTGCAGGCCTGCGAGCTCACCGGCGATTTGCTACAGCGGCTGGTGGTGCTCTTCGGCGGGCTCCAGGTGTTCCCCGCGCGGATGCGGGAGAACCTCGATCTCTCCGGCGGTCTGATCATGGCCGAGGCGCTCATGCTGGAGCTCGGCAAGCAGATCGGACGGCAGCGGGCTCACGATGCGGTCTACGACGCGGCCCAGGCCTCGGTCACTCAGTCGCGCCCCTTTCGCGAGATGTTGGCCGCAGACCCGCATGTGAGCGCTCGTCTCACGACGCCTCAGGTCGACGCCTTGCTCGATCCCGCCCGCTACACGGGGCTCTGCCGCCAGTTCGCCGAGCGCGGGGCCGCGACGGCGCGCAAGGTCGCCGCGACCATCGAGCGCTGCGCTTCCTAGGACTTCGTCCATCACACTAGCGCGCCAAGGGGTGCAGGACGTCGATCGCCCACCCCACATTCAGGCGCTCCCCCAGCCAACCCGGCGTGGCGGTCCGCGCATTCAAGACAAGCCCCGCCGCATCGTGCTGCGCTCGCAGGACCGTCAGGGGATCGCGGGGCACTTCGGAAGGACGCGGGACCTCGGGCAGGATCCGGCCGTCCGGTCTGCGGAAGCTAAGCTCGCCATCGGGCTGTCGATCGACCTGGAAGCCCTCTTCGTGAACGGCGCGGTGGTGCCGGCGACAGAGCAAGGCGAGATTCGAGAGGGTGGTGGGGCCCCCTTGGGCCCAGTGACGGATGTGATGGCCCTGGCCGAAGCGGAGCCCGCAGCCCGGGAAGCGGCAGCCGCGGTCTC
>WNFU01011068.1_pt1 | contig 14776 bp, 14 predicted proteins | sample 5400121 | NCBI WGS metagenome assembly WNFU01 (sample SAMN13153360, study PRJNA577476) | soil metagenome | isolation source: 100 cm soil or saprolite under grassland replicate 1 | place: USA:California | collected 2016-06-15
GTTGTTGAGTTATCAAAACGAAGGGAATGTAAGTGCTTGCTCCGAATGCGCGAGTCTGCCGGTGTGGCTGTCGAGATGGTTCTTCAACGGATCGCTTTCAACGGCCACAGTGATCGCCGTTGTGTTATTCGTCGTTTTGGCATTCACGTTTTATTTTGTATTTCCTTTATTTAAGACGCATGAATTCTTGCTGACCGCGGCATTGCTCCTCACTCTGCTGGTCAGCCCCTATCTTTACAATTATGATTTTCTATTGTTACTGGTCCCATTTGCAGTTCTCCCCAGACAAGGCAATCTTCTAAAAATCATTATCGTCCTTATTTGTTATTTTATTCCCTCGTTTGCGCTTCTGCTCCTGGGCCGCGCTGGGAACATTTCCTTGATCCTTGTGACGATTGTTCTCTTCGCACTTCTTTATCTGCACATGCTTCGCATTCTTCGAATGAAAAACTCTGTCATTGACTTTACTGGGCGCGCGGCATAAAATACCAACAATTAAATACGACCAGTCAGCGGCGAAGCTGGTGGAAGTCCAGCACTGTCGCGCAACTGTGAATTCGAAGATCGATACTCGAATAAGTCAGGTCGCCCGCTTCGAAGATCGATACTCGAATAAGTCAGGTCGCCCGCTCTGGTCGGTTCTACCACTCTCTCGCGGAAAGGAGGTGGAGGACGGCCACTCGGATTGCCTCTCCAACCTCCCCAGCATTGTCTGGGGATTTTGATTCTCGTAAAACTGAAAGACCTGACAGGTTTTCAAGCGGAGTCTTCTAACGAGATACTTTTGCAGATGAAGTCGCTTACCGCTTGTCTCACGCATAACATGCGTAAGTTAACTTTTTATATGGATTTGTAGCTTGAAATTCAAATATAAAGTTAAGTAAATTATGCGGCACTCCGTAAATAAGAAACACTTCGTAAAAACCTGTCAGGTCCCAAACTGGAGAAAATATGTTACGAAAAATTTTCTTAATTACTTTACTCATCGGCTTGATCACCGCCTGCGCGCCCCAAGCCACGCCCACAGCAGTTGCCACCCCATTGACGTTCACTGACGGACTTGGGCACGAAATCACTCTCAATGGTCCAGCACAGCACATCATTTCCCTTGCACCCTCTAACACCGAAATCCTGTTTGCCATCGGTGCGGGAGATCAAGTCGTTGGACGCGATGCATTATCCGATTTCCCTGAAGCCGCAAAAAATGTAGCAGATATTGGTTCCACATTTGATGCGTTGAATACAGAACAGATCGTTTCCCTTAAGCCTGATCTGGTCCTGGCTGCCGAAATCAACACGCCCGAGCAGGTGAAGCAGCTCGAAGATTTGGGTTTAACAGTCTACTACCTGAAGAATCCGCTGACGCTGGAAGAAATGTATGGCAATCTGGAAATCGTCGCGCAGTTGACCGGACATGAGCAGGAAGCTGCCACTCTTATCGAATCACTCAAGGCGCGCGTGGCTGCCGTAGATGAGAAGATCGCTCCGATCAGTTCGCGTCCGAATGTTTTTTATGAGTTGGATGGCACTGATCCGGCCAAGCCTTATACAGCGGGCAAAGGGACATTCATCACTCAGTTGATTGATCGTGCCGGTGGACACAATATTGCAGCCGATCTGGATGGTTATCCTCAGATGAGTCTCGAGCAAGTGGTGGCTGCCGATCCGGAGTTTATCATTCTTGGCGACGCCCGCTATGGAGTCTCCCCTGAATCGATTGCCCAACGCCCTGGCTGGGAAAACTTGAGCGCGGTAAAGAATGGACACGTCCTGCCATTCAATGATGATCTGGTCAGCCGCCCGGGTCCACGCTTGGTGGATGCGTTGGAGGAATTAGCAAAGCTGTTGAGACCAGAGTTGTTCCAATAAGGGTAAACACGTACACAAGTAAACAGGTAGGCACGTTCGATACTTGTCTACTTGTGTACCTGTATTCTCTTCCCATGCGTAACCCTTTCATCATTACCCTGCTTGCATTAGGCATCATGCTCATTCTGAGTATGGCGATTGGCTCGGTGTTCATCCCACCCACGGAGGTATGGCGCGTCTTGACGGGTACTGCATCGAATGAAACATTCCGAACGATCCTTTTGAACATCCGTCTGCCGCGCACCGCGTTGATCGCGTTGGTCGGCGCGGCACTAGCGGGGAGCGGCGCAACCTATCAAGGGTTGTTCCGCAATCCATTGGCTGACCCCTATCTGATCGGCGTGGCTGCCGGCGCGGGATTAGGTGCGATTCTGGCGATGTCCCTGAACTGGCCCTATACGATACTTGGACTATTGGCTGTCCCTCTTGCAGCGTTTATCGCCAGCCTTTTGACTGTTTATCTCGTTTACACCTTTGCTCACATTGGCAGAACCGTACCGACCACGAATCTAATTCTGGCGGGTGTGGCGGTTTCATCGTTTGCCACATCCATCACAACATTTCTCATGCTTCGTTCGTCGGGTGAAGTTCGGCGGGCTATCAGCTGGTTGTTAGGTGGCGTGAGCCTGGTCGGTTGGGATGTCACGCTGGCGCTCATCCCCTATCTTGCGATTGGCATGACCATGCTGGTCTTGACTGGATATTCCCTGAACCTCCTGCAGTTCGGCGATGATCAGGCTGTGCAAATGGGTCTGAATGTTCGCCGCGCAAAGTTCATGATTATCGTCGCCGCATCGCTCGTTACTGCGGCGGCAGTCTCGTTTGCAGGCATTATTGGCTTTGTGGGTCTCATCGTGCCGCATGTGGTGCGGATCTGGTGGGGCGTGGATTACCGCCGGCTGATTCCGCTCAGCATTCTGGGCGGTGCCTCGGTTTTGTTGTTCGCGGATGTGCTATCACGGATCGTGCTGGCTCCTCAGGAATTGCCTGTTGGTATTGTCACTGCATTGGCGGGCGCGCCGTTTTTCCTATGGGTATTGAGACGCGCAAAGAATCAGGGACTATGGTGAATCAAATGTTCAACAAGAAAATAAAGAAGGGATTGGTGATCGTCAATACGGGGAATGGCAAAGGCAAGAGCACCTCAGCGTTTGGTGTTCTCCTGCGTGCCTGGGGACGCGGCTTCCGCGTTTGTGTCGTGCAATTTATTAAGGCAGAAACCGGTCAATGGGGAGAGATCAAAGCCGCGAAAAAACTTGGTATTGACTGGTTTGCAACTGGTGATGGCTTTACATGGACTTCGAGAGATATGGACGAAACCATTGCGCGTGCTCTCTATGGGTGGGAGATCGCCAAAGAAAAAATCACTAGTCGTAATTATGATGTGATCATTTTAGATGAATTTACTTATGCCATGCACTTTGGCTGGCTGGATACAACCCAAGTGATCGATTGGCTTAAAGCTAACAAGCCTGAAGATTTGCATCTTATTATTACCGGCCGCGATGCACCACAGGCCTTGATCGATTACGCGGATCTTGTCACCGAGATGCGCGAAATCAAACATCCATTCACCACACAGGGGATTCAGGCGCAGCCTGGGATTGAGTTCTAATCATGCAACTCGAAGAAATCATCAAAGAAATCAAACCACTCGATGAATCAGCTATGCAGACAGCGCGTGCGCGTCAGAATACTTTGACCAAGCCGCGCGGGAGCTTGGGACGACTGGAGGAACTTTCGATTCAACTTGCGGGAATGATAGCGAATCCATTTCCCTCCATGGAACGAAGAGCTGTCATTGTGATGGCGGCAGATCATGGCGTTGTGCTCGAAGGAGTCAGCGCGTATCCTGCAGAAGTCACGCCACAGATGGTATTGAACTTTCTAGGCGGTGGCGCGGCGATCAATGTACTAGCGCGACAGGCTGGCGCGCGTATCATCGTTGTGGATATGGGGGTCGCCGCGGATATTGATGACCCGGGTGCGAAGCTTATCAGCCATAAGATGGGATTCGGAACCGCGAATCTGGCAAAGGGTCCCGCCATGACGCCTGAACAAGCCCGGGAATCCATCCAACGTGGAATCGAAATCGCAGAGGCCGAAATCGAGCGCGGAGTGGACATCTTGGCAACGGGCGATATGGGGATTGGGAATACGACAGCTTCGGCAGCAATCGCCTGTGCGTTGATGAATCGGAACCCTGAGGAGATCGCGGGTCGTGGTACAGGTGTGGACGATGACGGATTAAGAAGAAAGATCGATGTGATTGCACGCTCATTGGAGATCAATCAACCCGACAGAAACGATGCACTGGACGTACTGACAAAGGTGGGCGGCTTTGAAATTGGCGGACTGGTGGGTGTGATTCTGGCCTCGGCCGCCAGCCGCAAACCTGTCGTGGTGGATGGCTTCATTTCTACGGCGGCGGCGATGCTCGCAATGTCTCTTGCACCCGCGGCGCGTGACTATATGATCGCGGCACACGCCTCGCAGGAACGCGGGCACAAGCTGATGCTCGAATGGCTCGGTTTGAATCCGCTGCTCGACCTGAATCTGCGGCTCGGCGAAGGCACCGGTGCAGTACTGGCATTTCATCTTATTGAAGCCTCAGCGCGAATTTTATGTGAGATGGCAACGTTTGACGAAGCAGGCGTGAGTGATAAGGAATGACTGTTTATCGCTTGTCTCATAAATGACTAAACTTTTTGGTGCAGATTACGAGTGAATATCACAAGTTCGGTTTAGTAAATCATGCGATACTCTGTAACACAAAGGACACGACACTTGCACCGCACGATTTGCTAAGCAAATCGAGTGCAGGTGAGTACACTAAGGGAAATCCAAAGGAGTTCCTGGTTTTGCAATCTTATAGACCTTTGAGTCCTTAGTGTTTAGAGTTTTTTACATGCGAACCTTGCGAATTGCTTTTGGATTGATGACCACGCTTCCATTCCGACTCCCCGCGGATTGGTCGGCGGGCGATAGCGGCCGCGCCTCCGTATGGTATCCATTCGTGGGATTGATCATCGGTGCGTTGACGTGGCTAGCATGGAAAGGTGCGACCTTTGTATTTCCTCCGTTAATAGCAGGAATTACAACGCTGATTGTTGGGGTCGCCTTGACAGGCGGATTACACCTCGATGGACTCGCGGATTGTTGCGATGGCTTGTTCGCCAGTGTGCCCTCAGAGCGCAGATTGGAGATCATGAAAGATCCACATGTGGGTGCCTTTGGCATGATTGGTTTAATCCTGGTTTTATTTCTCAAAGCCGCGGCACTCACTTCGTTCGCATCTCTCACTCCTGTTTCAAATCTTGGCATCCTGCTTGCAGCCAGCCTGGCGCGTTGGTGCATCCTGCCAGCCGGGCTGATGCCGCTTGCGCGCCCCTGCGGCATGGGCGCAGACTTTGCATTGGGTTTTCGGCGTTCATTCATTATTTGGGGCGCGATAATTCCTTTGGCTCTTATGATCATGCTCAACCTGCGTGGAATTTTGGCTACGCTGATCGGAGTAGGTACAGCAGCTTTGATCCTGTGGCTGGTGAAGCTCCGCATCGGCGGCGTGACCGGGGATGTGTTTGGGATGATTGTTGAAATCGTCGAAACAGTTACGTTACTTACTTTTCTTATTGGAGCCTAATGCAAGCTTATCCTTTTCGTCTCGGCACAACCTCTTACATTATCCCCGCTGACATTTTGCCCAACGCGCATTATCTGGCTGGCAAAGTTCGGGATATTGAGTTGATTCTCTTTGAAGTAGATGATGGACCGAATAATCTGCCCTCCACAGAAGTGATCGACGAACTATTACTCATTGCCCAACAGCATGACCTGACCTATACTGTCCATTTGCCGCTCGATCTTAGGTTAGGTGAGGATGGCTCTGAACAAGATCAATCCTTGGTCAAAGCAAAACGTGTGATTGATTGCACGCGTGGACTGGATCCCTGGGCATACGTATTGCACTTAGATGGAAGATCGGTCCGCACTTCGACAGATGCGAGATCGATCAGGCGTTGGCAGGATCAATCGGTGCGCGCCTTGGAGTTGGTTTCCGAATGGGCAGACAGCGCAGAGAAACTGGCGGTAGAGAACCTTGAGACCTACCCGCTCGATTTCATTCAACCGGTGTTGGATCGTATCCCCGTCAACCGTTGTGTGGATATCGGTCACTTATGGCTGGATGGTCATGATGCCATTCCTTATTTGCAGGCAGCATTGCCGCGTACGCGCGTCATCCATATTCATGGCATCTTGGAACGCGACCATCGCTCGCTGGTATTCATGCCGCAGGAAAAAGTGAGGGAGGTATGGAAGGAACTTATTCATGCGAATTATGAAGGTGTGTTGACTCTGGAGATTTTTTCGGAAGAGGATTTTATTTCTTCGTTGGAAGTAATTGAGAGATTATCGTCATGACAGCAAGAACATTGATGATACAGGGAGCTAGTTCTTCCGTCGGGAAAAGCCTGTTGGTCACGGCCTTGTGCCGCATCTTTGCTCGTCGCGGCCTGAAGGTTGCCCCGTTCAAGGCACAGAATATGTCCAATAATGCCGCGGTCTGCCCAGACGGTTCTGAAATTGGCCGCGCACAAGCCTTGCAGGCTCATGCGGCAGGGACGCCACTCTCTTCTGATCTAAATCCAATTTTGATCAAACCTGAAGCCGATACGCGCAGTCAAATCGTCTTGGATGGACGACCGTTCAAGTCTCTAAGCGTATACGATTATTACACCTATAAGCAAATTCTGTGGGATCATGCTACGGCGGCACTCGACCGTTTACGCGCGCAAAACGATTTGGTGATCATCGAAGGTGCAGGGAGTCCTGCGGAATTGAATCTAAAAGAAGGGGATATTGTCAACATGGCGATTGCGCGCTACGCCAATGCCCCGGTATTGCTTGTGGGTGATATTGACCGCGGTGGAATCTTTGCTCAGCTTCTTGGAACGCTATGGCTGCTGGAACCTGATGAACGTCAACTCGTACGTGGATTCTTAGTCAACAAATTTCGCGGCGATATTCGCCTTTTTGAGGAGGGTATTCGCGTCCTGGAGGAAAAGTCAGAGCTTCCGGTGCTGGGCGTGGTCCCTTATCTAAAGGATCTAAACTTGCCTGAGGAGGACGCGGTTGCACTCGATCAACAGGGATTTGATCCACGTGCCGATTCAACATCTATTGACATCGTGGTCATCCACCTGCCAGTGATTTCAAACTTTGATGATTTTGACCCCTTTCGCAATGACCCTGGAGTGCAGGTGCGATATGCTACACAAGCCTCTGATATTGGACAGCCAAAGGCCATCATCTTGCCGGGGACCAAGAGTACGATGGCTGACCTATCCTGGCTGCGGGAACGCGGCTTTGACAAAGTCATTCGAGAGCATGTTCAGAGAGGTGGGTCGGTGGTTGGTATCTGTGGTGGTTATCAGATGCTCGGCCAAAGGATTCATGATCTTGAACACATCGAATCTTCAAATGATAATGTCGAAGGTTTGGGCCTTCTGCCAAGCGAGACGTTCTTCATTCCAGAGAAAGCCACCTATCAGGTTCAGGCACAGGTGATAGGGCGAAATGCGTGGCTGGCAAATTTATCTGAGTATGATCTGCAAGGCTACGAGATCCATATGGGGCGCACAAACAGCGATTCAACATGGCTCAAGATCAACACGCGTAATGCGATGACTTGCGAATTTTCTGATGGTTCAATAACTGCAGATGGGCAGGTTTGGGGCTGTTATTTGCATGGCTTGTTTGGTAATACCGCATTCCGCCATGCATGGTTGACCAGCCTAGGTTGGATTTCTAAAAGTCAATCACTTGCTTCTCAAGCAATCGATCCGCTTGAAAAGTCTTTGGCTTATCTTTCGGATCAAGTAGAGGTGGCAGTTGATATTAGTGAGATTGAGCGAATGATATGGGCAGATTAATGTTGATCCTCGGCGGCGCGCGCAGCGGAAAATCATCTTATGCACAAAGTTTAGCTGAGGCAACTGGCAAATCTGTGACCCTTATTGCCACTGCGCAGGCGTTGGATGACGAAATGTCAGCTCGTATTCAAAAGCATCGCATGGCACGCCCGGCGAACTGGGAAACGCTTGAGGTTCCATTTGATATTGCAGCTTGTGTGCAACGAATAAAATCAAAAGTAGTGATTTTGGATTGCATCACTTTGCTCATCAGTAATCTTCTCATGCAGTTCGTAAATGATGACCTTGCCGATGAAGCACCATTCATGGCAGTGGTGCAAAAGGAAGTCAACGAATTGATCAGTACGCTTCGCATCTATGAACAGGATTGGCTCATCGTCTCGAACGAGGTCGGGCTGGGACTAGTTCCGCCTTATCAAATGGGGCGCGTCTATCGGGATGCCATTGGCTGGGCAAACCAGCAACTGGCGCGTGAGGCCAATACAGTCATTTTTATGGTCGCAGGTATTCCAACTATTATCAAGTAGGTTTATATGCAAATCACCATTCGCGAAATTGACAAAGATATCCTTCAGGATGTAAACAAGTGTGACGGTACTTTCACAGTTGATTCCAAGCTGGTTTTGCACGCAGAGAATGGCATTATCCGATACTCAGTTGTCAGTGTTGAGCCCTATGAAAAGCAATATATATTTGAAGAAAAGGATTATCCGAGTTGTATCTCCAATCCGAATAAGACTATATATTTTGCATACGTTAATGGTCAGTTAGCAGGACAAACTGATGTCATCAAGTACTGGAATACTTATGCACGGATTGATGACTTTATTGTGGATGTCCGGTTCAGGAGGCGCGGCGTTGGGCATGCCTTGATGCAGCGAGTTGTGGACTGGGCAAAAGCCAGGCAGCTTCCCGGTATCATGTTGGAAACGCAAAATAACAATGTCGCCGCCTGTCGGTTTTATGAAAATTTCGGATTTCGGCTGCGTGGTTTTGATACATATTTATATAGTGGTATGAATCCGTCTACTGATGAAATTGCCTTGTATTGGTATTTCGTTTTCTAACGTTTCCTATGAGGATCATTTTGAATAAACGCTTTGAAACAACTTTCAATATGTTCAAAGAATTAGGATTTTGGTGAATGGCTAACATTATCAAACCTCCATCGCCATTACAAGATGGCTTTTCCGTTTTTCTCGGCGGGAGTATTGAATTAGGAAGTGCCGGAAATTGGCAAACACTTCTGGAAGAGAAGTTGTCCGGAACCGATGTCATTCTTTTCAATCCCCGCCGGGAGTATTGGAATCCATCCTGGATTCAAAGCCAGGCAAATCCAAAATTCCGTGAACAGGTTGAATGGGAATTAGATGCGCTAGAAAAGGCAAATATCATTGTCATGTATTTTGAACCAGATACAAAATCTCCCGTTTCCTTATTGGAGCTTGGTTTATTTGCCCGTACTGGAAAGATGATTGTTTGTTGCCCTGAAGGATTTTGGCGGAAAGGGAATGTAGATATTGTTTGTGCAAGATATGGTGTGAAACAGGTTGAATCATTGACTGACCTTGCAGAGCACATTATTCGAATCGCCAGTGAAAATGGAATGACAGAATGCTGAAAATTCAAAACCTAGCAGTTGATTATGGCACTCGCCGCATTTTGCACGGCGTTTCCTTTGAGGTACAAAGTGGAGAAGTCCTGGCGCTGATCGGACCGAACGGCGCTGGCAAATCGACGTTGATCCGGGCGGTAAGCGGCGTGATTCCCATCGCAAGCGGACATGTCCGCACCAATGGAGATGACTTCGCTTCGCTTTCGACTCTTCAACGCGCCCGATATATCGCCACCGTTCCGCAGGCGGTATCGCTGCCTCCCGCGTATGCCGTTTGGGAGACTGTTTTGTTCGGGCGCACACCCTATCTTGGATTTCTCGGTCAGCCCTCCAAAAGGGACGAAGAGATCGCGCGCCAGTCGCTGGCACGTGTGAGTGCGCTCCCGTTTGCAGAGCGACGCGTCGGTGAACTCTCCGGTGGCGAACAACAGCGTGTTCTTCTGGCGCGTGCGTTATGTCAATCCACTCCGATCCTGTTGCTCGATGAGCCCACCGCTCATCTCGATTTGCAATATCAGGTCAGTCTGTTGGAATTGGTGTCGGAGCTTGCTCATAAGGACAAGCTCGCAGTGCTGGTTGCATTGCATGATCTAAATCTCGCTGCACATTATGCGGACCGGATCGCGCTAATGGTTGCAGGGAACATCAAAGCAATAGGGAAAGCGAAGGAAGTTCTAAAACCTGAATTGATCGAAGATGCATATTGTTTACCTGTTCAAGTGGTCAAGCATCCATTTTTGGATATCCCACTCGTCTTGCCCAATCCAACGGGTCAGGAAAATTCAAACGCCAGGTGAAACGCCTGGCGTTTGAGTCTAGCAAATCGAATGATGATTTTCTAATGGCAATTGCTAGTGCCGCTGTCGGTGAATGTCGAGCCTGCGACAGGCACAAACTGCCAGTCATAGCTGTGCGAAGCGCTCATAGTTGTGCTCGTGTCCATTGAGGACCACTTCTGCCCCGGCGTTATAGAGGATCTGCCATATAGCTTGCATACTTGAAGCGCTGCCATGGGATGACCCCGAGGACCAGCGCGGTTTATGCCAGTACGCCAGAGCACACTGCTTGGGGTTCGCTGCGAGATCAGACTGAAGCCAGGTTCCCTGCGCGCCGCTGGCTGATACATCGATTTCAGAATTCAAAGCGTAAATGCGCCAGGCACCCAGATTGTAGGCATAGTAAGCCGGAGGATTATTGAAATATTGGAAGTAACCCGCCGCACCGGATGTATTGTAGTCATGATTGCCGGGTGAAGGCTTGGTTCGGGACTTATGACGTCCCCAGGTTGGGTTATAACAGTTTGTGAATTCCGAAGTTGTACCATTGTCATAAGCATTATCTCCAGTGGTGAAAACAGTGCCTGAAATGCCATCCAATAATTTTGCGGTTGCCTCATCATCGTTGTTACTGCATTTTGAGATATCCCCCGCCCCAACCAAGACGGCATCGCCAGAGGATGCCGTTGCAGTCCTGGTCGGCGTTGCTGTTTGAGTTGGATTGCTGGCAGAGGTGGGCGTCCGAGTGGGAGTCCGGGTAGCCGTGGGTGCCGTACCGCCCGTCTGGATAACGAGTTGAGGAGCGTTCGCGCCTGACTCGCGGCTGGCGAGGCTGAGGGCAGTGCTGCCAGAAGTGGTCAATCCTAAATTATAGGTCCCGTTGCCCGTGATATAAGCTGTGATGTTAACACTGGTCCAGGTGTTGCTAGTAACACTTCCAGAAGATCCGAGCACGTTCCCAACTGACGGGGCATTGTTATACGTAATACTGGACTCAACCCACGTATTGTCCGCTACGCTCCGGGCATCATAGCCAGCGGTCACCGCACTATTGGCATAGACTCGCAAAGTTGCACTAGTCACTGCGCCAGATAAACCTTGTACATTGAAACGCAAGTAACTGCGCACATCCGGGGAACCATCTACCCGTATTTGGGTGGCTGAGCCATAGTTGGTACTTGGATTGGAAGATTCCACATAGGAATCGGCAATGGATGTAAAAGTCAGGGTACCACCAGCCTGAGTGTTGATCGCCGTCGGTGTACGAGTGGGCGTTGATGTGGAGGCAGGTGGTTGAGTGGCAGTGGGTGCGGTGGAAGCAAAGGTGATGACCAGTTGCGGAGGATTGCTGCCTTCCCGTGAGGAGAACCGGACGTCATCGCGACTGTCGCCTGCCAGCACAAAACTGAATGTTCCATTGCCAGTTAACAAGGAGGTTATGTCATACTCGACCCAGGTGTTAGTAGTGTCCGCTGCGCCACTCGTACGCGCCGGGCGATTATTCCAGGTAATTCCCGTCTCGGTCCAGGTGTTGTCTGTGGCATAGATCGCAGGGCCATTGTTCGTATTGGCAGATGTAGAGTAGACGCGTAATCGAACATTTTGGATGGTTCCCGATACTCCGCTGACTGTAAAACGCAGATAGCTTTCGATGCTGCGATTGTTTGCTCGAATCACATCCAGGTAATTGATAGTCCCCGCGTTCGTATCTGGATTTTGTTCTTCAACCAGTGCATCCGCTTCTGCGGTAAAGGTAAGCGTGGATGCAGTTTGAAGTGCCAGTCCCTGATCTGAATGGCTGGGTATTGATATTGCGCCGGCTGGTGATACGTCGACAACCAGCATCAGGATCAATACCATCACGCGTATAGGGAAGAACCGTTTCGTTGTGAAGCCAGTTTTCATTTCCACTAAAGATTGTCTCCCTCTCGGTTTCCTATTCATATCGTCTCCTGTAGCTTCTTATCTTTTTGATCCGGTGCGGGTATGGAAAGACGTTCAGGCAAAGCATGTGAAGACACACTTCAATGTTCGCATAATGGTGAATTAACAGTGAAATATAAAATTGAAACTGTTATGAGCAGTGGTGTGGATTGTGATCAGGTCCGATGCAGGTCTCGGCTATCCATGAATAATCATGCCGGAAGACGAATATTCCCCGCTGTAATAAAAAGAATTCTTTAAATATCAGGTACTTCAGATGTTATTGTTTATAACGAAAATTTACAGCATTTAACATTACCAGATCATGTTAATGGAGCAGTCACATGCATAGTACATCGGTACTAGCTAAATTTCACGCCAGCTTAATTTCATTTGAAATTGTGCGACTTGTTATTGTGGAATCAAAAACTTCCGAGTGCTTTGCGCAGCATTTCGGAAGTTGCTACATGTTTACCTGTCTACGTATTTTCCTGTTCACTCTTTTAACCCCATTTCCACTTCGTCCCTTCTTTACTATCCTCGATCACAACCCCAAGTTCCTTCAATTTATTTCGGATTAGATCAGAGGTTGCCCATAACTTTTGTTTTCGCACTTCACTGCGTACTTCGACGAGCAGATCAACAAATTTATCCGCGCCACCCGAACCTTGTTTTTCCTGCAAACGCAAACCGAGTACTCCGGTCAATTCGCGCAGGGTGGCTTGCGCAGGTTGGAGCTGCTCATCCGTCGCGCTATTGTCTCGGGCGGTATTGATCGCTTTGACCAATTCATGCAACGCAGCGATGGCAAGCGGTGTGTTGAAGTCGTCGTCCATGGCATCGGTGAAGGCTTGTTGCGTGGTTTCGGTTTGGGTGGCAATCGCCGAAGCTGCTTCCGGAGAGAGTCCTTTGGCAGAAGCGGAAGCCGGTCGAAAGGCAGATTTGAGGCGCTCCAGCGATTTTTCGGCGGCGTCCTGTGTCTCTTCATTAAAGATCAGGGGCGCCCGATAGTTCCCGCTTAAGACCAGCATGCGCATCACATCGGCATCCCGTTTGGACAGAAAGTCCTTGATGCTGACGATATTGCCCAGCGACTTGGACATCTTCTCGCCACCGAGTTGTAACATGCCGTTGTGGATCCAATAGCGCGCAAAGGGCTTGCCGGTGTAGGATTCGGTCTGGGCGATCTCGTTTTCGTGATGCGGGAAGATCAGATCATTGCCACCGCCATGAATGTCGATCTGTTCGCCAAGTTCAGCCAGGTTCATCGCCGAGCATTCGATGTGCCAGCCCGGGCGTCCCTTTCCCCACGGACTGTCCCAGGAGATTTCACCCGGCTTGGCGGCTTTCCATAAGGAAAAATCCATCGGGTGCTCTTTCGCTTCGCCCACTTCGATGCGTGCGCCTGCCTGCATATCTTCGATTTTGCGTCCCGAGAGTTTGCCGTAATCCTCATCCTTGGTGACGCGGAAATAGACATCGCCATTCTGCGCTGCATAGGCATAGCCCTTATCGATCAGACCCTTGATGAATTGGATGATAAGCGGCATGGTCCGGCTGACCTGAGGGTTGGACGTAGCCGGCAGGACGTTCAGATTCTTGAGATCGTTTGTGTAATCTTCAATATAGCGCTGGGAGAGCTTAAGCGGTTCCTCGCCCAGTTGTTTGGCGCGGTTGATGATCTTGTCGTCCACGTCGGTATAGTTCATCACATGTTTGACCTTATAGCCGCGATATTCGAGGTAACGCCGAATGACATCGAACACCAAGGCCGACATGGCATGACCTACATGCGCCTCGTTATAAACCGTCACTCCGCAGACATATAGTTTGACGGTGTTCGGCTCGAGCGTTTGAAAATCTTCTTTTTTGCGTGAGAGAGTGTTGTATAAGCGGAGCATGAGCTTATTATAATCATAGTATCTCTACTATAGTAGATGATGGGCAGGAAGGGAGTATCTAATTTCGAGGTGCTATAAGGCTATGTCACACTGAGCGAAGCGAAGTGTCTCCCGAGAATTTCAGCCAATCGGCTGAAATTCTCGGGGATTCTCACCTGCACTCGATTTGCTTAGCAAATCGTGCCGGCGCAAGTGTCACTCCCTTCGGTCGTTCAGAATGACATGATCATTTTGATGCTAGATACTCTTGGCAGGAAAATCAAATCTCAATATAAAGTAAAACTTCGGAGAATTCTCCGAAGTTTTGTTTCCTATCGAACAGAAAAGAAGGACGTTATCTTTTCCGCTTCCCGTTTTCGTCTTCCACGCGGGCAAAGACCATGCGCCCGGCAGCCGTCTGCAGGACCTTGGTCACCACTACATCCTTATACTCACCGATGTAATCGTGCCCGTTCTCCACCACGACCATCGTTCCATCATCCATGTAACCCACACCCTGACCGAACTCCTTGCCTTCCTGAAAGATGTTCAGTGTCATTCGTTCGCTCGGCAGCACCACCGATTTCACAGCATTCGCCAGTTCGTTGATGTTCAGGATGGTCACGCCCTGCAGTTCGGCAATCCGGTTCAGGTTGTAATCGTTGGTCAGAATAGGACACTTGAGCTGACGCGCCAGCACCACCAGCTTGTCATCCACCTCGCGCACACCCTCGGCGTTGATGTCGCTGATGCGGACGAGGATGTTCGGCAGTTTCTGCA
>WNFU01011270.1_pt1 | contig 14773 bp, 15 predicted proteins | sample 5400121 | NCBI WGS metagenome assembly WNFU01 (sample SAMN13153360, study PRJNA577476) | soil metagenome | isolation source: 100 cm soil or saprolite under grassland replicate 1 | place: USA:California | collected 2016-06-15
GTGCCGCGATCGAGGGGCTCCTGGCCGCCTCGGTCTGACCTGTCATTCGCACTCGTCGGCGGTCCGCCTCCGGCGGACCGCCTCCGCCGGGGGAGTGCAGCAGCCCTGTTCGGCTCCGCTACCTCCGCCGGGCTGCTGCCCCCGGACCCCCCGATGGCACCGTCCGCCCTATCGTGGACAATGGAATGGCGGTTCGATCTCGGAGGTTTCCCTCTCGGTGGACAGCGTCGCACAGGAGTTCGACTCCCCGGTGGTCATCGACGTCACCGACGCGGACTTCCGCGACCGGGTGATCGAGGAGAGCAAGCGGCGGCCCGTGCTGGTCGACTTCTGGGCCGGGTGGTGCCAGCCGTGCCGGACCCTGTCCCCGATCCTGGAGCGCCTGGCGAACGAGAAGGGCGGCGAGTTCCTCCTGGCCAAGCTGGACGTCGATGCCAACCAGTACACCGCCTCGCAGTTCCGGGTCATGAGCATCCCGAACGTGTGGGCGTTCGTGGACGGCAGGCCGGTCGACCAGTTCATCGGGGCGCTGCCCGAGCAGGCCGTCCGCCAGTTCGTCGACCGGTTCCTCCCGACCGAGGCCGACCGGGAGGCGGCCCAGGCCGCCCAGGCCGCGGAGACCGGGGACGTGGAGTCGGCCGAACGCGGCTTCCGGGAGGCCCTGGCGGAGGACCCCGGGAACCGTGCGGCTGGGCTCGGGCTGGCGCGCATCCTGGTGGAGCGCGGCGACCTGGACGAGGCCAGGGACGTGGTGGCGCCGCTGCTCCCGGACCCCGACGCCGAGCGCCTGCTGGCGGCGATCCGGTTGTCGGAGTGGTCTGTTCCCGATGCCTCCGATCCGCTGGCCACGCCGAAGCGAATGGCGGCGGAGGGACGGTGGCGCGAGGCGCTCGACGGGTTCCTGGGCGCGGTGGCCCATGCCCCGGAGCACCGTGACGCGGCGCGGGAGGCCATGCTCGACGTGTTCGCCGTGCTGGGTGACGACGACCCGATCACGCGGGAGTACCGCCCCCAGCTGGCCGCAGCGCTGTTCTGATTCCAGCCCCGCGCCCCGACGAGGCCTCCGTCGTTTGAGCCTGGACAGTCGCGAGATCGTTCGGATACAAAGGACGCTCGCACGAAGGGAGACGAGATGGACAGCACGACCACCCGGGAGGCAGGCGGCGGCACCGCGGCGAGCTCCATGCTGGGCTCGTGGAGATGGCGAGCGAAGAACCTTCAGCCGTCGCTTCGCTACCGCAGGAGCCACCAGCCGGTCCCGGAGGAGGCCGCCCGGGTCGTCGACGCCCTCAACCGAGACGGCGCCGCGGTCACGTCCGTCGACGCCCTGGTGGGTCAGGACGGACTATGGGAGGAGCTCAAGCGGTACGCGGACCGCGCGGCGGAGGCCCACGCCGCCGAGCTGGAGGAGGCCCGCCGGACCGCCGATGTCGAGACCCCCGGCAAGAGCTACATCTTCAAGCTCGTCCGGGGGCCCGTGACCCTGACGCCCGAGAACGACATCCTGGCCCGCTTCGCCGTCCAGCCGGCCATCCTCGGGATCGCGAACGCCTACGTCGGCATGTACACGAAGCTCCGGAACGTCGACATCTGGCACACGCTGAAGTCGAGCCTGCCCGCCCGCGACTCGCAGCTGTGGCACCGGGACCCTCCGGACGACCGCCACCTCGTGAAGTTCTTCGTGTACCTCACGGACGTGGACGAGGGGTCGGGCCCGTTCATCTACGCCGGGGGGACGCATCCCAAGGGGGACGTCCACGGCATGGCCGCGGCCACGAAGATGAAGAAGGCGTGGCGGACGACCGACGAGCAGATGGCCGAGATCGCCCCGCCGGAGCGATGGATCAACGGGGTCGGACCGGCCGGGACGATCGTCATCGCCGACACCCGCGGCTACCACAAGGGCGGCGAGTGCCGGGATCGGGACCGGATCCTGTACCACCTGCTGTTCAGCTCCGCGGGGCACCGCAAGCCGGGCAGCAAGCTCGCCCAGCCCGTCAACGTCTCCGGTGAGCTGAGCGCCGAGCAGCGGTTCGCCCTGGGCGCGTAGGGGGCCCAGGGCCTCGGGCTGACTGTCCGCTCAGGCGCTCGCCGCGGCCTCGAGGTCCGAGCGCAGGCGCTGCCGGTCGGCCTTCCCCGTGGACGTCCGGGGAAGGGACTCCAGGAAGGCCACCCGCGTGGGGACCATGTAGCGGGGGAGCAGCCCGGCCACGTGCCTCTTCACGTCCCGCTCCGCGAGCGACGCGCCCGGCTGGAGCACCACGCAGACCGCGATCTCGGTTCCCCACTCCTCGTGGGGGAGGGCCACGGCGACGGCCTCCGCCACCAGGGCGTGGGACGTGAGCGCGGCCTCGACGTCGCCGAGCTCGATGCGATAGCCCCGGCTCTTGATCTGGTGGTCGCGACGGCCCAGGAAGTCGTAGTCGCCGTCATCTCGGAGCCGCACCAGGTCGCCCGTCCGGTACACGGGGTCGGGGACGTTCGGTGAGAGGGGGTTGGGCACCAGCGAGTTCGCCGTGATCTCGGGGCGGCCCCAGTAGCCTTTCATCACGGTGCCGCCGCGCACGTAGAGCTCGCCCACCTCGCCCACGCCCGCCGCCGACCCGTCCTCCCGCACCGCGAACACGTCGGTGTTCTCGCAGGCCCGGCCGATGGGGATGGGCCGGTCGCCCTCCGGGACGCTCGTCACCGGGTAGTAGGTGCACACGTTCGTCTCGGTCGGGCCGTACAGGTTCCACAGGGCCGCGTGGGGGAGCAGCTCGGCAAGCTCGCGGAGCCGAGGGGTCGGGTACACCTCCCCGGCGAAGACCACCACGCGCAACCCGGGAAGCTGCCCCGTCTCGCGGAGGGCCCGGGCCACCAGCATCAGCGCGGACGGCACCGAATACCACACCGTGATCCCGTCGTCCCGGATCAGCTCCACGAGCGAGGCCCCGAAGTACGCCGATTCGTCGGGCACCAGCACGACCGGCGCGCCCGCCCGGGCCGCCGCGAACAGGTCGAACACCGACAGGTCGAAGTGCAGCGGGGCGTGGTTCGACAGCCGGTCCTCCGGGCCTATCCCGATGCGGTCGACCGCCCAGTCCACGAACGTGAGCGCGGCCCGGTGCGAGAGCATCACGCCCTTGGGGACGCCCGTGGAGCCCGACGTGTACAGGATGTAGGCCAGGTCGTCGTCGATGAGGGGGACCTCGGCCGGCAGCGGCGGGCCGGACGCCGCTTCCTCGAACGACACCGAGTCGATCGCCAGGCCCGGCGCGGACTGCCCGCCCACCAGTACCGCCAGCGCGGGCCGGTGGGGGAGCGCTGACACGAGGGCCGGCGCGCGCGATCCCGTGCCGACCACCGCGGCCACCTCGCAGTCCCCGGCGATGGCGGCGACCCGGGGGATGGGTGCCTTGGGGTCCAGGGGCACGTAGGCGGCGCCGGCGCGAAGCACCCCGTACACGGCCGCCACCATCTCGACGGATTTCGGGAGGTGGATGGCGACGCGGTCGCCCTGGCGGACCCCCGCCTCCACGAGCGTGCGGGCAAGCGAGGCCGAGGCCGCCTCGAGCTCGCCGTACGTGAGCGTGCGGTCCCGGCATCGCACGGCCTCCCGCGCGGGGCCGGCGTCGGCGGCGTCCGCCACGAGGTGCTGGAGCAGGAAGCCCATCGCCCCTACAGCCCCAGGCCCCGGGCGATGATGCGGCGCTGGATCTCGGAGGTCCCGGAATAGATGGTCCCTCCGATCGCGTCGCGGAGGGCCCGTTCGACCTCGAACTCCGGCATGTAGCCGTAGCCCCCGTGGATCTGCACCGCGTCGAGGGCCGTCCGCACGCTGGCCTCGCTCACGAACACCTTGGCCACGGCGGCCTCCAGCCGCGTGTCGAAGCCGTGGTCCATCAGCCACCCGACGCGCAGCACGAGTGCCCGGGAAGCGTCGACCGCCACCTTCATGTCGGCGATCTTGTCGGCCACGGACTCGTACTTCCCGATCGGCTTTCCGCCCTGGCGGCGGGACCGCGCGTACTCGATGCAGGCCTCCATGGTCCGGCGCATGAGCCCGACGTGGCTGGCCATGATGCACGCCCGCTCCCAGGACATGGAGGTCTGGAAGACCTCACCGCCCCGTCCCACCCGGCCCAGGACGGCGGACTCCGGGACGAGGCAGTCCTCCAGCGCGATCTCGCCCATGGGCGACGTCCGCAGGCCCAGCTTGTCCATCGGCACGATCGAGCACCCGGCCGTCCCCCCCTCGACCATGAACGCGGTGATCCCGATGGGGCCGATGCCCCGCGAGGTCCGCGCGAACACGATGAGGAGGTCGGCAACCGGCGCGTTGGTGATGAACACCTTGCGGCCGTTCAGGACGTACCCCCCCTCCGCCGGGCGGGCCGTGGCCGACATCGCGAACACGTCCGATCCCGCCTCCGGCTCGGTGGCCGCGTGGCACCCGATCAGCTTCCCCGAGCACAGGCCGGGGAGCCATCGCTGCCGCTGCTCCTCCGTCCCGTGCATCCACACCGGCACCACGCTCGTCCACAGGTGCGCGTTCACGGTGAAGACGAGCCCGTTGTCGGGGCAGCCGTAGCCGAGCGCCTCGAGCGCCAGCATCGTGGTCACGGCGTCGGCGCCGGCCCCCCCGTACTGCTCCGGCGCCGGGAGGCCGTGGAGGCCCACCTCGGCGCACCGGTCCCAGGCCTCTCGCGAGAACGCCGACACGCGGTCCCGCTCGCGGGTGTCGGCGGTCAGCGTCCGGGCCAGGCGGGTGACGGTCTCGAAGAACTCGACCTGCTCCGGCGTGGCCCATTCGACGAGGCTCGCGGGGCGCGCCCTCACGCCTGCCCCCCGGCTCCACGCGGCAGCGGCGGGCTCGGCGAGCCTGCCCTCATGGCGAGGCCGACCGCCGGTCCTCGAGCAGCCCCTCCACCCACTCCGCGATGGCGTTCACCGACTCGAAGTTCCGCCGGTCGATCTCGCCCTGGTCGATGGTCAGGTCGAACTCCTGCTCGACGAAGGTGATCAGCTCCATCAGCCCCACCGAGTCCACGAGGTCGGCGAGCAGGGGCGTCTCGTCGGTCAGCTCGGCGTCGCCGAACAGCAGCTCCTCGGTGATGAACTGTCGGATGCGGCGGGCGGCGTCGGTTCCCTTGGATCGGTCCACGGTCATCTCTCCGGACGTTCGGCTCTACGGTTGCTGTGCAAGCTGCCCGACTCGTAGGGAGGCGCCGGGCAGCGTTCGGTCCATCCAGGTCGTGAGGATATCGATGAGGACGGGCTGGGCCGTGACGGGGAAGTTCGTGCCGGTGATGCGCGAGGCCGAGATCAGCTCGAACTCCACCCGGCCGCCGCGCTCGGGCATCCCGGCCGCGGCGGCCCGCAGCTTGCCCTCGTGCTTCCCGTCGTCGGGCACGACGAAGAGCAGATCGGTCGCGCCGTGGGCCTCGGCCACCTCGGGAACGAACGGCCGCGGCTCCCGCCCTCTGCCCCGCTTCAGGATGGGGCGGACCACCCGCTTCACCAGGGACGATCGCCTGGCGACCGACTTGGCGGCCCGGCCCATCCGCGAGGTCTGGGGGGCGGGGGCCAGCACGGCGTCGAGCGATCCCGGGACCACCAGGGCGGCGGTCCGGCATGCCGGGGTCCCGGCCGCGAAGGCCACCGCGGCCCGCGCGCCGAAGCAGTTCCCGACGACGCCCAGCTCCTTCGTCCCCACGAGGTCCGCCGCCAGCTCCGCCACCGCGACGACCTCCTCGATGGCCACGCTCTCGAACTCCACGGCCGGCACCTCGCCCGTGCTGTCGCCCGTTCCCAGGTAGTCCATCCGAACCGACGCGATGCCGAGGGCCGCCATGCTTCGCGCCGCCCGCGTCCACATGCGGTTCTTGTGGCTGCGTCCCACGGCGAACTCCTGGAGCAGCACGACCAGCCCCCGAGGCTCGGACTCGGGCAGGCACAGCACGGCGGCCAGGTGCTCGGGGCCGTAGGGAACGAACAGGGGGACCTCGTTCACGACCGGACCTCGGCCTGCTGCCACTGCCGGTCGCGGCACCACGCGGACACCACGGCGGCGATCGACTCGGACAGCCCGGCCTGGGTGTCCTCCTTGCGGCCGTGCTCGCTCCGCCGGTACCGGGGGAGCCCGAACCGGAGCGCGGCGCGGTCGGCCAGGACCTCGACGTCGCAGGTCCCGCCCAGTCCCCGCAGGTGCTCGGCCAGGCCGGCCATCGCGTTCTCCGGCGTCGGTGCCCGCGACACCTGGACCAGGAGCGAGTCGCCGCGGAAACGCTCCAGCTGCTTCACCAGGTCGAGCGCGGAGACCTCCTCGAAGGCTTCCCGGCTGATGGGGAATCCGAGGAGGTCGAGCACGCCGGTGGAGCGGAACTCGTCGAGCGGGCTCTCCCCGGCGTCCCGGCCGGACGAGAGCTCGGCCATCTGGGCCTGACGGGCCATGGCCTGGATGGAGCCGCCGCCCGTCACAACGGGTGCCACGGCGACCAGCCCGGCCGCGCCGAACGCGTCGGCGGCCAGGGCCGCGATCGACCCGCCGAACCGCATCCCTGCGAACCCCACCCTGGTCACCCCGACGGCCTCCACGAGAGCGGCAGCCGCGTCCTGCGCGTCCCGAACCTGAGACCCCGGCGTGGCGTGCTCCGCGCCGAGCTCGCTGTCGCCGTATCCCTGCGCGTGGGACCGCAGGACGGCGAACCCGACCGCGGCCAGGCGCCGGGCCACCGTCGATTCCAGGGACTGGAGGTACACCTGCTCGAGGCCGAACGAGTGGCAGATCACCCACCCACCGGCCGGCGTCCCTTCCAAGGGCGTCGACAGCACGCCGACCGTCGAGGCGCCGCCCACGCGGGGCTGGACCAGCGTCTCGCGGATGGCGAGGCCGCGGTCCTCGTAGGACCGAAGCGATGCGATGCGCTCGGTGTCGATTCCCACTCCCTGGAGATCCTCCCGTCGGCGGAGCGAACCGGGCCAGGCCGCTTTCTTTACCCTCCGCGTCGAGCCGCGTCAAGACTCGGACGGGCGATCCCGGACCCGGCCTCACCTGGACCGGGCGACGGCCTCCCTGATGGCATCGGCGGCATCCTCCGGCGCCTCGAACGGGACGAAGTGTCCCACGCCATCGAGCAGCCGCACCGTGCTGTTCGGGAAGTAGTCGGCCAGCCGGTCCGACCACGAGGCCGGGATCACCGGGTCGAGCGCTCCCCACAGGACGACCGTGGGCTGCGTGATCTGCTGGTCCCTGGGATCGATCGAGGCCTCCCGGGCCCGGACGCTGGCCCTGGCCCGGTAGTACTGGATGCTCCCGCGCACCGCGCCCGGGCGCGAGTACACGTCGACGATCGCGTCGAACTCCCGGGGGTCGAGGCCGTCGGGCCGGCCCGACCAGTGGTCGTAGAAGTGGCGAAGGTAGATCGCCACGGTCTCGCGATCGTGGCCGATGAGCCGGTCGGACCACGGCAGCGTGTGGAAGTGCTGGTACCAGAACTCCCGCTGCGCGGAGGGATCGAACCGGCGGTCCCCGATCCCGGGATACGGGGGGTCGAACAGTGCGAGGGCCCGCACCCGTTCCGGCGTGGTGAACGCGAGCACCTGGGCCACGGTGGCCCCGATGTCGTGCGCGGCGATGACCACGGAGTCCAGGCCGAGGTGCTCGAGCAGCGCGAGGACGTCCTCGGCCAGGACCTGGGGCGTGTAGCCCTCGGAGGGCTCGAGGTCGGGCGCGTCGGAGTCCCCGAAGCCCCGGAAGTCCGGCGCCACCAGGTCCATCTCCCCGTCGAGCAGCGGCAGGACCCGCCGCCAGTCGAACCAGAACCCCGGCCACCCGTGGAGGAGCATCACCGACGGGCCGCGGCCGCGACGGACGTAGTGCAGCCGGACCCCGCCCGACCCCGCCGCGTAGCCATGTCCCCAGGCGGGGTGCGCGGGAAGCGCGGTGGGGGGCTCCGGACCTATGCGACCGCGACGCCAGCCAGGAATCGCGTCACCACCTCCGGCGGCGCGGGCTCCACCGACCGCTGGAAGACCTCCGCGAAATGGGCCGCGACGCGGGGGGCCATCTCGGCGGCGGTCACCGTGCGGCCGGCCAGCTCCGACAGCGTGGCGACGCCCCGGTCGGCCAGCCCGCAGGGGACGATCGCGTCGAACCACGAGAGGTCGGTGGTGCAGTTCAGGGCGAAGCCGTGCAGCGTCACGCGCGCGCGGGTGAGCTTCACGCCGATGGCGCAGACCTTCCGGTCGCCGGCCCACACCCCCGTGGCGTCCTGGTCGCGCCCCACGTCGACGCCCACGTCCCGGCAGGCCCGGATGACGGCCTCCTCGATGCGCCGGAGGTGCGCCATGACGTCGGGCCGCGTCCCGAGGTCGAGGATCGGATACCCGACCAGCTGGCCGGGGCCGTGGAAGGTGACGCTGCCGCCCCGGTCGACGTGGCGGAGCTCGGCCCCGGCCGCCTCGATCTGGGCCTCGGTCCACCGGACATGGGTGGGGTCCGCGCGCCGCCCCGCCGTGTACACGGGCGGATGCTCGAGCAGGATCAGGACGTCCGGTACCCGGCCCTCCACCCGGAGGTCCGCCAGCTCGTGCATGGCCGCGAACGCCGCGCCGTAGGGCACCGGCCCCGGGGGCCTGATCAGCCAACTAGTCTGGGTCATACTAGCTCTCATCCGCCAAGATAGGCCTGGAGCTCGGGCGTGAAGTCCCACGTCTCCAGGTTCTGCTTCAGGCGGGCCAGGAACTGCGCGGCCGCCGCCCCGTCGATGACCCGGTGGTCCCAGGACATGGACAGGTAGACCATGTGCCGGATCGCGATGGCGTCGTCGATCACGACCGGCCGCTTCTCCACCGTGTCGAAGGCCAGGATCGCCGTGTTCGGCTGGTTGATGATGGGCACGCTCATGAGCGATCCGAACGGCCCCGGGTTCGTGATCGTGAACGTCGAGCCGTGGACCTCGTCCGGCTTCAGCTTCTTCGACCGAGCCCGCGTGGCGACGTCGTTGATGGCCCTGGCCAGGCCGACCAGGTTCATCCCGTCGGCGTCCTTCACCACCGGGACGATGAGGCCCTCCTCGTAGGCCACCGCGATCCCCAGGTTCACGTAGCGCTTCAGCACGATCTGCTCGTCGCGCAGCTCGCCGTTCACGTCGGGGAACGCGAGGAGCGCGTCGCACAGCGCCCGGGCCAGGAAGGGCATGTAGGTCAGCGAGATGCCCTCGCGGGCCTTGAACGCGTCCTTGGCCCGTTCCCGCAGGCGCACGATGTTCTCGAAGTTGACCTCGACCAGGTTCCAGGCCCGGGCGGACGTCTGGAGCGAGGCGGCCATGTGCTTGGCGATGGCCTTGCGGATGTGGCTCATCGGGACGACTTCCTCGCGCGGCCCTGCCGCCGTGGGGCGCTCCGCGGCGGGCTGGGGGACCGCCTCGAGGCGGGCGGGGGCCGGGGCGGCCGCGGCGGGGGCTGCGGCTGCCGCCGGAGGCCCGCCCGATTCGATGAACGCCATGATGTCGCGCTTGGTGATCCGCCCGCCCGTCCCCGTGCCCTCGACGCGGGACAGGTCGATCTCGTGCTCCTCGGCCAGCTTGCGGACGAGGGGGGAGAGGATGTGGCTGCGGCCGCCGGCGGCCGGAGCTTCCGCGGCCTCCGCGCGAGTGGCAGGCGCAGTGGCGGCGGCCGGCTGCCTTCCCTCCTCCGGACCCTCCTCCGGACCCTCCTCCGGCCGGCTTCGGCCTGCTCCGAGCCTTCGGCCGCCTCACCGGCCTCACCGGCCTCACCGGCCTCCTCGGCGGGAGCCCCGGCCTGCCCCTCGCCCTCCTCGATCTGGGCCAGCTCGGTGCCCACGGAGACCGTCTCGCCCTCCGGCACCAGGATCTTCGCGATCGTGCCGGCCACGGGCGACGGCACTTCGGTGTCCACCTTGTCCGTGGAGATCTCGAAGAGCGGCTCGTCTCGTTCGATCCGGTCGCCCTCCTGCTTCAGCCACTTCGTGATGGTTCCCTCGACGACCGTCTCGCCGAGCTGCGGCATGGTCACCGATGTGGGCATGGAACTCCTCCTCCTTCACTCGTCGGCGATCCGCCATGGCAGATCGCCTCCGCCAGGGGAGCGCAGCAGCCCGATCCGCTCCGCTCCGCTGCGCGGGGCTGCTGCCCCCTGGACCCCCATTCTCGATCTCGACAGGGCATGGCTACCATTCCACGAGCTTCCGCACAGCATCCCCGATGTCGTCGACCTGCGGGACGAATGCCTGCTCGAGCGGCGGGGAGAACGGCTCCGGCGTGTTCGGCGGCGCCAGGCGAACCACCGGGGCGTCGAGGCTCCGGAAGCCCTCCTCCGCGATCACCGCCGCCACCTCCGCCCCGATCCCGAGGAATCGCGACGATTCGTACAGCACCAGCGCCCGCGCCGTCTTCGCCACCGACGCCAGGATCGTCCCGGTGTCCAGGGGCGATACCGTGCGCAGGTCGACGACCTCGGCCGAGATCCCTTCCTCCGCCAGGTCCTCCGCGGCCTCCAGCGCCCGGTGCACCATCGCCCCGGAGGCCACGATCGTGACGTGGTCGCCGCTCCGTTTCACCTCCGCCTTCCCGATCGGCACGGTGAAGTCGGGGTCGTCCGGGACCACCTCCTGGACGCGCCGGTGGATCCACGTGTGCTCGAGGAACATGCAGGGGTCGTCGTCCCGGATGGCCGACTTCAGGAGCCCCTTGGCGTCGGCGGGGAACGCGGGGCACACGACCTTCAGGCCCGGCGCGTGGGCGAACCACGCCTCGGGGTTCCCGGGCCGGGACGCGCCCGACCGAACGAGGCTCCCGGACGGCGCGCGGACGACCACCGGCACGGTCACGCCGGTCAGGTAGTGCTGCGGGCCCGCGACCGACGCGAGCTCGGCCAGCGCACCCCAGAGCAGCTCCCGGTCCCGAAGTTCGACCACCGGCCGCATCCCTTCCAGGGCGGCGCCGATCGCCATCCCGACCACGGTGTCCCCGGCCCCGGGGACGTCCAGGACGCGGGCGGGGCCGAACCGGGCCAGGAGTCCCTCCGTGGTCTTCGACGGGCCCTCGCCCGCACCGAGCAGGAACACCCGGGCGTCCCGTTCCATCTCCTCCCGCAGGGCCTCGGCGATCGCGCCGAGGTACGTCGACGGACCGCGGCCGTCTTCCCGCCCGACCGGCCCGGGCACGTCCGCCCCCAGCGCCCGCGCGGCCATCAGGTCCCCGCCTCGGCCCGGGCGGGCTCCCGCGCCCAGTACCCGTCGCGGGCGAACACGCCGAGCGGGAGGTCGGCCGGATCGGGGAGCGGCGCGCGCTGCGCGAACTCGTAGCCGTCGTTGAACGCCCGCTCGACGCGCGAGCCCAGGTCCTTCAGCCCGGCCTCGTCGATCACTCCCTCGGCGAGCAGGAGGTCCGTGAACCGGCCCACCGGATCGCCGGAGCTGCTCGCCGGATCCGTCTCCCCCCACGGCGGAGAAACCGATTCGAGAAGGGTCGGGCCGTGGCCGGCTCGCGCCCGCTCCACGGCCTCCGCGGCGGCCGCGTGGACCTCGAGCACGTCGGTGCCGTCGACCCGCACGCCGGGCATCCCGTCCGCCGCCGAGCGGGTGGTGGAGGTCCCGTCGCCGTCCTGCCGGGCGTTCACGACCCACACGACCGGAAGCCGCTGCGCCGCGGATGCCGCCAGCGAACCGTGCCACCGCCCGTCGCGGACCGCCCCGTCCTCGCAGATGGCCATGGCCACCCGGGAATCGCCGCGCAGGCGATACGCGAGCGCCGCCCCCGCCGCGGGCGGGCAGGGGCCGCCCTGGTTCGAGCGCACCGCGAACGTCCGGGCGCCCCGCCAGTCGCCCAGGTGGTCGATGCCGTCCCGGCCCCGGCTGTACCCGCCCAGGCGGCCCCACAGGGTGGCCATGGCCCGCGCCAGGTCGACTCCCTTCGCCAGCTGGGCGCTCAGGCCGCGGTGCGTGACGAACAGGGAGTCCTCCGGCCGGAGCGCGGACGCGGCGCCGACGAGGGTGCCCTCCTCCCCCCGCGTCGACGGGATGGGGCCCGGCACGCGGCCCTGGCGGTGCAGCGACTCCATCCGCTCGTCGAAATGCCGGGACAGCTTCAGGAGGTAGAGGGCCCGCCCGTCCGTGAGACCCGCCGTCGGCACGTCGACCGCCCGCCGCCTACGCGGTGTGGAGCGGCTTGCCGGCCAGCGCGAGGTGCGCTTCCCCGATCGCCTCCGACAGCGTGGGATGGGGGTGGATGAGCGCCGCGACCTCCGCCGGCGCGGCCTCCCAGTTCGTGATGAGCATGGCCTCGGCGACCAGGTCGGTGACGTGGGGCCCGATGAGGTGGATGCCGAGCACGGGACCGCCGCCGGCCTGCGCGATCACCTTGGCCAGCCCGCCCTCCCCGACGATGTCGGCCTTCCCGATGGCCTGCATGTTCAGCTTCTCGACCTCGACCTCGTACCCCCGCTCGCGGGCCTGGGCCTCGGTGAGCCCCACCGACGCGACCTCCGGCGTCGAGAACGTGACGCGAGGCACGCCCGGGTAGTCGATCTCGGGCGGCTCCTGCCCGGCGATCCGCTCGGCGACGTTGATCCCCTCGGCAAACGACACGTGCGCGAGCTGGAACGGCGTCGCGGCGACGTCGCCGACGGCCCACACGTGCTCGGCCGTGGTCTGGAGCGAGCCGTTCACCTTCACGTGGCCCCGCTCGAGCTCGACTCCGGCCTCCTCGTAGCCGATGCCCTCCGAGATCGGCCCGCGGCCCACCGCGACCAGGCAGATGTCGGCCGTGACCTCCTGGGCCTTCCCGCCGGCCTCGTACGTCACGGTGACCTGGTCGCCCGATTCCTTCACGTCCTGCACCTTCGCCCCCGCGAAGGCCTTGATCCCGCGCTTGCGGAAGGCCCGATCGAGCTCCTTCGAGACCTCCTCGTCCTCCAGCGGCGCGAGCCGGGGCAGCGCCTCGACGAGCGTGACCTCCGCGCCGAAGGACCGGTAGAACGAGGCGAACTCGAGCCCCACGGCGCCCGCCCCGATGACCACCGCGGAGGCCGGGATGTACGGCAGCACGAGGGCCTGGTCGCTCGTGATGATCCGCTCGGTGACCTCGAGGCCGGGGAGGAGTCGAGGGTACGAGCCGCTCGCCAGGACGGCGTCCGTGGCCTCCACCTTCCGTCCGTCCACCTCGAAGGCCGGGCCCGGCAGCAGCGTCGCCTGCCCCTGGATCACGTCGATCTTGCGCATCTTGATCAGGCCGGTGAGCCCGCGCACGAGCTTGTCGACGACCTTCTTCTGGAACGCCAGCACGCCGTCCCAGTCCGGTTCGCCCGACGCCTTGATCCCCCATTCCTGGGACCGGTTCACGCTGTCGAGGACGGCCGCCGACTGGAGCAGGGCCTTCGTGGGGATGCAGCCGCGAAGCAGGCACGTGCCGCCCAGGCGGTCGTCCCGCTCGATGAGCGCCACTCGCTTGCCCAGCTCCGCGGCGCGCAGGGCGCACGCGTATCCACCGGTGCCCGCGCCCAGGATCGCGACGTCATACGGGGTCTCGGCCACGCAGCCATCGTACCGCCGCCGCGATGTCCCCATTCGTCGGGCGCGAAACCGTCTGCGGGTACGATTCCCCCGTGGCCGACGTCGCGGTGAAACGGACGCCGCTCGAGGACGAGCATCGCGCCCTCGGCGCGAAGATGGGGCCGTTCGCGGGATGGCTCATGCCCATCGAGTACCGCGGCACGCTGGCCGAGCACGAGGCGGTCCGGGAGCGGGTCGGCCTGTTCGACCTCATGCACCTCGGGAAGGTGACGCTGTCCGGCCCGGGGGCCCTGGACACCCTCCAGCGCGCGGTCACGAACGACGTGGCGAAGGCGGGCGTCGGGCAGGCCCAGTACAACACCGTGCTGAACGAGCGGGGCGGGATCGTGGACGACCTCATCGTGTATCGGCTGGGGGAGGAGCGGTACTTCGTCGTGCCGAACGCCGCGAACACCACGAAGGTCCACGGGATCCTGCGGGAGGAGGCCGAGGGCTGCGACGTGGTCCTGCACGAGGACTGGTGCTTCCTCGCGGTGCAGGGGCCGCGCTCGGTGGAGGTGGTGTCGTCGCTGTTCCCCCAGGCGGCCGGGCTGGAGTACATGCACTGCACGGAGGTCGAGCGCGACGGCCAGACCGTGATCCTGACCCGCTCCGGCTACACGGGGGAGGTCGGGTTCGAGCTGTTCCCGCCGGAGGCCGTCGTGCACCGGCTGTGGCGCGAGCTGCTGGAGGCCGGCCAGCCCCACGGGATCGAGCCCATCGGGCTGGGCGCCCGCGACACCCTCCGGCTGGAGATGGGGTACCCGCTGCACGGGCAGGACATCTCGGAGGAGCGCACGCCGCTCGAGGCCGGGCTGTCGTGGGCGGTGGCGATGGACAAGGGAGCGTTCCGGGGACGCGAGGCGCTCGCCAGGCAGAAGGAGGAGGGCATCCCGGCCCGGCTGTGGGGCCTGCGGATGCAGGACCGGCTCATCCCCCGGGCCCACTATCCCATCGCCGCCGGCGACGAATGGGTGGGGGAGACCACCAGCGGCACGTTCTCGCCCACGCTGCGGGCCGGGATCGCGCTCGGCTATCTCCAGCCGCGGGAGCGATTCCAGGCGGGCGACGAGGTGGAGGTCGACGTCCGCGGCCGCCGGGGCCTCGCGGTGATCACGAAGCCGCCGTTCGTCGACCGCAGCCCCCGGTGAACGGCTCGATGTTGGGAAGGGCAACCCGCCCATCGGGCCACGCCGGGGTGGGGGTTGGGGAGGGGTC
>WNFU01007770.1_pt1 | contig 14770 bp, 16 predicted proteins | sample 5400121 | NCBI WGS metagenome assembly WNFU01 (sample SAMN13153360, study PRJNA577476) | soil metagenome | isolation source: 100 cm soil or saprolite under grassland replicate 1 | place: USA:California | collected 2016-06-15
AGGCGCTCCGCGAGGTCGAGCGCGCGGCCGGCCCAGGCGATCGCCTCCTCCGAGCGCGCTGCAGCCGCACAGATCGCCGCGAGATTCGCGTACGCGCTGCCGAGTTCCCGGCCAGGGGACAGGCGTTCAAGCAGGCCGACCGCGTCTCGCGCCGATCGCTCCGCTTCTGCGGTCCGGCCGGGACACCAGAGGAACTCTGAAAGCCGATGGAGCGCCTCGCCCTCTTTGAGCGTGTCGCCCACCATCCGGCGGCACTGGAGCGCCTCCTCGAGGGCCGCGATTCCCTCGTCGTACTGATCGGTGACGTAACACTCTCGCGAGCGACGCTCGAGCAGCTCCGCGCGCCCGGCGGCCGGCAGTCGATCGCCGAATCGGAGGGCCCGCGCGTACTGCGCAGCCGACTCGCGGTGCGCACCGAGCGACGCCGCGCGGGCGGCCGCTGCCGGTGCGAAGCGAAGCACGGCGTCGACGTCGCCGGCGGCCTCGGCGTGGTGCGCGAGCCGGGCAAGATCCCGCGCGCCGCCCGCTGGATCGGCGAGCGCCGCGAGGGCTTTGCGGTGCAGGTCGACCCTCCGGTTGAGCGCGATCGATTCCTCGACGGCGAGGCGGGCGAGCTCGTGCCGGAACGCGACGCCTGCCGGCTCGGACGTGAGCATGCCCGACGTCAGGCACTCGCCGAGACTGTCGATCGCCTCGCCGGCAAGCGCCTCGAGCAGCCAGAGCTCGCCCTGCTGAGGGACGACCGCGACCGCCTCGAGGAGCCGCTTCGCGGGAGGACTAAGGCGCGCGGCGCGGGCGAAGATCGCGTCCCTCACCGTCTCCGGTATCTCGTCGGCTGATGCGGCGAGGGCTTCGACGACGAAGAACGGGTTGCCGGCGGTTTTGCGGTAGAGCTCCTCCGCGTCGACGCCCTGCGGTTCGGCGAGCCGCGCGACCGCCGCCGGCGAGAGAGCACCGAGTTTGAGCCGGCCAACCGCCTGGCTCGTCGCCAGCTCGCCGAGCACGATCCTGAGTGGATGGCGGCGGTCGAGCTCGTCGTCGCGGTAGCTGGCGACGATCAGGGCCGGGACCGTCTCCACTCTGCGGGCGAGCAGTCTCAACACGTCGAGCGTGGCCTCGTCCGCCCAGTGGACGTCCTCGAGCACGAAGACGGTCGGAGCACGTGCCCGCAGTTCATGCACGAGCGCCGTCACGACCTCATGCGGCATCCCCCCATTTGCTGCGAGCTCCTCGAGATCGCCGCCGGCGTCCTCGGCGACGACGAGCAGTGGACCGAGCGGACGCGGGGTGAAGAGCGGATCGCAGCCACCCCAAAGGATGCGCGCCGATTGGTCGGACTCTTGGCAGAACTGCCGCAGGAGAGCCGTCTTCCCGACGCCTGCCTCGCCGCTGACAAGCAGGACCCGCCCCCGCGAGCTCCGTTTCACCGTCTCGAGGCACTCGCCGAGCTTCGAGAACTCGCCGCCGCGCTCGAGCAGCTCGCTCGCGGTGTCGGAGGCTGGGGCGACCTGTTGCATGCCCCCATCGTGAACCTGGGCGGTCAGCGCTTCAAGCCGCGGAACGAGAATGTCCTTTTCCTCGTCCGCCGTTCGTCTCAGAGGCGATCATCCCGAGAAGGAGGAAGCCATGAAGTACATGCTGCTGATTCATCAAGGAGACGCCCCGACGCCGTATTCGCCGGAGGAGTGGGGGCGCCTATCGGAGGACGAGCAGAAGGAGGTCTACGCCGCGTACAAGGCGATCAACGAGACTCCCGGCGTCGCCCCGGCCGGCGTTCAGATGCAGCCGCCTGAGACGGCCACCACCGTCCGTGTGCAGGACGGCAAGACGCTGACGACGGACGGTCCATTCGTCGCCGTCAAAGAGGCACTCGGCGGCTACCTCTTCTTCGAGGCCGACGACCTCGACGCCGCGATCGAGCTCGCTTCTCGCATTCCGGCGGCCCGCATGGGCGGTGCGGTGGAGATACGCCCTCTCGTGGAGTACTAGTGCCCCTCCCAGTGCCCCTCGAGCAGGTCTTCCGCGACGAGTGGGGCCGCGTCCTCGCCGGCCTGATCGGCTTCCTCGGCGACTTCGACCTCGCCGAGGAAGCCGCCCAGGAAGCGTTCGCGGTCGCCGCAGAGCGCTGGCCCCACGATGGAACGCCCGCCCACCCCCGCGCCTGGCTGATGACCACCGCGCGCAACCGTGCGATCGACCGCATCCGCCGCGATCGCACGCTCGCGGCGAAGGTCCGCTTGCTCGACGTGCCGGAAACCATGGAGGACGAGATGGACGAGACGACGATCCCTGACGAGCGGCTCGAGCTCGTCTTCACGTGTTGCCATCCCGCGCTCGCGCTCGATGCCCAGGTGGCGCTCACGCTGCGGACGCTGGGAGGCCTCCAGACCGAGGAGATCGCCCGCGCCTTCCTCGTCCCCGAGGCGACCATGGCCAAGCGGCTCGTCCGCGCGAAGGGCAAGATCAAGGCCGCCGGAATCCCATTTCGCGTCCCGCCGGCTCATCTGCTCCCCGACCGCCTCGCAGCGTTGCTCGCCGTCGTCTATCTGATCTTCAACGAGGGCTACGGCGGCCGCGGAGACCTCGCAACCGATGCCATACGGCTCGGGCGCGCGCTCGCCGGATTGATGCCCGATGAGCCCGAGGTGCACGGACTGCTGGCGCTGATGCTGATCAACGACGCGCGGCGCGACGCGCGGTTCGCCGACGGCACAGTCGTGCTCCTCCGCGATCAGGATCGCTCGCTCTGGAACTTCGACCAGATCGCGGATGGACGGACCGCGCTCGATCGCGCGCTGGCGCTCGGCGGCCGCGATCCCTACGTGCTGCAGGCAGCGATCGCGGCCCTGCACGTCGAGGATCCCCCTGACTGGCCGCAGATCGCGGCCCTGTACGGCGAGCTGGGCCGCCTCACCGGCTCAGCGGTCGTGGAGCTCAACCGGGCCGCTGCCATCGCCGAAGCGGGCGAGGTCGAGGCCGCGCTCGCGCTGGCGGAGAGCCTCGAGCTCGACCGCTACCACTATCTACACGCGACGCGCGCGGAGCTGCTGCGCCGGCTCGATCGCGTCGAAGACGCCCGCGCCGAATACGACCGCGCTCTCGAGCTCGTGCACTCGGACGCCGAGCGGCGCTTCCTCGAGCAGCGGCTGGCGGAGCTCGAGGGCTGAAGCAGATGTCGGGAGAAGCTCGTGAACAGCCCGAGCGCGCACGGTCGAGATCGCAACGCAGGATCGACACTCTCGCGAAGCTGCACGGCGACATCGACTTGTGGGTCGCGTCGGCGGACGAGTCCGGCAGCGCGACCACGGATCCGACCTAAGCTCGCCTTCGGTAACGTGGCTTGATGGATCCGGACCGAGCCCGTGAGCTGCTGGCCGCCGAGCGCGAGCGAATCGAGCGGGCGCTGGCGCAGCTCGGGCACGAGGACACTGGCGAGCCGGCGGACGAGGAAGATCCGGCCAACCTTGCGTCTGACCTCTACCAGGACGAGCTCGACGAGGGACTGGCGGATGATCTACGCGAAGAACTCGCTGCCGTCGAGCGCGCCGAGGCGCGCCTCGCCGCAGGCACCTACGGGCTCTCGATCGAAAGCGGAACGCCGATACCGGACGAGCGGCTCGAAGCTCTCCCCATGGCCGAGCGCACGGCCGAAGAGGAAGCGCACTGACCGGGCGAACAACTCCACCGGAACATCCGTAGACCGGCTGACGTTTATGACTTTGGCGGCGCGTGATGGTCGCGATGCCGCCACTACCTGAGGAGAAATCTGTGACGCAGCATCCCAACCTGCATCTCGTTGACGTGCGCTGTACTTCGTGCGGGACGACTTTCGGCATCCGCTCGACCGCGGAGGCGATCTCGGTCGATGTCTGCTCGAACTGCCATCCCGCCTACACGGGGGACGCGCGCACGCTTGCGAGCGGCGGACGCATCGAGCGCTTCAACCGGCGCCGCGCGCTCGCGGCTACCTAGGTCGAGCAGCCTGCCATTTCGCTAGCCGTCGATCCGCGATCGGGCCGCCGCCGCGTATGAGTCGGCGCGCGCCGCCTCGGCTCGCGGAACTCCCGCGGCCGCGTACGCATCCTCCTCGTCCAGGGTCTCGTGCTCGAGCAGCGCGGATGCAAGCGAATCGAGCTTGCTCCGATTGTCCTGCAGCAGTGCGATGACCTGCTGGTGCGATTCCTCGACGATCCGCCGCACCTCGTCGTCGACGAGCTGCTGCGTGTGCGGCGAGACCTCGGCCGCGCCGGGGAGAAGCGGACCGATGCCGTCACGCGGGATCACCGCCACGGGGCCGATGGCCGAGCTCATGCCCCAGCGGCCGACCATCTGCCGGGCAATCTCCGTGAGCTGCTGGATGTCCGACTCGGCACCGGTGCTCGTCTCGCCGAACACGACCTCCTCCGCGGCCCGGCCGCCGAGGGCGACCTTGATCCGCGCCTGGACCTCCGGCTGCCGATAGTTGAACCGGTCGCTCTCGGGCGCCGCGAACGTGACGCCGAGCGCCAGGCCGCGGGGGATGATCGAGACCTTGCGCACCGGATCGGCGCCCTCGGTCAGCATCCCCACAATCGCGTGTCCACCCTCGTGATACGCGGTCCGGCGCCGATCCTCGTCGCTCATCATCACCTGCCTCTCGGCTCCGAGAACGATCCGCTCGAGGGCGTCGGTGAAGTCGGATTCGTCGACGACGTCGTGGTTCCGCCTGGCGGCCAGGAGCGCGGCCTCGTTGGCGAGATTCGCGAGATCCGCTCCCACCATTCCCGGCGTGGTCGCAGCGATCCTGCCGAGGTCGACATCCGGCCCGAGCGGCACGCCGCGCGTGTGCACCTTGAGAATCGCCTCGCGGCCGGCACGGTCGGGCGGCTGCACCGCAACCCTCCGATCGAAACGGCCTGGGCGAAGCAAGGCCTGGTCGAGAACGTCGGGCCGATTGGTGGCCCCGATGACGATCACGCTGGTGGACGAGTCGAACCCGTCCATCTCCGTGAGGATCTGGTTGAGCGTCTGCTCGCGTTCGTCGTTGCCGCCGCTGAACCCGGCAACACCGGACGTGCGTGAGCGACCGATCGCGTCGAGCTCGTCGATGAACACAATCGCGGGCGCGGCGGCTTTCGCCTGCACGAAGAGGTCGCGGACGCGTGATGCGCCGACACCGACGATCGCCTCGACAAACTCCGAGGCCGCCATCGAGAAGAACGGGACGTCCGCCTCGCCCGCGACCGCGCGCGCGAGCAGCGTCTTGCCCGTACCCGGCAGCCCGGAGAGCAGCACGCCGTGTGGTATCCGACCGCCGAGCCGCCGGTACTTCTCGGGATGACGCAGGAAGTCGACGACCTCGGATAGCTCCGCCTTCGCCTCGTCGATCCCTGCGACATCCGCGAATGTGACGCGGTCGCCGGTCGGTTGATACCGGCGCGCGCGCGAGCGGCCGAATGACCCGAGGACATTCTGAACGTTTCCCGCGCGCCGCATCAGCCAGAACAACAGGAAGACAAAGAGGATCGTCGGCCCGAAACCGAGCAACAAGTTCTGCCACCAGGGCGCTCCGCTATCCAGCGGCTGAGCGTTCACGACCACGCCCTTCTGCTCGAGCAGCCGCGACAGGGCGTCGTTGTCGGCAAACGCAGGAATCTCCGTCCGGAAGCGTGTCGTCGGCTTGGAGGAGGCGTACTTCTCCTTCTGGGTGAACGTGCCTTGGATCGCCGTCCCCTTCGACGTGATCTCCTTGACATGACCCGCACGCACCTGCTCCAGGAAGAACGGGCTGTAGGGAACGCGCACGCGAGACGGCGGCTGCGTCGCCCGCGAGCCGAGATAGAAGTTGAAGATCAGCAGCGCAAGCCCGAAGAGGATCCAGCGCCAGCTCGGACGCAGACCGGGCGGGCGCGACGGCGTCGGCGAGGACCCGCGCTGCGCCGGAGGCGCGCTGGTCTTCTCCTGCCGATCTCCGTTCGTTGCGCTCACCCCTCTCGAGTCAAGAGACATTAAAGGCGATCACGATTCCGGGACCGGCGGCGTCGCTCGGCGGCCCCAGACAACGAGGCCCGACGCGAGGGTGACGCCGACGAGGATGAGTGCGAGGCCGCCCACCTTGGCTCCTGTCAGCGGCTCACCGAGAATCGTGGCCCCGTAGAGGAGTGCGAAGCCCGGGAGCAGGTAGTTGACGAGCATCGATCGGGCCGGGCCGTGCTCACCGATCAGCCGGTTCACGATCAACTGCGCGAACCCGGTTCCGACGATGCCGAGCGCGGCGACAGAGGCGAAGGGCTTCCACCCGACCGAGTCGAGCCCGCCGACGACGAGGCTCCGCTGGATAAAGAGGCTCGAGGCGGCGTAGAAGAGGGACGCCAGCACCACGGCTAGCGTGCCCGCAACAGCCCACCAACCGCCGTCGGGATGGATGCTGGCGAGGACACCGACACCCGCAAGGCCGACGGCAAGACCGACGACTCGCAATCCGCTCGAACGCTCGCTCGTCGCGAACCTGAGCGCCAGGAGGGCGACGAAGATCGGCACCGAGGAGTTCGCGACCGCGGCGACTCCGGAGTCGACGTGGGTCTCACCCCACGAAATCAGCAGGAACGGAAGCGCCATCCCCACCACGCCGACGAACGCGCCTGGCGCGAGCGCCGGGCGTACGGCACGCAGGCCGCGCCGTGCGGCTTGGAACGAAACGAGGACTGCGCCTGCGAGGAGCATCCGCAACTCGACCATCGCGGCCGGCGAAAAGTCCCCGGACGCCCACCTTGATGAACATGTACGACAAGCCCCAGATGGCCAGAGCAGGAGCAGAGGGGCAGGTACGAGCGTCTCATCGCGAAGACGCTACCGCGGCGGTTTAGCTGTTCGCGGTCAGCTCGTCGACGTACACGTTCCACGCGCGCACGTCCTCGAGCACGAAGACGCCGTTCACGACGAACGGGTCGCGGGCGACGAGCTCGCGCGCCTCGTCCTCGCCGACGTTCTCGAGGATGCTGAGCGACCCTGAGTAGTCGGCCAACGGCCCGCCCATGACCATCGTCCCGCGCGCGACGAGGTCGTCGACGAACGCCGCATGATCGTCCCAGCCCGGCTGATCCTCGGGCGGTCCGCTCGTCCACGTCGGTCCGGCGCGAAACCGGACGACCACCCGGACGATTCGCGTGCGCGCCACAGACGTTGCAACGCGCAGCGGGGCGCACCCATTCCTCTAGCCCGGACTGAGGTCGACGTGAGCGATCTTCGCCGGGTTCGCGATCACGTCGATCTCGACGATCCTGCCGCCTTCGACCGCGAAGCCGACCACCGCAATCGGTTTCGTCCCTGGAATGACGATCACGCCCGCGTTGCCGTTGACGATTGCCGGGCGCGCGTGCGGGGCAAAGCTGGAGCCGCGCGTCAGAACCACCCGTGCGACGTCCTCGGCCCCTGCGACCGGCATCCGGTCCCCGCGTGGCCCCGTGTCGACCCGGAAGACGACGTCCGGATCCAGCACATTGAGCAAGGCTTCGAAGTCACCCGCGCGAGCGGCGGACAAGAACGCATCCACCACTCGTCGCTGCTCACGTAGGTCGGGATCCGTTCGTGGCGTTGCGCCCTGGACGCGACGCCGGGCTCGGCTCGCCAGCTGCCGCGTCGCGGCCTCCGACCGATCCAAGATCGTCGCGATCTCCTCGAACGGAACGGCGAACATGTCGTGCAGCACGAAGGCGAGCCTCTCGACGGGTACCAGGGTGTCCAGCACGACCATCAAGGCGATTCCGACCGAATCCGCGAGCACGGCCTCGTCTTCGGGGCCGTCCTCGACGCTGACGATCGGTTCCGGCAACCAGGTGCCGGTGTAGTCCTCGCGGCGCGCGCGGCGCGATCGCAGCATGTCCAGGCAGACGCGCGCGACGACGGTCGTGAGCCAGCCGCCGAGGTTCTTGACCGCGTCGGTGTCGGAGCGGCTCAGTCGGAGCCATGCTTCCTGGACGGCGTCCTCGGCCTCGCTCGTCGAGCCGAGCATCCGGTACGCGACCGCCTCCAAGTGGGCGCGGTTGCGTTCGAACTCTTCGGTCTGCAGGTCTCTCGGGGTCATGTCACATCCTCGCGTTCGGATCCGTCATCTCCCTGACGAACGAACGGCGGTCGATGTGACTGCCCGGAAGGGAGCCCCATGGAACCCGCAATCGAAGCGAAAGGCCTGCGCAAGACGTACCCCGGTGGTGTCGAGGCGGTCAAAGGGATCGACTTCGAAGTCGCCGCCGGCGAGGTCTTCGGCCTGCTCGGCCCGAACGGCGGAAGTCCGGTTTCCTGCTTCTGAGGTGAGGGGTTTCAAGGCCTTGATTCATGCCCGGAATGACTCGTTCCCAGGCGGAACCGTAGTTTTGGAACCCCTCACCACCACGAATCCGAGAATGGCGCCGACTATGCCACCGAAACGTAGTCCGGGAGAGCCCCGTCGGAGTTAGGCCGGAGCGCCGTCAGCTCGCTTGTTCCTCGCCGCTGGGGTTTCGCCACTCTTCCGGCGCAAAGTCGGGGACGTGCCAGTCGGGATCGAGTTCCTTCTCACTCGTCGAGGCTGACTCTCCCCGCAGCAGTGCTTGCACTCTCGGCCCGAACCTGACCTCAAACACCATTCCTCGCGGCCCGTTCTCCCCCAGCACATCCCGGATCGCCCGCTCGGCGTCGAAAAGGGGACAGAGAGAACAGCGCGGCAAGACACCCGAGTAGAAGCGGAAGCGACAATCGCCGAACGCCTTCAGCTGGCCTGAGGCGCACCAGGCCATCTCCCTCGCGTGATCGGCAGATACCGGCTCATCATCCTCGTACACCTCGCTTGCCCGCCAATGACGAACCCGCTCCAGCAAGCGAGCAAGACCCATGTAAGCGCCGCAGTCGCTGCCCAGCGCGAAACGTGTCCGGTAGCGGTTCGGCGCCAGTTCGGTGCATCCGCCGGCACCGCTCCGAGCCTCGGCCACCGCATTCCCGAAGCGCTTCGAGCGTGACGGGCCGAATTCCACCGTCACCACCCGCCCCATTGAGCCCACCCTAACAACCCAGCACTCGCCGACCCCTTGATCTTGTCGCTCTCTGTTGGAAGTGCGACAGCGTGTGCCCGATGGGTCTGCATTCGTTCGAAAGGGGTTGCGACGCGGAAGGGATCTCTGTTTCATGCGCGCGCGAATAGACAAGAGGCCCGAGCTGGCGTCAGTCACTCGCGCCGCGATTTCGAGAACCATTGCTCTCTCCACTAAGCTGCGGGGCTCCGGCGGAGCGTCGCCAGTCAGGCAGGCAGGTCGGCGTACTCAGGATCGAACTCGAGGAGGATGTCACCTGTTCTTTGCGTCCGAGGCGGGCTAGTTCGTGTCGGCGGAGCTGAGCTTCGCGAGCAACTCGCGGCGGCTGTGGATGCCGATCTTGTCGAAGACGGACTTCAGGTGGTCTTGCACGGTGTGCGCCGAGATGAAGAGTCGTTCGGTGACCGCGCGGGTGTCGAGCCCCGCCACGAGCAACGCGACAACCGCACGCTCGCGCTGAGAGAGCGCGTAGGTGCGGCAGAGGAGGCTGAACGTCTCGGTCGCGCTCGCTGCCCGGAGGTTGATCGCGATCTCGCCCTCGTCGTGCCCCTCCAGCGGTGCAGCCTCGATCATCACCCACCGTCCGTCGACAGCGCGCAGGAGCGCGTGTGCTCCGGCCGCGGTTTTCCTTGATCGCGCCAAGGTCGCCGCCGGATACACGACGGAGGGCAGCATTCCGAACCTGGCGAAGAGCTTTGCCGACGGTAGTGCGTCGATCCAGGCACGGGCACCCGCGGTCCAGCTGACGCGCCGCAAATCGCGGTCGAGCACGATCACCCCCGGAGGGCTCGGCTCGAAGACGCTGCCGTCGCCCGGCCCCATCGCGTTGCGGCGCAGTGCGGAACCCATTCTGGGGCCGACGTCGGCGAGGAGCTCCAGGTCTTGCTCGTCGAACGGCCGATCGCCGTTGTCGCGGTACGCCTCGATCCATCCCCAGCATCCCAGTGCGTCGCGGCACGCCACGGCTGCGACGTCGCCGATGCCGACCGGCCGCATGACCTCGTCCCAGCGTGGGGAGCGCGCGAGATCGCCGGCTGTCTCGCCGCTCAGGCTCGCAGCCGAGTTGACGCGGCGAGCGAGGACGTGCTTCGCGGCGAAGTCGTTACCGGAGTACTCGAGCTCGAGCGAGCGGGGGACCCCGGGGCCGAAGTCATGTTCGGCGATGCCGCCGCTCGGCAGCAGCGTCTCAGGGTCGGCGAGAGGCCAGCACCAACGATCGAAGCCGATGATGCGCTGAAGCTCGCCGATCGCTTCGTGTCGCATCGCCTCGCCGTCGAGGTGGGACTCGCTGAGTTTCTCGAGCCGCTCGCGGCAGCGAGTTCGCTCTCGCTTGGTTGCCATGACGTCAGCATAGGCCGGTGGTGTGAAACCCCCAACTTCTTGGGATTGCCCGCCGAACTTTTCTGCCGCAATCTCGGGGAACTGTGGACGAGATCTATCGGATGCTGGGCAGAGAGCACGAGGCGGACCTCGAGCGCGAGGCCGTCAAGTTTCGGCGCGCTGCCAGCGTGCGCGGATCACGTGGCGATTCCGCGATGTCTCCGGAGGCAATCCGCGTTCGCGCTGTCTTCGTGGGCATGTTGCTACTGCTCGCAGCGCTTCCGTTCGTAGTCGCCGGTTGTGGCAGCGCCTAGGCGGCCAGCCGTGAGCGGCGCGCACACGACGGCGGACCCCATACGCGCAACCGAGCGGCTGCGACTGCCAGTCCTGCTCGCACACGACCTTGGCCGAGCGAGCAGGCTCCACGCGAGCGACTTCGAGCCTCGCGCCCGCGACCGAGGGCAGTCGTGAGTCCAGGCCGCAAGCGCAGCGCGCCGCGCGAGTCGCCCCGCTCGGAGACGTGGGGCGGTCTCCGGTTGCGTCGCGGGAATCGCGTCTTCGCTGCGGCTGTTGGAGTCGCGGTCGCGGCGATGCTCGCCGCCGGGGTTGCGTGGGCAGGGACGATCGTGGGCACGCCGAAAGGCGACGTCCTCAGGGGCTCGCCGCTCAACGACAAGATCTACGGGAAAGCAGGCAACGACCGGCTTTACGGTTCCGGAGGCAACGACCTCCTCGTCGGCGGACCGGGGGCCGACCTACTTGCATGCGGAGCCGGACGCGACGTCGCGATCGCCGATAAGAAGGACAGGGTAAGGAAGGATTGCGAGGTCGTGAAAGGGCTGCCGAAGCCGCTCCCTCCGCCGCTCCCTCCGCCGCCCCCTCCTTCCGACAACAGCGGCGGCCTGTACATCGCTCTCGGTGCCTCGACCGCGGCCGGCATAGGCGCAAGCGTCCCTTCGAAGGCCTGGGTTAATCTCTATTTCGGCTACCTGGTTTCGAATGGAAGCGGCGTCGCGCGGCTGGAGAACCTCGCGCGGGCGGGCGACACCACCACCGATCTTCGCACGCGTCAGGTACCGGGAGCCGTCAGCCTTATCGATGGGTCGTCTGACACGCTCCGGGTAACGATCGGCATCGGCCGCAACGACCTCTGCGACAACGCGAACGATCCTGGGTGCCCTGTGGGAGACAATCTGCGCGCGATCTTCACGACACTCAATGAGGCACTCGCACGTGACCCCGGTGACGAGACGATCCAGATCATGGAGTTCTACAACTCTGACATCGCGACGGAGAATGAGAGCGCGACGCGGACATACTTGCTCGGTAGCGATCTCAAAGTTGACTGTTCAGGAACTGGCAGCGCGCTCGGTCTCAACGACCTCATCCACTGCATCGCCCTCGAGAAGAACGCCCTGCCGGTCGACGTCCTACCCGTTTTCGACGCTGCCGGCGTGAGCTTTCTGGCCGATGACCATTTCCACCCGAACGACGCCGGCCATCTCGCGATAGCACGGGCATTTGGCGGCGCCGTCGAGCAGCGGGGCGCCCTAAGGGCACCCCGCAGGGAGGCCGGACTCGTCAGGGGATATTCGTCCCTGGCCAAGTAGCGTCTTCGGCCAGAACACCTAGACGACGGAAGGTCTAGCCGACTGCCAGCCGAGCGGACGCAGCGGTGTTGTCGGTGTCCCCCGCTAGGGGCGAGCAGCCGACTGCGTAGCGAGCGGACGCGTCGAGTTGTCGGTGTCCTTATCCGCCGCTGACGCGAGGCGGCGCTACCCTCCGGACGAGCCTCCGTAGCTCAGTGGATAGAGCGGCGGTTTCCTACACCGCGCTGTCCACCTAGCAGAGGTCTTTTTGATCCAGAGCCGGCGTTCCTTGTTCGGGCACGGTTCTGGGATTCTTGCGGAGCCCTCTGACAGACTCGAACGGTCGACCCTTGTCACCGTGGAAGTTGCGTGTCACTCGGCGCCCTTCGTACTTCCAACAGAAGGCGACACGCGTGGCGGGTGTTTGACTCGGCGTACGGCGATGAGTTGCTCGGTTGATCACGGCAACTCCCTAGCTCGAACCGGTAGCCGGTCGCCAGGGCACGAGGCGTCGACGGGCGAAGGCCGCCGGCCGCGTTCGTTTCCCTACGTGGTCGCGGTGATCGAGATGCCGCCGCGCGCCTTCTGCTTGAGTGTCACCCGCACTTTGTCAGAAGTGTCCGTCGTTCCGGTAGCCACTTAGATACAGCTTGAGCGACTTCGACTCGATGCAGAGGGCCTGAGGCCAGTACTCGATGGTGGCGACGTAGAGGTCCGGCTGGCCGGTCACGGGACAGACGGCCGTGAGCTCGTCGCTCGTCATCTCGACCTGCGACACGCCCGGGTTGGCGAAGGTCTCGAGTCCCGCGTAGTGATCGGAGCCTGCGTGCCCGAGCGCCACGAACTCCCTTGAGCGCGAAGATTCCATGCCCGTACTGTAGGCGCATGAGACGCGTATACCTTGCCGGCCCGCCGCACGCCGATGAGTACCGTCGGCGGGCGGTAGCCCTCGTCCACCAGATCGGATGGCAGCCGGTTGACCCGATGCGGCGGGACTTCCGGGGCCGGACGCACGGTAACGAGGCGGAGATCGTCGAAAGTGATCTCGCCGAGATCGAGTCCTGCGACGCAGTTCTCGCCGCCTTCACGTCTCCCGACGAGGGAACGGCGATGGAAGCCTGGTACGCCCACAGCCTCGGCAAGCCCGTTGTCGCCTACACCGGCGGAACGCCGCCGCATCCGTGGACCGTGTACGTCGCCGACACGATCTGTGAGGACCTGGAGGTCGCGGTACAAGCCTTGTTCGGAACACCCCCGGGTCAGGCATAGCGCACACCAGCGGCCGCGCAGTCGCACGAACGTCTTGATGATGCCCCCTCGCCGAACCGTCGCCGAATGAGATCAACGCCATCTAGGGAGCGTGTCGCGTTTCCACCAGATCGCGACAGACCCCGTGAGAGGTGTGTCGGGTTGAGTCAGTCGCATCAGGCGGGAATCGCACGAAACAGGCTCTAGGCGTTTCGGGAAACGTTGACGCGCGCCGCCGCGGGAGCTCGCTAGCGGGACCGCGCCGCGGGAGCTCGCTAGCGGGACCGTTCGGACTCCGGCTTCACCCAACCGTGGCTCGCGTCGGTGGAGGTGAGGAATGTGGACCGCTCCTGCAACTGTGGCTCGTCGGCCTGCCCGGGATGCCACGAGATGCCATCTTTTCGTCTGGGACGAGATACCCGACCGGCATGCGGTAGCGTTCGGCGGCTTGAGCTTGGAAGTGGAAATCGACGGTCTGTATGCACTACCGCTGAAGGAGTTCAGGGCTGCTCGCGACGCTTTGGCGAAGCACTACCGGGATGTCGGTGAGCGCGCTGTCGCTTCGCGGATCAAGGAGCTTGAGAAGCCCGCGGTCTCAGCTTGGCTCGTGAATCAACTCGCACGGCAACGCCAGCTCGACGTCCGGCGGCTGATCAACACGGGCGCCGAGCTTGAGCGGGCCCAGCGCGCTGCCATTGTCGGCGGCGACAAGGCTGACTTCGCGAACACACGCCGGGAGGGAGCAGAGGTGATCCAGCGGTTGCTCGACGCGGCCCGGGAGATCGCGCGATCGTCGGGGCGACCTGCGTCCGAATCCGTGCTGCGACGGGTCGGCGCGAACCTGCGTGCCGCTGCAGCAACCGCCGAAGGGCGTGAGGCGCTCGATCGCGGTCGGCTTGCACGAGGTCTGGACTTGGTCGGCTTCGACGCCCTAAGCGGCATCGTCCCTTCGCCGCAATCGGCGCGCCCAAGGCGTGGGCGCGCGCGGGCTACCCCGACGCGGAAGCCGCCTTCGTCAGCCAGCGCCGCGCAGAAACGCGTGCGCGAGTTGCAAGCGAAGGAGCAAGCGGCCCGGTCAGAGGCGCAAAGACTCACCCAAGAGTGGCGGAAGCTCGACCGCGAGGCCCAGCAGGCCGACCAACTCGCGCAGAAAAAGAGACGCGCCGCCGACGAAGCTCAGACACGAGCGCAGCGCGCGAAGCAACAGTCCGAACGCTTCCGGGAACAACTCGCGACCCACAGGCAACGGAACTAGCCCCTGCCCGGGTGGGCGCCTTCGCGTCTGGTGGCTGTGTCTGCCGAGGGGAACCAAGGTTTCGGCGCGACTCCGTTAAGGGCGAACGACTCCGACTCACGCGCGGCCTGTCGCAGCGGGACCTTTTCGGCTGCCGACGTTTCCTACGCCGACATAGCTACCGCATGCCGATCGGGTATCTCGTCCCACACGAAAAGATGGCATCTCGTGGCGTCCCTGAGCGGGCCGACGAGCAACAATTGCGGGAGCGGTCCACATTCCTCACCTCCACCGACGCGAGCCACGGTTGGGTGAAGCCGGAGTCCGAACGGTCC
>WNFU01006061.1_pt1 | contig 14766 bp, 10 predicted proteins | sample 5400121 | NCBI WGS metagenome assembly WNFU01 (sample SAMN13153360, study PRJNA577476) | soil metagenome | isolation source: 100 cm soil or saprolite under grassland replicate 1 | place: USA:California | collected 2016-06-15
CGTTGATGATCGATGGGCACGCCGATTACGCGCATCGCGAAGCTCACGTTCTCGAAGACGGTCTTCGACGGAATGAGCTTGAAGTCCTGAAAGACAAAGCCGACGGTCCGGCGATATGCCTGAATCTCGCGCCGCGACAATCCGGCCAGATTGCGGCCACCGACAATGGCCGTGCCTTCGGAGGGGCGCTCCTCAAGTAATAACAGCCGAAGGAGCGTGCTCTTGCCCGCGCCGCTCGGTCCGGTGAGAAAAACGAAGTCGCCCTTCGCCACGCTAATCGAGAGATCGCGCAGCGCATATCGCCCCGGCGCGTACGCCTTCGTGAGGTTTTGAGTCTCGATCAACGGCGATAGTCTACTAGGTCGGCGCGCACGCGGCCGAATCCGGCTTCGATGACGGCGCGCAAAGGAATCCGCCTGGCGTCGGCGCTCAGCCACATCGTCATCACGAGCGGCTGACGCCGTTCGATACGGCGCATGAGGCGCGGCTCGATCCGCAGCGCACGCTCGGTGTTGCCGCCGACCGCGATTGTTTCCAGTTCGCCTACCGACACCTGCAGCACGAGATTGGATCCGGCCTCGTTTATCGGCACGGCAAACACGGAGCCCGGCTCGAGCTTCAGCGTGCGGACGTAATAGAGCGACGTCAGCGCGTCACGCGTGGCGTCCGCGCCGAGCGGCAGCGTCATCGCATCTCCGCGTTTTGCAGCTTCCACCGAGTCGCCGACCCGCACCACATGCGCGCTCCGATCGAACACGTACGCGCGATCGAACTGGCGCCGACCCTCGCGAATCTGGCGCGTGTGCTCGAGAGGCTCGAGCAATCGGTTCGCACGCGTTGCGAATTGGTCGCGCGCCTGAAAAAAGTTGCCGACCCAGTCCGCTGTATCGGCGGCCGCTTCGAACTGCCAGACGTCCGCGCCGGGAGCTCCGCTCGCGACGCGAAGCGTTGCGCGGCCGGCCGGCAGATTCAACGGGCCGCTGTCCCATCGCACTTCGTACACGGCGGTTTCTGTTGCGGCAAACGGCGCCACGCCAGGCGGCGGCGGAGGCGGCGCCGTGACTTCGTTCAACGACGCCTCGACCTCAGGCGTCCATTGCAGCTCGTAGATCACGCCGTCGCCAAGCCGTGCGCGTTCCACCAGGGGCGAGCTCGAGCTGCCGGCGCCCGCAATCGTGGAGCGGCTGACCACGAATCGAACGTCGAGCTCCTTGAGCATCGCAAACGCTTCCGGCGAAGGCATCGATGCAAGACCTTCGACGACGGCTGCATAGAAGGCCGGGCGCTGGCCGCTGTAGCCATTCACAATCGGGCGACCGTGTTCCAGCGACTGCACCATATAAGGCGTGTTCTCGACATCCGCGGTAAGCGGCAGGTAAACAACTGCCCCAGGCTCGGGGGCGGCTCTCAGCCACTGCCCCACGGGCGTGCTGCGTGGCGGAGCCGCGGCCAAGGGCAGAGGGGTGTTCATGTACTCAATCATGAGGACGGCGAGAAGCGGTGCTATCCACTTGCTGCCCGTATTCTTCATCGCCGCGACTGTTCGTACTCCCAGTCCGGCAAGAACGACGACCCCAAGCATCGCGATGACCGCGAATCGCGCCGGCGCCCGAACGGCCTGAAATCCGTAGACGTTCTCGTGAAGCGCCGCATACAAGGCTCGTATGCCTTCCGGACCAAACGAAAGTATTCCGCCAACCAGGACAAGGGCCAGCGACGACAGCACGAGCGGCCGCGCATCGCGATACCACTGGCGCCGCACGGCCACGAGCGACAAGAGAATGACCGCCGCGCCAGGAAACAAATCGTGCTCGACCCCGGTCGTATCGCGACCGCCACGCGGCGTTCGTCGCGGCGCGAGCAGACCCGTTGCTCCATATACAAGATTCGAGGGCGGCACCTGAATGTAGCTGCGCAGAGACGCAGAATGGTTGGATGCTTCGTACAGCGTGCGGCCAAAACCTTCGGCTTGCTGCGAGCGAGCGTACGGAACAAGTACTGGCGCCGCAAGCACGGTGGCGAGGACGGCTGCCGCCATGAGACGCGTCCAGAGCCTCTGACTGCTGAACTGACCAGTGGACCACGCAAGCACAACGCCGCTGACTGCCAGCGCAATAGCAGTCATCAGCCCGTAGTAGACAGTGGCAACTGTCTGCAACGCCGTCGTCAGTGCTAGCAGGCCAGCATCTCGCCAACGCCTCCCCGCGGCGAGACGATGCAGGCACAGCAACGCGAGCGGCATGAAATAGAGCGCTTGCAGCTGAATGTGGAGAAGGTGAGCGGTGCGATACGGCCAGCAGGCCCACGCAAGTCCTGCCGCAAGGGCGCCCGTCCGCGAACGGGTCACGACCCGGGCGAACGCATGCATTGCCAGGCCGCTCAACGCAATTGAGCCGACGACGAGCAGGTTGTACGCCAGGACTACGTCATGCGTCAGCGCATACACCGGCGACAGCGCCAACGACTGCAGCAGGAAATGGTCGGAATACGCGAGGGTGTTCTCGGCGGGATAAAAAATATTCGCGTTGAACACGCGGCCCGTCAGGACCGACATCGGATCAGTCGTCCACGCGCGCAGTCCCCATCCGAGGATCCAGAGGTTGAGAAAGGGATCGCCGGGACCAACAGGCGCGCCGAGCCGATCTCTCAGATGAATGGCGAGCGGCCAGGTAATGATGCAACCCGCCGCGATGTAGACCGCAACAACTGCAAGCGGCCGGCGCACGCGATTACGCGCCGAGCTCGCGTTTCAGCAGCTCGTTGACGACTTTCGGATTGGCTTTTCCCTTCGACGCCTTCATGACGTGGCCCACGAGAAACCCAAATGCGTTGTTGCGGCCCCTGCGAAACTGCGCGACAGCATCGGGGTTCGAAGCGATCGCATCACGGACGATGCCGGCAAGTGCCGTCTCGTCGCCGATCTGCGCCAGACCTTCGGCCTGAACGATGTCTTCGGCAAGTCGACCGCTGTCGTACATCTTTGCGAAGACGTCCTTGGCGACGGTGCTGCTGATGAGCCCGCGATCGACGATGCGGATGAGACTGGCCAACGCTTCAGGTGTGAGCGGAACCTGCTCGATCGGCACGCCTCGCTCCTTCATTGTGCGCAACAACTCCCCCATGATCCAGTTGCTTGCCGCTTTGGCATTGGACGAGGCGCGCGCTGTCGCTTCGAAATAATCCGCAAGGCCCCGGCTCTGGGTGAGCAGGTTGGCGTCGTACTCCGGGAGGCCGTAGTCCTGAACGAATCGGCGCGCGCGTGCTTCGGGAAGCTCGGGCAACGACACGCTGATTCTCGTTCTTCGCTCGCTCGTCACGACGAGCGGCGGGAGGTCGGGTTCGGGGAAGTAGCGATAATCGTGCGCTTCTTCCTTGCTTCGCATCGAATACGTGCGGCCCTGAGCCGAATCGAACAGGCGCGTCTCCTGCACGACGCGCCCGCCGTGCTCGACGACGTCAATCTGCCGCTCGATTTCGTACTCGAGCGCCTTTTGGAGATAGCGAAACGAATTGAGGTTCTTCACTTCCGCTTTCGTGCCCAGCGTCGTCTCGCCGCGGCGTCTGATCGACACATTCGCGTCACAGCGGAGGCTGCCCTCTTCCATGTTGCCGTCGTTGACGCCAAGCCACACGACGATTTGCCGGAGCGTCTCGAAGAAGACCGCGGCTTCATCTGCCGACCGGAGATCGGGCTCCGTGACGATTTCAATCAGCGGCACGCCCGCGCGATTGAAGTCCAGGTACGTCCGTCTGTCGGAATCAGGAAAGCCTTCGTGGAGCGACTTCCCTGCGTCCTCTTCCATGTGGATACGCGTGAGTCGCACGTGCTTCGAACGATCGTCGACTCGAATGTCGAGCCCGCCGCCGGTCGCGAGCGGCTGCTCGTACTGCGAGATCTGGTAGCCCTTCGGGAGATCGGGATAGAAATAGTTCTTGCGCGCAAAGAGCGAACGCTCACAGACGGTGCAGCCAAGCGCGAGGGCGACGCGGACGGCGTAGTCGACCGCGGTGCGATTGAGCACTGGCAGCGCGCCAGGAAGACCCAGGCAGACAGGACAGACATGTGTGTTCGGCGGCGCGCCGTACGTCGTCGAACACCCGCAGAAGATCTTCGTTGCGGTCAGCAGCTGCGCGTGAATTTCGAGGCCGATTACGGGCTCGTAGGAATGGATCATTCGATCATTCGAAGGTCCGCGCTACGTATTGGTAAGGCGAGGCCCCGCTTCGATCACGGCAGGATCGACGTCCGCCTCGAACTCCTTGAAGTTGTCGATGAACATCGACGCCAGCTTGCGCGCCTGCGCATCATACGCGTCCCGGTCCTGCCACGTGCTCCGCGGATCCAGAACGTCCGACGGAACATCAAGACAACTGGTCGGCATTTCCAGATTGAAGACCTCATGCCGCTGATACCCGACGCTGTCCAGCGCGCCGTGCAGCGCCGCGGAGATCATCGCCCGTGTGAATGCAATCTTCATCCGGCTGCCCACACCAAATGGACCGCCGGTCCAACCCGTATTCACGAGCCACACGCGCGCGCCGTGTCGCGCAATGCGCTCACCGAGGCCGCGCGCGTAAACGTTCGGATTGAGCGGGAGAAAGGGCGCGCCAAAGCACGTGCTGAAGGTCGCGGTCGGATCCTTGACGCCTTTCTCGGTGCCCGCCACCTTCGCGGTGTATCCCGAGAGAAAGTGGTACATGGCGCCTTCGGGCGAGAGGCGCGCGATTGGCGGCAACACGCCAAACGCGTCGGCCGTCAGCATGACGATGTTTTTCGGATGGCCGCCCATCCCCGACGCCACTGCGTTGTCAATGAAATCAATCGGATACGCACCGCGCGTGTTCTCGGTCAACGACCCATCGTCGAGATTCAGCTCGCGTGTTTCTGGATCCAACATGACGTTTTCGAGCACCGTGCCGAAGCGGCGCGTCGTTCCGTAGATCTGCGGCTCGGCCTCTTCGGAAAGCCGGATCATTTTCGCGTAGCAGCCTCCTTCGAAATTGAAAACGCCGTGATCGCTCCAGCCGTGTTCGTCGTCGCCAATCAACCGCCGTTCAGGGTCGGACGACAGCGTGGTCTTGCCGGTGCCCGAGAGTCCAAAGAAGAGTGCGGTGTCGCCCGCGGATCCTATGTTTGCGGAACAGTGCATCGAGAGCACGTTCTTGAGCGGCAGGATGTAGTTGAGAACCGTGAAGATCGCCTTCTTGTTCTCGCCCGCATAGCTGGAGCCGGCGATGAGCACCTCGCGCGAGCCCATGTTGAGCACGATCGCGACCTCCGATCGTGTGCCGTGCTTATGAGGGTCGGCTTTGAAGCCGGGCGCCGTGAAGACGGTGAATTCAGGTTCGAACGCCGCCCGATCGTTTGCCGAGGGGACGATGAAGAGGTTTTGGACGAAGAGGTTCTGCCATGCGAGCTCGTGAATGAACCTGACGGGCAGCCGAAAAGAAGGATCCGCCCCCGCGAAGAGGTCCTGAACGTAGAGCTCCTTTGAGTCGAGATAGGCGAGAAGGTCGCGCTTTAGCGCGTCGAACTTCTGCGGGTCGATTGGCCGATTGACCTTGCCCCAGTGCACATGCTGTTCGCTCGACGGTTCGCGGACGACAAACTTGTCGTTGGGCGATCGGCCGGTATGGGCGCCAGTGCGACAGACGAGCGGGCCGTCCTTGGCCAGCTGCCCCTCGCTTCGTTGGACGGCGTGCTCATAGAGAGCCGCCGTGGACAAGTTCCAAAACACCTCGCCCGAAGTGTGCAGGCCGTGTTCCTCCAGTCCGCGAACACGGCCGGCGTGCATGATGCTCATGAGATGACTCCAAGACGAGGCAGACTGCGCCCGTTGATAATCTGACGATCGTACCGGCTAGAATCGCGCTAAGTCAATATCGCAGACGCATTTGGGCCGATCCTGCTACAATTCCTGTAAACACGCCTCAGCTCTTTCCCGTAACTCATGTCAGGACGCCTCGTTCCAGAAGCCGACACCAGCACGCCTAGACGCCTCGCCGATGCGTCGCAATCGGCCGCGTCCGTGTTGGCGGCTGAAATCAAAGGTTTGGTGCTTGCCGGCGAACGGGACGCGGCACGCGAGCGCTTCGCTGCGCTCGTCGCGGTGCTGCAGCGCCGGGGGCTTCGCATTGCGTTTCATTACCTGCGCGATGCCGCCGACGCCGACGAAGTCGTGCAGGATGCGTTCGTCAAGGTGTTTCTGCACATCGAGCAGTACCGGGAAGAACTGCCGTTCGATGTGTGGTTCATGCGCATTCTCGTAAACGCGTCTCTCGATCGGCTCAAGAGCCGCGGCCGGCAGCAGCGGTGGATTGCCGGACCGAGTGAAGATTCGCTCGATGCGCGGCCCGTGGAACAGGCGGCAGATCTCGAGCCCTCGAGCGAACACCGGTTGCTCGCGAAGGAACGCTGGCAGCAAGTCGTGAAGGCGGTGGCCTCGCTGCCCGATAGACAAAGGCTGGTGTTCACGTTGTCACATATCGACGAGCAGACGGCAGCCGAGATCAGCGAGGCAACGGGCATGAGCCCGGCGACAGTACGCGTCCATTTGTTCCGCGCGCTGCGGAAGCTCAGGGCGCTCGTAGGGGAAGCAAGATGACTCGACGCGGTTGCGTGCCGTTCGATCGGTTGACGGCCTTGGCGCTCGTCGCGCGTGCGCCAGAAGGCGACTCCGACCGACAGCTTCTGGCCCATGTGGCGGATTGCCGGCGGTGCGCCGCGCGATTGGTCGCACTCACGTCGGACGTCGAAACACTTCGCGAAGCCGCGTGGCAGGAAGCCGATGCGCTCTTCGACGACTCCGCGCTCGAAATTCAGCGCACGCGGATCCTCGCTCGTCTCGCCAATCTTGGCAAGTCCGCCCGGGTGCTGCGGTTCCCCGCCCGCGTCCGCGAGGCGGCCATGTCGGTATCCTCGACCAGCCGCCGGTGGGTGAGCGTCGCGGCCGCCGCCGGCTTGATTATTGGCCTCCTCGCAGGTCAACTGATCCACTTCGTGCCATGGGATGGGCGGCTGCGCAGCCGAGCCACATCGCTGCAAGCAGCTACCTCGCGTGGGTCCAATGGACCCGTCCTGGTCCAGGCAAGTTCGACGGCCACGCTGTCCAGCGACGATCAATTGCTCGACGAAATCGACGAAGCGGTGCAGTCGAGCCGTGCCGCCTCGCTGCGTGCGCTCGATGCCTTCACACCACACGTCGGCGAGCTCGTCGAGATCCATTAGTGCCGCCTGTCATCTTTCGAAAGGGCCTCGATCTCAGACGCGAAGTGGCCGGGGTTCTTGCGGAGAGCTACCACAGCGGAATCGTTCAGTTCATCAAAGAAAACGATTATCAATACCGAGCGGGCCGGCTGACCATTCATCTCGCGCGGGAGTTTGGCTTCTGCTACGGCGTCGATCGCGCAGTCGACTATGCGTACCAGGCGCGCCGCCGCTTTCCCGATCGCACGGTGTTCCTCACGGGCGAAATCATCCACAACCCGCACGTCAACGATCAGCTGCGGTCGCAAGGCATTCGCTTTTTGAGCGATCCATCAGAAGCCGGAACCGCGTTGGGACCTGACGATGTGGTGATTCTTCCAGCATTTGGCGTGACGGTCGAAGAACTTCAACGCCTCATGCTGGCCGGGTGCACGCTCGTCGATACGACATGCGGCTCCGTGCTGAACGTGTGGAAGAACGTGAGCCGCTACGCGCGGGACGGGTTCACATCGGTGATTCACGGAAAGTATTGGCACGAGGAAACGCGCGCCACCGCTTCGCAAGCGGTGCAGGTGCAGGGAGGACAGTACCTGGTGGTGCTGGACAAAGCCGAGGCCGGCGAAGTGTGCGATTACATTCGAGCGTCCCATGCACCCGACCGCACGCGCCGGACGACCTTCATGGCGCGTTTCGCGCATGCGGTCTCTCCAGGCTTCGATCCCGATCGTGACTTGCAGCGAGTTGGCTGCGCCAATCAAACCACGATGCTGAGCTCGGAATCGCTTGAAGTGGGAGAAATGTTCCGTCAGGCGATGCGCGATCGCTACGGCGCGGACAACCTCGCCTCCTGCTTCCGCGCCTTCGACACGATCTGCAGCGCGACACAGGATCGGCAGGATGCGGTGCTGCAACTGCTCGAGGATGTGCCGCTCGATATGATGATCGTGATCGGCGGCTACAACAGCAGCAATACGTGCAACCTGGCGCGACTCTGCGCGGCGCGGGTCGCCACTTATCACGTGGCGGATCCCGACGGGCTTGTATCAGCCACCGAAATTCGTCATCGCGCCGTAGACACCAAGCTCGAGATTGTGACTGAGGCCTGGCTGCCGCGCGCGGGCACGGTGATGGTGGGTCTCACCTCCGGCGCATCGACTCCGGACAACTTGATGGAGATCGTCGTCCGGAAGCTCGAGACCTTCGCCAGCTAAGGCTTGGTGTCAGGCTCGACGATCAGTCGGACCGTCTGTCCCGCGTGAGCCTTGAGCCATCGGTGTACCGCCGTGCCCGGCCGGACCACCAATACCGTGTCCTGAGCGAGGGCAAAATAGCCCTCGTCACGCTCCGTGTCGTTGGCGTTCAGGCTGCCTTTTAATTCCAGTCCGTCTTGTGCACGCGCACCAAGGGATCCGAGGAACAGAATTGCCGCGACGAGGATGACAACCGACCACCAGTGCCGCATGGCGACCTCCGCTGTTTCGGCCGGTGCAAGAAGCGTGACGGCGGCCGGGTGAATTCGAAGGGTCGCGATCTCCCGTCGAGGAAATCTGGCCAGCTGGGCTCAACCGTAAACGGAGGCCCGAACGGTGTCGTAACCCGTTAGATAGCACCCATGAAAATGTCCCGTAAGTTGTTTATTTGTCTCACGTTGTCTCTGCTGACCCTCTTCGTATGGTCAATGCCCGCCGAGGCCCAGCGTCACAAGTGGTGGAAGGACGAGCGGTTCCAGAAGGAGCTTGGGCTCACCGCGGATCAGACTGCGAAAATAGAAGCGGTCTTCCAGGCCGTGCAACCGACGCTCAGGGCGCAGATGCGCGCGCTCGACAAGCTCGAAGACGAGCTCTCGAAAATCATTCACGAAGCGCAAGTCGACGAAGCAGAGCTCGAACAGTTCGTCGGGCGCGTCGAAGCCGCGCGGGCCGATTTGAGCAAAACACGGACGGTGATGTTGTTTCGCGTGCGCCGCATCTTGACGACAGAACAGCACCTCAAGCTGCTTCAACTGCGTGACCAGGACGAGAAAGACAAGCGCGGACGGCCGCACGGTCCGAGTAGCAACCAGTAATTCCCTGTTTCGGAACACGATTATGAGAGTCGATTTTCGTACTGCAGCCGCGGTTGCGGCATTCCTCGGATGGTCCCTCTGCGCCGGCGCGCAGACGCCAAAATCCCCTGCGGATGTCTCGCGTCAGGACGCGCTCGTCCGCGAAGCGCTCGAGCGATATCAGGCGGGCATTCAGGAACTGAACGGCGCGCCTTCGCCCGATCAAACGCCTGCGGGAACTCGCGCGCCAGGCGGCACTCGCGAAATCCGGCTGACCGATGTCGTGCAGCTCGCACTCGAGAAGAATCTCGATATCGCGGTCGAGCGGCTCAATCCACAGTCGGTGGACCTGCAGATCGCCGCCATCAAGAACCAATATCGCCCTGTCGCGTCTTCCACCTTCGGTCAACGCGCGCAGATGCGGCTGCCAAACAGCTTGTTGAATGGTGGTCAGCGTGTGAACAACGACACGACGACGTACAACTTCGGAGTCGCGCAGGCCGTATCGAAGTTCGGCGGGACTTACTCCCTCTCGTTCAACAACTCGCGCGTGGAGACGACGGACGCCTTTTCCAATTTCAATCCGAGCTACACGGCCGGCCTCACCTTCAACTACACGCAGCCGCTTCTCCGCGGGCTGTTCATCGATTCCCAGCGGCAACAGCTGCAGATCACCCAAATCAACCGCGACATCTCCGAAGAAAACCTGCGGGGCACCATCGCGACGACGCTCGCCAACGTGCGAAACGCGTATTGGGATCTCGTCTTTGCGCTGAGCTCGGTGGACGTGGCCGAACGCGCCGTGACGCTGGCAGACAAGCTCGTCGAAGACAACAGGGCACGAGTGGAGGTCGGCACGCTCGCGCCGCTCGACATCGTGCAGGCCGAAGCCGAAGCCGCGACACGGCGTCAGACCCTCGCGGCTGCCGAAGCCGCGCTGCAGACGGCGGACCTCGCGTTGAAGCGTTATATCGTGACCGGCACCGACGATCCGCTTTGGCATCAGACGCTGCAGCCAATCGATTTGCCCTCTCTCGAGCCGGCGCCCACCGACATCGAGGGTGCCGTCCGTCACGCATTGGAGCGCCGCACCGATCTCGTCAGCTCGCGCTATAACCTCGCGAGCAGCGATATCTCGATTCGCTTTTATCAGAACCAGCGGCTGCCCGGCCTCGATCTGATCACGAGCTACGGCTCGCAGGGCATCGGCGGCACGCAGTTCCTCCGCTCCGGCAGCGGATTGAACAGCATCGTCACCGGCACGGTACCTGGCGGATACTCCGACGCGCTGCGGCTGCTGACCAATCGCGACTTCCCGAACTGGAACCTGCAGCTGAATCTCTCGTACAACATCGGCGCCAGTCAGTCCGATGCGCAATACGCGCGCGCCCGCGTGCAGCGCTCGCAATCGCAGGCGCGCCTGCGGGCGCTCGAACTGCAGGTCGCCACCGAGGTGACCAACGCCGCACTGACGGTGCAGAGCAACGTCAAACGCGTCGAGGCGGCTCGCGCGGCGCGCGAGCTCGCCGAAAAGCGCCTCGAAGCCGAGCAAAGCAAGTTCGAAGTCGGAATGTCCACCAACTTTTTCGTCGTCCAGGCGCAGCGCGATCTTCGCGACGCGGAGAACACGGAACTGCGCACGCTGGCGGATTATCGCAAGTCCCTCGTCACGTTCGAGCGATCGCAGGAAGCGCCCGCGGGAGGTGGCGGTGGCATCGGCACGGGCAGCACCACCGGCGGCAATACAACTACCGGGAGCACGACCACGACTACCACAACCGGCGGCAGTGGCGGAGGCGGGGGCGGGGGCGGCACGCAGTAACGTGACGCGGCGCGGTTCTGACAAAAAGTTACGTCGGATTTCGCGCGTTCGTCAGTAGGATCGTCTATTCGAATCATGCGTAAATTCATCACCATCGGGATTGTCGTCGTCGTTCTTGGCGGCGCTGCCGCGTACTTCCTTGTGCGCAGGGAGCAGACGGCCGCGGCGGCCGCGCCCGGTGGCGACCAGCAGAGTGGACGTGGCGGACGCGGTGGACGCGGTGGTCAGACTGACAGCGGCGCCGGCGGGTTCGGAGGCGGCGGCTTCGGGGGACGCGGCGGCGGGTTTCGGCCGCCCATGACGGTGGAAGTGACACACGTCACGCGAGGCCACGTCTCGTCCAATCTCACAGTCGTCGGCAACCTCATCGGCGAGCAGACAGTCGATGTCGTGCCGCGGACCGGCGGCAGACTCATCGCGATCAACGTCAAGCTTGGCGATCGCGTCCGCCGCGGTCAGACGATTGCCAAGATCGAGGATCGCGAAATCGTCGAACAGGTGAACCAAGCCGAAGCGTCGAACGCGGTATCGCAAGCGACGATTCGCCAGCGCGAGGCGGATCTCAACTTGGCCCAAACCAACGTCGAGCGTTCGCGGAATCTGTTCGCTCGGCAACTGCTACCGAAGCAGACGCTCGACGACGCCGAAGCGCGCTACATCTCGGCCGTCGCGGCTCTCGATCTCGCGCGCGCGCAAATGCAGCAGTCACAGGCGCGCATTCAGGAACTGCGGGTCAACCTGGCAAACACCAACGTCATCTCACCGGTCGACGGCTTCGTCGCCCGTCGCAACCTCGACGTGGGTGCGTTTGCCTCGCAGAATCAGCCGGTTGCCTCTGTCGTGGACATCTCGTCGCTGCGCCTCGTCTCCAACGTGGTCGAGAGGGACCTGCGCACCGTCAGCGTTGGCGATCGCGCGACGGTCGAAGTGGACGCGTTTCCCGGCGAGAAATTCAACGGTCGAATTGCGAGAGTGGCGCCGGTGCTCGATCCGGCGACACGCACCGCCGCCATGGAAATCGAGGTCCCAAACCGCGACTACCGCTTGAAGCCCGGGATGTATGCGCGCGTCGATCTCACCGTCGAGGACAGGGACAACGTGCTCGTCATACCGAAAATCTCGCTCGTGGATTCCGAAGGCGCACGCGGTGTTTATCAGGCCGGCGACGACGGCAAGGCCAAGTTCAAGCCCGTGAAGGTGGGGCTCGAGAACAACGATGTCGCCGAGATTCTCGAGGGGCTGAGCGAGGGTGACCAGATCGTTTCCACGGGCGCCGGAGCGCTGCGTCGTGATGACCAACTGGTCGTTGCGGGCGGCGCCGGTGGACGGGGCGGTCGCGAGCGCGGCGGTCGCCGCGGCGAAGGCAGTGGACAGGGCGGCGGCCAGCCTCCCGGAGAGGGCACTCCAGGGCCCGGCGCTTCGCGCGGTGAAGCGCGCCAACAGCAGCAACCTGGCGGTCAAGGCTTCACGCGTCCCAGCACCGACCAAGGTGGTCGCGGAGCGATGCGGCCCAATGGCCAGCAGGGTGGTGAAGGCTTCAAGCGACCTGACGGCCGTGGGGGTGAAGGTTTCGATCGTGGGGGACGCGGCCGCGGACAGCGGCCGCCGGGTCAGGAAGATGGGACCTCGGCGCCCGCGGGCCGGCGGCAGCCGCGCGCGCCACAGTCACTCAGCATTCAGCAGCAGCGGCCGATAGCGTGAAGAAGTTTCCAGTTGCCAGTTTCCAGTTCAAAGTTTGAGTTGCCAGTGGCGTGGCTCCCCTAACCGATAACTCACAATTTTGAGCTGATAACTAAGCTTTGAACTGACAACTGGTAACTGGAAACTGATCAGCGGAGTAACCGATGAGTATTCCTCGTCTTGCCATTCATCGTCCCGTGACGATGTTCATGATCAGTTTCGTGGTGGTGTTGCTTGGCGCCATCTCGCTTGGCAAGTTGCCTGTTGACCTCATGCCCGAAAGCGAGTTCCCGAGCATTACTGTACGCGTGGGGTACGCCGGTGTGGGTCCGCTGGAGATGGAAGAGCTCGTGACGCGTCCCGTCGAGCAGGCGGTGTCTGCCATCGCCGGCCTGGAGCAGGTCAACTCGACATCTTCCGAAGGATCGAGCATGGTCCGGCTGCAGTTCGCCTGGGGCACCGATCTCGGCGAAGCCTCCGACGAGGTCCGTACCCGTATCGATCGTATTCGCGCGCGGCTGCCCGAAGACGCCGACGCGCCGACGGTCTTCAAGTTCGATTCGAACGCGATGCCCATCATGGGCATTGGCGTCGAGGGCGATTACGACGCGGTCACCCTGCGCGAAGTCGCACAGAACGATCTCTCACCGCGTCTCGAGCGTGCGGAGGGCGTTGCATCGGTCACGATTGATGGAGGCCTCCGCCGTCAGATTCGCGTGGATCTTTCAAAAGAGAAGATCACGGCCATGAACTTGCCGGTCGATCGGATCATCGCGACGATTCGATCGGAGAATGAGAACATCCCGCTCGGAGAGGTGGTTGACGCAGATCGGCGGTTCCTCCTTCGCAGTCCAGGGCAGTACAAGGACATCGAGGACATCAGGAGCCTCATTGTGTTCACGCGCGGCGCGGTCCCTGTGTATCTCAAGGACATCGCGAACGTGTACGACGGCACCGAGGATCGCAGGAACGTCACGCGAATCAACGGGAGGCCGGGCGTGCGGATGCGCGTCCAGAAGCAGTCAGGCAAGAACACCGTGCTGGTCGCGCAGGCCGCGAAAAGAGAGATCGAACGGATCAATCAGGAAGTGCCCGGCGTGCGGCTGTCGGTGCTCGACGATCAGTCCAAGTACATCGAGCGTGCGATCAACAGCGTGAAAGAACACGCGCTGATCGGCTGCGTCCTCGTGATCGTCATCATTTTCCTGTTCCTCCGCAACGTGCGATCGACGCTCATTATCTGTACGTCGATTCCAATCTCGGTCATCGGCACCTTCGCGCTGCTCTACTTCGGCGGCTACACGCTGAATACGATGACCTTTGGCGGTCTGGCCCTGGGCATCGGCATGATCGTCGACGCCGCCATCGTCGTGCTGGAAAACACATATCGGCACCTCGAAATGGGCAAAGACCGGATGACGGCGGCAATCGACGGCAGCGAAGAAGTCTGGTCCGCGATTCTCGCGTCCACGCTGACACATATCGCGGTGTTTGTGCCGATGCTCTTCCTGACGGGTGTTTCGAGCATCATGTTCGGCCAGCTCGCGGCCGTCGTTTCGTTCTCGCTCGCGATGTCGCTGTTCGTCGCCGTCACCATCGTGCCGGTGTTGTGCTCCCGGTTCCTGCAGCCTCCGGATCACGGCGAAGGCAGAAAGGGCGTGCTCGGCGCCGTCTATCGCTTCAGCGATCGGGCGCTGGTGAATCTCGATCGCACGTACGCGCGATTTCTGCATGCCGCGCTCGCGCATCGGCCGACCGTGCTTGCGACGGGCGCCATTTTGTTCGCCATCGCGGTGGTCTTGTTGCAGCGCGTCGGTTTCGAGCTGCAGCCGGCCACCGACGAAGGCGAGGTCACCGTAGATGCGGAGCTGGCCGTCGGGACGCGAATCGAGCGCACTGAGGAGGTCCTCATCGCTCTGGAGCAGCGCATTCGGGAGATGGTTCCCGAAGCGACGATGCTGATCACGTCGGCAAACGGCGGCGGAGGCATGGGCGGCCCCGGCGGGGGCGGCA
>WNFU01006063.1_pt1 | contig 14763 bp, 6 predicted proteins | sample 5400121 | NCBI WGS metagenome assembly WNFU01 (sample SAMN13153360, study PRJNA577476) | soil metagenome | isolation source: 100 cm soil or saprolite under grassland replicate 1 | place: USA:California | collected 2016-06-15
CGTCCGGTCCCAGTTCATACCTGAGGTCCTGGTCGTTCGAGTAGTAAACGAGCTGATTGCTGCGCGCGGTGGAGCCGTCGCCGTAGCTGGTGACGATGAGCGTGGGCCTGCGCTGGGCATTATACCCAAAAGAGCGATAATGAGTCTGCCCATTCGGAAGCACCCACGCAATTGTCGAGGGATGCGAATGGGTCCCTTCGTATTGAGGGAAGTCCTTGCCCACGTAGTCATACCAGAAGGTTTGCCCACGGACACTGCCGTCCGGACTGGGTTCGCGCTGCATCGATAAGGTCCCACTGATGTTCCAGGTTCGCGGGTCGGCCAGATAGTGGCGCATGCGGGCCAGGTCGTAATCAGCCACCGTGAGGTCTTCAAAATTTTCGCTGGACCGGAAGGTGGCGTTGAGGGCGGCGTATTGCTGGCGATTCCAGTGAAACGTGTTGCCGAATCGCATATGGACCGTGCTATCCAACGTGTTGGCGTAGGGCAGGACGGGCACTTCGTCGGTCGGCCAATCGGCCGGCAGGAACGGCACCGGATTGGCATCGCTCAGATATTCACTATAATTGCGATAGACGAACAGTTGTTTGCTCCCATTCGGCTCGGTCACCAGGCAGGACCGGTGAACCGTGTTGAAGGGAGCGCCCCAAAGATTGGTGGCCGCGCCGGTGAGTTTGTAGCTGGTCGTGCCGTAGGGCGTGGTCAGGTTCGTGATCCATCCCTGCGGGTCATAGACGAAGCCGCTGGAAAGGCCGGCCGCGTCCACCACGTTGGTCAGATGGCCGGAGGAGCTGTACTGAAGCTGGACGGTCCGGTTGTAAGGATCGGTGACGGAGGTGATTTGAAACGGATAAGAGCCGTTGTTGTAGGCAAAGGTCGTGCTCCGGCCGTCATGATCGGTCACCGAGTTCAGCCGGACCTTGCCGTTGATGGTACTGTAATTGTACACCAGCGTCCGGCCCCAGCGATCCGTCTGTTGATTAATAAAGAGGTCGCGCGCCTCGCTGAAGTACTGGTTGACGTAGTTGAACTCGGTGACTTTGCCATCTGAAAAAGTAACGGTCGCGTTAGTGACCCAGCCAGAGAGATCCCTGCGGAAAGTCGCTGATCCATCGCTCTTGAATTCGAGGTCAGCGTGATAAATGCGGTATCCCCCGCCCGGCACAAAGTGTGTCGGGTCGTTCCAGGCTCCTTCCTGCCGGAAATAGCTCAAACGATTGCATTCCCAGGAGGGTCCGAGTCCGAAACTATTGGCGTTCACCCGAGCGTTGCGCTGTTTGTAAACCAGCTTGAAGGCCTGGCGTTTGCCCGTGGACTTTGTGTAGAAGGTGGGACGGTCGATGATCCACAGGTTGAGATGCGAGGAGGCGATTTTCCAGGAAGCTAATCCGGGGTCCTCTGGACAACCGGAACAGCCAGCACTGGAACCATCGGCCGGCGGTCCGCCCGAACCGTTGCACTCACCGCCACAACTCGGTTGCGGGTCAAACGATTCGACTCCCGACGCCGGATTAGTCGAGTCATCGCCGTCATCTTCACCTTCATCTTTGGGACAGTCTTCCGGTACGGCGTCGTCGAACGTCCAGGGATATCCCCGCCCAAAGACCTGGTCGGTTTCGGCTTTTGCCACCAGGCGGTAGCCCACCGGAATGGCATCAGCCGTAACGAGGAAGTAACCGCTGGCTTCGGCGTTAATGGATTCCGCGTCCATCCAGATGGTGCGCTCAAAAGTCGGGTCCTCGACCTTGTAACGCCCGTCTCTGCGCTCGGTCACAGCGGCGTAATGCTCGAGTTGCCAATGTATTACACATGGAACCGCGATTTGATCACCGCTGGTCCTTTGAACGGCCACCAGCCTCAACTGCAGGCGATCGGCGATGTCTTTCAACGCCGTCAATGAAAAGCCAGTCTCGGGAGACGGCACTTCAGCCAGCGCGTTGAAGGTACGATTAGCCGGCTGCACAACCTGGCCCACCCGCCGCAGCGCCATGGTGCCGCACCGATAACCGATTCCGGGATTGCTGATCATGGTGGTGTAGCCCTCGCGCGTGGCGATAAGGGTTTGCTCGAGCGCTCCGGCGTCCAGGTGTCGGCCTTGTGTCTCCTGAAAAATCACCGCGAGTGCTTCCTTGCGCCCGAGACTGGCCAACAAGCGCGTCCAATGTGCCAGCGCGAAATCAGCGACTGCCTTGGTTCGGCCCGAAGTTCCAAGCTTACTCGCCTCCCAGGCCGTTTCCCAATGCTCCAGCGCCAGGGAATATCGTCCCATGTTCCGATAGTACATTCCCAAATTATTCCGCAACGAAGGCGTCCAGACTGAGTTCGGATACGTTTCAATAAACAATTCCAGCGCCGGAATGCCGATCCGAGGCCCGTTCAGGCGGAGTACATCAATCGCGCTCCACAGGTCCTCGGACTCAGTCGGGTCCGGCTTCTGATCGCCCACATAGACGAGCGGATTGGGGAACACCGGCGCCTGCGTGATCCGGTCCTCCACCGGCATCGCGGCCAGGGCCGGATCAAGCGGCACGGCGCCTGCCGAACGCGACTGGAAGCCGGCCATGGCCAGACAACCCACGAATGCGCAAACAACCCGGCGTAGAGGGAAGAGAATCGTCGTTTTCATATGTTTCTCCCGATTGAAGTGTTGATAACCCAGCCTGCTAATCAACTTTAGGATGGCTAACCGATGTGGAGACCTTCTGCAACGGGTTGAACCCCGAGTTTATCGGGTAGGTCAACACCGTAGGGAAGCACGTAGGAAAAGACCGTAGGCCGTTTGTGGGCTTTTACCCAGATTCCGTCGGCACGCCTAGGGATGGATACTGTAGCCGCGGGATAGGTGTTCGCTCAACTGGCCGCTGGCCGATGGCGTCCAAGGAAACGCGCCGAAGCAGGGTGCGAAGGTCGGCATCCGGCGAGGCCGCAGTCCATGGCGAGCCAACTACAAGTTACCGCTGCTGGGATCGTTGTCCGCGAATTGGACGTGGTAAAAACCGGCGTAAACCCCGGCGCGCGCCAGCAGTTCGTCGTGCGTGCCGCTCTCAACAATTTGGCCGTCCTTGAGCACCACGATGCGGTCGGCCCGCCGGACGGTGGAAAGGCGATGGGCGATAATGAACGTCGTTCGGTCACGCGTCAAACGGTCGAGCGCCTCCAACAGGGCGCCTTCGGTCTCCACATCCAGGGCGCTGGTCGGCTCGTCCAGGATCAGGATCGGCGCGTTTTTCAGGAGCGCGCGGGCGATCGAGAGGCGTTGACGTTCGCCGCCGGAGAGCGTGGCGCCCCGTTCGCCGAGAACGGTCTGGTAGCCGGCAGGCAATCGCACGATGAACTCATGCGCGTTGGCCGCGCGGGCGGCGGCCTCAATCTCGGCCACCGTGGCGCGGGGTCGTCCGTAAGCGATGTTCTCGGCGACGGTGATCGGAAACAAGAAGGGCTCCTGCAAGACGATGGCGATGTGGTTGCGCAGGCTTTTTACCTGCACGTCGCGGACATTGTAACCGTCAACCCGCACCTGGCCTTCCCACGGATCGAAAAAACGCGGGACGAGGCTCACCAGCGTGCTCTTGCCCGCGCCGGTCGCGCCGACAATGGCCAGCGTTTCGCCCGGCCGCACCTCCAGCGAAAGGTGGCGCAGAATGGGTCGGTCTGGTTCGTAACCGAAGGTTACGTTTTCGAATTGCACGCGGCCGTTGACCGAGGCCAGCGCGCGGGCGCCGGGCTGGTCGATGACTTTGCGTTCAGTCTGGAGGACTTCCCAGACGCGTTGGGCGCTGCCGGCGGCGCCTTGGATGGTGGAGGTGCTGTACATCATGGCTTCCAGCGGGGCGTAAAGCGATCCGAGGTAGGAGAGAAAGAGCAGGATGGCGCCCATGCCAAGCTGACCGCCCAACGCGTGCTGCGCCCCGATCCAGAGGATGCCAGCCGTCCCCGCCGCCGTGGCCAGGCCGACCAGAATCTTAAACCGCACCTGCACGTTCGTCAGCGAGAGCGTGGCCGCCAGGGTGTCGCCCGTGGCCCGATGGAGGCGTCGTTCGTTGAGCTCTTCTCGACCGAACGCCTGCACGGCGGGAATGGCGGAGAAAGTTTGTTCGACAATGTCGTAAATGCCGCCTTCGACTTCCTGCTGGCGATAACTCCGTTCCAGCATGGGCCGGGCGTAGAAGCGAAACACCAGCGCCATGTACGGGACGACCGCGACCGCCAGCAACGTGAGCGGAGCGTCGATCCGCCACATAATGACGAACATGGTGACCAGGCTGATGAGCGCGGAGACCACCGGCAGCAACGCGTCCTTGACGATGACCGAGACGCACGTGCAGTCGGCGGTGACCCGGCGGATGTTGTCACCCACCGACTTGCGCGCATGGAAGTGGAGCGAGAGCTGTTGCAGTTTGGAGAAGAGATCGGCCGCCAGGTCGTAAACCATCCGCTGGCCCAGACTGATGTTGGCGTAGGCGTTCGCCAGTCCGACGGCCCAGCCGAGGAGAAAAATGACGACCGTCGCGCCCACGCTCCAGCCAATCAGGTTCGCGGCCGTCGGCGGACCCGGAAGCAGGTCGGCGAGCCGTGGGAAGAGGGCGGACGTGACCTTCCCTTGTAGGACGTAGTCCATGAGGAAAAACATCGGCCAGGGCTTGAGCACATCGAGACCAACCTTGAGCAGCATGGTCACCACAACGGCCAGAAGCTCCAGGCGGCGACGTCCGGCATAGCGCAACGTCCACCGGCAGAGGCCAAGGGTGCTGACATGCGGCGCTGGGTTCTGGGAGTTCACAGGTTTAACCCGCCACGGCCGTCTTCTGCCTCGATTCGAACATGATGTCGTGCAGGTGGGCATACACCGCCCCCCGAGCCATCAGCTCGCCGTGTGTCCCGCTCTCGGCGATCTGTCCGTCCTGCAGCACCACGATCCGGTCGGCGCGGCGTACGGTGGACAGCCGGTGCGCGATGAGAAATGTCGTCCGCCCCTTCATCAGGCGCTCCAGGGCTTCGAGGATCTCCCGTTCGGTCCCCGCATCCAGCGCGCTGGTCGGCTCGTCCAGGATCAGGATCGGCGTGTTCTTCAGCAGCGCGCGGGCGATCGAGAGGCGCTGGCGTTCCCCGCCGGACAGGGTCGCGCCGCGTTCGCCAATGATGGTGTCGTAGCCTTGCGGCAAGCGCGAAATGAAGTCGTCCGCGTTCGCGTCGCGAGCCGCCGCTTTGATCTCGGCGCGTGAGGCATCCGGGCGTCCATACGCAATATTGTCCGCCACGGACAGCGGGAACAGGAAAGGTTCCTGCAGCACGATCGCGATTTGCGCGCGCAGCGTCTTCAGCTCGACGTCGCGCACGTCATGGCCATCGACCAGGACGCGGCCGTCCCAGGGATCGAAAAAGCGAAGGATCAGGCTCACGAGTGTGGATTTTCCTGCGCCGGTGGACCCCACAATCGCCAACGTCTGGCCGGGCCGCGCTTCCAGGGAAAGATTGCGCAGAACCGGGCGACCGGGTTCGTAGCCAAAGGTGATGTTCTGAAGCTGCACGCTGCCCCGCACCGGGGGCAGGGGAATCGCGCCCGGCTGGTCGGCCACCTCCGGCTTGGCATCCAGGACTTCCATGACGCGGTCCACGCTGGCACTGAAGCCCTGAAGCTTGGTGTAGATATCGGCGAACACCTTCATCTGAGTCTGGAGCAGGCCGAACCAGAAGAGGAAAGCCAGCAGGTTGCCCAACGACAGTTGGCCCTGGGCCACGGAACGTGCTCCGGCAAAGAGAATGACGCCCGTGCCCAGCGTCGTGATGAATCCCGAACTCAAGCTGTTGACGCTGCCGATAAGTGTGCTGCGCTGTTGCGCGGCGATCGCCACGTCGGCGAAGCGCCGGAAACGCTCCTGCTCCCGATCCTCTTGGACAAACGACTGGACCACCGGAATGCCGGTCAGCGTTTGCTGAATGTGGGATTGGATTCGGGTTTCGATTTCGCGCTTCAACCGGGCTGCGGCCCGCAGCGGTTTGCCGACCAGAAACGAAGCGACGACCATGAACGGCGCAATGACGAGGGACCAGAGCGTCAGGGTCGCGTCCACCTGTGCCATCAGGATGATCAGCAGGACCGTCGTGAGCAGCGCGTGTCCCGGCGCAAAGAGGAGCGTGTCCATCACGTGGTAAACGCACCAACTGTCCGTGGTGACTCGGCCCATCGTGTCGCCGACGGAGGAGCGGGAATGAAACAGCGGGGAACGCCGCTGCAAGCGCGCGAACAACTCTTCCGCCAGACTATAGACCATCCGGCGGCCGCTGAGCGTCCATGCCCAGGTCAGCCCGACCTCGAGCAGACTATGCAGCGCGAACAAGACCAGGCCGCCGACCACCACGAGGGCCAGCACGGCCGTCGGGGTTGGCGCGAGCGAGAACGTTCCCAACAGCCTCTGCAGCGCGGCAGGAAGCGGGGCCTGGCCGAGCACATGGTCGGCCAGCCATTTGATCGGCCACGGCTGTGCCGCCACCAGCGCGCTGGCCGCAAGAGTCAGCACCGAGATCAGCACCAGGAACCGCCCCTGCGGTCCGGCATACTTAAGGAGTCGGCGATACTTTTGCATCGACTGCTCGTTTCCTGCTCACCATAACAGGGCGAGCAAAACAGTGAAGCCTTTCGGCAGCCTCTTGATTGGGTGGGTGCGCCCCGGTGTACGTGTTCACCGTGGTGTGCCGGATGGTAGCGGCCGCCATCTTGGCTGCCGTAGTGGGCGGTAGCCTGCCGCCCGGACTCCAGCCGCTAAATCGGAAGTGCCGTCCCAAATCACGCGCCATTTCCGCCGGGCAGGATGCCTGCCGCTACGGCAAACATACGAAGTCCACGGCTGACCAGCAGGACCTCCCTCCGCGAGGGCGGCGCGCCGCTGCAGTGGCACCCTCATTGGGCCCGGACGCGGTAATACCGTTGGGGTTGAGTCACGTTCGAGTCGGTAATGCTCGCCGCGCCGCCGCTGCCGGCAACGTTAGTGAGCGTTTGCCAATTGATCGGATTCAGTGAGTCTGTGAACTGGGCCGTATAATTTACGCCGCTCTGCGTCGGAAACGAAAAGCTAAGCTGCTTACCACTGACGACAGGATCGACGAGCGTGGCGGCACTGACGGTTGGGCTGGCGACGGCGATCGAGATGGGGCTGGAAGTCGTGGTTGCTCCCTGGTTGTCAGTGGCACGGGCGGTAAGGCTGTAAGCGCCGGCCGGAACATTCGTCCAGACGAGCAGATAAGGACTGTCGGTCGCCGTGCCCAACAGGTTCGGGCCCGCGAAGAACTGGACCTGGACCACGCTGCCATCGCTGTCGCTGGCGCCGGCTTGGATCGTGATGTCACCGTCGGCAGGAAAAGTCGCGTCATTTGCCGGGCTGGTCAGCATCACGGTCGGAGGAGAATTGGGTAACGGAACGCTCCCGGAAAGCGTGGCCGCCTGCAACGTGACATTGCCGAAATCGGCATCAAACAGTGTCTTCGCAGTATATTTGACAACCAGCCTCTGGCCCGCGGAGGCGGCGGTGTAGTTGAGCGTATGAACGGCATACGCGTTTCCGAGGACGCTGCCGAGTGAGCTGTCCGTGTAGGCCGGTCCGCTGAAGTCACTCAAGTACGCCCTAAAATCTCCCTGCGCGCCGTACAGCCCGACGTACACCTTCAGCGTCCTCGCGTTCGTATCGGCCGGAACCGTGAGCAGGAAGCCGTTCGTCAGTCCGTGTATGAACACGCCGGTCTTCGTGCCGTTGGTGCTCTCCGTCGGGATGCCATCACTCCAACTGTAGGCCGTCAAGTTGTCCGAATACGTCTGCACGGTGGCCGTTCCGATTTGGGCGAAGTTGCCGAGCTGCGGCGACACGCCCGCCTTGTGATCGAAGCTGTTCGTCGAAAACAATCCCCAGTGCGCCCAGTCCGAGGTCCCTTCTGCGGTGAGATCGACGTTGTCCGGCGGAAGAGCAGCGGCGCCGCTCAGCGATCCTCCTGCGCCATGAACAAAAATCTCCACCGGTTGCGAAACCGTGCTCGCACCCCCGTCGTCGGTGGCCCGGGCGGTCAACACATGATCCCCGGCGGGCACGTTCGTCCAGGTGAAACTAAACGGGCCACCCATCGTCTGGCCAATTTTGTTTTCGCCCGCAAAATACTCGACGACTGTGACGTTGCCATCGGCGTCGGTGGCATCCGCAGTGACGGCGATGTCGGTTCCGGCCGAGAAACTGGTGTTGTCGCTCGGACTGGTTAACCGGACAGCCGGCGGATGGTTCGCCCCCGGGACCGCAAGGGCTGCCGCCTGCAACGTGATGTTGCCGATGTCCCGGCGATTGGCGAATTCGAGCGTCCACTTAACGCTCAGGCTCTGTCCAGCCGACTGGGCCGCGTACGAAATCAAGTAAACTCCCGAGGGCCCGTTTGTGGAAAGATTGGCGAGCGAGGAATCGGTATAGGCCGGCGCGCTGCTGTCGCTCAACCGAGCTTCCAACTTCCCGCGCGCCGCGTAGGCACCAACATAGACCTTCAACGTGCGGACGGTCGTGTCCGCGGGTACCGTCAGCTCGAACCCCGAGCCCACGGCAGCAGGCACCCCGTAAGCCCAGACGCCGGTGGTTGTGTTCGTAATCGCGGCGTTGGGCGTTCCATCGCTCCAACTGTAGCCGTTGTAATTGTCGGTATACTGATACACGTAGGCGAAGCCGTTGGTCGCGTCCAATAGCCGGAAATCGCTGATCAGCGAGGTCACGCCTGCTTTCCGATCGATGCTGGTTTCCGTATAGAGGCCCCAATGAACCCAGTCCAGCGGTCCCTCGGAAGTGAGGTTGACGACGCTGCCCTGGGGAATCGCCGTGAAATTTCCCGTGAGGCTGGCCCCCTCAGCGGCCAAGCACGTCAACGCGATACTGACCATCACCCAACCCGCGCGCCGCGCAAGCGCGGTTCGCCCGCAAGACAAGCTGCTTCCTGAGCGATTCATTGTTGGCATAGAGTTCGAATTCGTCTCACTGAGTTTTGACGCGATAAAATCTTTGTTGTCCGCTCGCCACGGGGTCGGTGACTGTTTTCGCGCTTCCGTCACCGACCAACTCTTCCAGAGTCTGCCAATTGGCTGGCTCCAGCGTGTCCGTAAACTGGACCGTGTAGGGCACGTCGCCTTGGGTTGCGAATGAGAAGTTGACCTCCGTCCCATTCGGCCTGGGATCGACGATGGTGAGGGCGACGTTGGCTGCGCCGGTTACGGTGATGGAGACCGGGTTTGAAGTGCTGGTCGCACCGCGATTGTCCGTGGCAGTAGCAATGAGCGTGTACTCCCCCGCCGGGGCGACCGGCCATTGAAGCAGGTACGGGCTGTTCGTCGCTTCGCCGAGCTTGGTAAATCCCTGGAAAAACTCGACCCGACTAATGGAACCGTCCGAGTCGAATGCGTCCACCGTGATGGTAATGTCGGCCGACGAAGCGAACAAGGCGCCCTCGGAAGGACCGGTGATCGCGGCGGTCGGCGGCGAGTTCGCCGGCGGCGGGGCGCCGGAGAGCGTGGCGGCCTGGAGCCTGATTTCGCCATAGTCGAGGTCGAAGAGTGTTTCCGTCGTGTAGGTGACCGTGAGTCTTTGATCGGAAGAGGCCGCGCGGTACTTGAGCGTGTAAACGCCAGACGCGTTGCCGTAAACACTCCTCAATGAGGTACCGGTGTACGTCGGCGCGCTGAAATCGCTGAGCGTCGCTCGAAACTTTCCAATCGCGCCGTAGAGCCCGACGTAAACCCGCAAAGTCCGCTCGCTCGTGTCCGCCGGCACGGTCAGCAAAAATCCATTGGTCGCGCCATGAACATAAACTCCGTTCCGCGTGTCGTTGGTGGCAACGACGAGGATCCCGTCGTTCCAGCCAAAGGCGGGGAAACTATTCTGAAGCTGCTTCACGGCGCTGTTCCCGATTTTCGTGAAATTGCTGACCTGCGGAATGACTCCCGCCTTGTGATAGAAACTGTCAGGTGCGTGCAGACCCCAGTGCGCCCAGTCGGACGTGCCTTCCGTGGTCAGGTTAACACTGGCGGGCGGAAGGGCCACGCTTCCGCTGAGTGATCCGCCGGATCCATTCACAAAAATCTCCACCGGCGCGGAACTCATCGTTGCGCCACCGTTGTCGCTAGCTCTCGCGGTCAACCGGTAACTGCCCGGCGGAATATCGTTCCAGGTCATGCTGTAAGGGCTGCCGGTTGACTCGCCCAACTTCGTGGTTCCCTCGAAAAACTCCACCAGCGTAATGCTGCCATCGAAATCGGTTGCGTGCGCCGTGATGGTCATCGTGGCGGGCGCGTCGAAAGTGGCGGAGTCGGCCGGACCGGTGATGGCCACGAACGGCGGGTTGTTTGCGTCCGGCGCAGAGAGCGCGGCCGCTTGGAGCGTCACATTCCCCGTGCTGTCATAGACCTGCGTGACGGTGTACTTGATGCTCAGGATCTGGTCGGGTGAATCGGCCGAATAAGTGAGGACATAGACGCCACCAGGCCCGTTGCTTCGGTTGGTGATGGAACTGTCCGTGTAGATCTTTCGGCCCAATCGGGCCTCAAACGTTCCGACCGCGGCGAAGGTTCCGACATAGACTTTCAACGTCTTCGCCGTAGTGTCGGCCCGAACGTTCAGTTCAAAGCCGTCCTTTTTCCCATACATCCAGACACCCGTGGCGGTGTTGGTCACACTGGAGGTGGGGGTGCCGTCGCTCCAACTATAGCCGTTGAAGTTGTCGGAATAGCGATATGGACCATTGAATCCGATCGGGTCGAAGTCGGGGATTTGCGGTGCAACACCGGCCTTTCGGGCAATGCTGCTCTCGGTCACGAGCCCCCAATGCACCCAGTCGAGTGGACCTTCAGCCGTCAGATTGATTTCGGCGCCTTGTGGGATCGGAGTGAATGCGCCCTCGAGTGTCTCGGCACTTATTGATAATGCGCCCGCAAACCACATCCCCGCCAGGACGAAGATGCGCAGTCGATGGTAGATTACGGTTGTCATGTGAAATCCCTTCCGCTCACGCCTCGACACACCGGCTCGATCGTGGAAGGGAAGCTGACCGGACAGGACCGGCGTTTGTTGGCAGGGCCAACAAGCTTGGGGTTGCAACCGGACACCTTAGTGAAGCCGTTGCTTCACCAGGCCTTTTTCGATTCCACGTGCCAGTCGAAAAAGAGTTCGTTGCGCACTTTGCCGTGGACCGGCTTATAGGGCAGGTCGGTCCACCAACCCACGTACGGATTGGGGATGTTGATCTTGTCCACGTCGGTCATGGTGAACAGCGTGGCGGGCGTTCCGAACTTGTTCAGCTCCGAGTACTTAAGCGGGCTGATTTCCGGGTTGCCGTCGCTCTCCGGATAGCCAAACGGCGGCACGCGGTTTGCCGGGCTCGGATCCACGTTGTCGTTTAGCAAGTAGCATTTTCGTCCCTCCATCGAGGTGACGCCGGGTGCGCTTCGGCGGTAACCCGGACACACGAATACATCGGCGATCACTGTCTTGGCGCCGGGCGCAGGCTGGCCGAGGTGGGTGCTGATGTAATAGATGAGTTCCGTGCCGGAGCTTTGGTCGTAGCTGGCTCGCGCGCCGGTGAAACAGGGACCGGGAAGCGTGTCCCTGTTGTCGTCCAGATACATCTGAAGCGCATGGCCGATCTGTTTCAAATTCGACATGCAGCCGACCTGGGTGGCCTTTTGCTTCGCTTTGGCCAACGCCGGCCACAGCAGGCTCGCCAGGATCGCGATGATGGCGATAACGATCAGCAGCTCGATCAACGTAAACCCTCGAAAGCTACGTTGGGCAACACGGCACTTGGCTCGAAAAGTATTCATGATTACTGGCTCAAATTAGTTTCCCGTTCAACTCACCATCTGCGTCGGCCCGGTTCTCGATTCTCCCGCCCAGAGCCGGGAGACCCGTGATAGCCAACTGCGTGCCATTCCCAAAAATCATTTGCACACACGTTCATTTTCACTTGGGCAGAACGTACCCCACCGCTTGCCGGGTATTGGCAAGCCGCATGCCAGTTTGTGGGCCATCCACCTATATCGCTCCCGTCTAAAGAATTAGAAGCTCACGTCCGGCCAACCAGCCACTCGCTGGCGGGATCCGGTTGGGGCCATTGACCCAGTTTCACCAACTTGCGTCGGAAGTGCGCCGAAAATCACCCAACTTCCAAACGCTGTTCCCCTTGAACAGCGCACAAAGAACCGTTCAAAGTCGAATGGCCCGAACGTGTATGGCAAATCGACCTCGAGGGCGCAGGATTAATTTCAATTCGATTGCGAAATTCACGCCCCTCACGTAATAGGATCTTCATGCGCTTTGTGCGGCGACATCGGTTCCTGGTGGTTTTTGTGGCGTTGCTGGCCTTCTGCATCCTCATGGTGGATCAGCAGATCAAAGCGAACCAGTCGCAGCACGTCGAGATCCGCGAGGCCTTCATCCTGCACTGCCTGAAGGGATATAATCCGGAGGCGGCACGCCTCTACACTCGTCTGCTCCGCGACATCCAGCAGCTCCCGGACGAAACCCTGATTAATGACTCCCAGCGAGCTCTGCAGCTCGTGGACCCTGCCGTCCAACAACCGCAGAATCTGATTTGGAGATATTACTGGACCGTCAGGAAAGAGTTGAGTACCCGCAAGCTCGCAGAGGGGAAGTGAGCCGGATCAGGCTATGTCCGCTCCCAAGTCCCACTCCCGTCCCATCGTGGACGGAAAGTTTTTTCGAATCGGCGAACAGAAGTTCTACCTCCAGGGGCTGACCTACGGTCCGTTCGCACCCAACGAGCAGAATGAAATGTTCCCGGACAGGGACCAAACGACCCGAGACTTCCGACAAATCGGTGAATTGGGCGCCAACCTCCTACGAGTGTATTACCCTCCACCCGCCTGGCTTCTGGATCTCGCCGGAGAGCACGGGCTGAAACTGCTGATCGATATCCCTTGGGCAAAGCACCTCTGCTTCTTGGATTCGGATGAATCGAAAAAAGTCGCGCGCGACACGGTGCGCCGCGTCGTCAAGGCGGCAAACCAGCACCCTGCCATCTTTGCTTTTAGCGTGGTCAATGAGATTCCGGCGGAGATTGTCCGCTGGAGTGGTGTCCGCAGGGTCAAAGTCTTCATCGAGGAACTGGTCGATGCCGCCAAAACGGAGGATCCGGATGGCCTTTACACGTTTGCCTCTTTTCCACCCACCGAGTTCCTGCGGCCCGAAAACATCGACTTTCTCTGTTTCAACCTTTACTTGCACCACCGCAAACCATTCGAAAGCTACCTGGCGCGGCTCCAGATGCTGGCCGACGACAAGCCACTCGTGCTGGGGGAATTTGGGATCGATTCCTTGCGCGAGGGAGAAGACCACAAATGCGATCTCCTCGCCTGGCAAGTCGAATCCACCTTTCGCGGCGGCCTGGCAGGCACGGTCGTTTTCAGTTACACGGACGATTGGTTCCGGGGTGGGCATCAGATTGAGGATTGGGCCTTTGGCCTCACTACCCGCGAGCGCAAACCGAAGGCGTCGTTCTGGACGGTGCAGAAACTGTTCCGAACCGCGCCCGCCTTTCCGCTGCCTCGCTCGCCCAAAGTTTCCGTTGTTGTCGCCAGTTACAACGGAGCGCGCACACTCAAGTCCTGCCTCGATTCCCTGCAACGGCTCAACCATCCGGACTACGAGGTCATCCTGGTGGACGACGGATCGACTGATGAAACACCCGAACTCGCCCGCGCCTACCCCAAAATCCGCTACCTCCGCCAGGACAACTATGGCCTCTCCGTCGCGCGCAACACCGGAATCCGCGCCGCCAGCGGAGAAATTGTGGCCTTTACCGATTCGGATTGCCGGGCCGACGAAGACTGGCTGCGTTACCTGGTGGGCGATCTGCTGAACAGCGACTGGGTCGGCTGCGGCGGACCCAATCTGTTGCCTCCGGAAGACTCCTGCGTGGCCGCGGCGGTCCTGGTGTCTCCCGGCGGCCCCGCTCACGTCATGCTCAACGATCGCGAAGCCGAGCACATCCCCGGCTGCAACATGGCCTTCTATAAGTGGGCTTTGGACGAGATCGCCGGATTTGATCCCGTCTTCCGGAAAGCCGGCGATGACGTCGATGTCTGCTGGCGCCTGCAGGAGCACGGATACAAGATCGGATTCAGTCCGGCCGGCTTTGTCTGGCATTATCGCCGTTCGACGATCAAGGCGTACCTCAAGCAGCAGGCGGGCTATGGCGAAGCCGAGGCCCTGTTGGCACGCAAGCACCCGGAGTACTTCAACTTCGTCGGCGGCGGCATCTGGCGCGGACGCATCTACACCGCGTCCAAGTTTGCCGTGACGCTGCAGGCCCCGGTCATTTATCACGGATTGTTCGGGAGCGCCTTCTTCCAGCAGCTCTACACGCCTCAACCGGCGTCTCTGCTGATGCTCTGCACGTCGCTCGAATACCACGTTCTGGCGGTGCTGCCCCTGCTGGTTCTCTCGGCGTCGTTCGAGATGCTGCTTCCCGTGGCGTTCGTCACGCTGCTCCTCTCGCTCGCGGTGTGTGTGGCCGCGGCGGTTCAGGCCGATTTGCCCCGCAATAAACGGCGCCTCTGGTCTCGTCCGCTGGTGGGCTTGCTCTTCTTTCTCCAGCCGATCGTCCGCGGTTGGGCCCGCTACAAGTGGCGTTTGACCGTCCAATCGCAACCCCCACTCTTCAAACGGCCCGTGGCGCGCCGCAAAGATTGGGAAACGCTCGAATGCATCAGCTTTTGGTCGGACGGCGCCGTGG
>WNFU01013652.1_pt1 | contig 14762 bp, 12 predicted proteins | sample 5400121 | NCBI WGS metagenome assembly WNFU01 (sample SAMN13153360, study PRJNA577476) | soil metagenome | isolation source: 100 cm soil or saprolite under grassland replicate 1 | place: USA:California | collected 2016-06-15
GAGCTCGCTCCCGGGGTCGCGGTCACCTCCAGGCCGCAGCGCGAGCTGCTGGCCGCCCTGCGCAAGGCCGGCGAGGCGCCACTGGCCGAGGAGCCCGACGGCAGGCCGCGACCGGAGACACCACGGCCCGTGCGCTACGCCCCGCGCGCCGCCGCGGACCAGGTCGGCGGCACCGCCCCGGTGTCCAACGGCCACGCTCGGCCCGGGCCCGCGGAGCGCCGGCCGTCGCCGCCCGCGGAGCGTCTCGCCGACGGCGAGCCGCAGCCGCCTGTGGCGGGGCAGCCGCACGCCGACCCGGCCGCCGCCGTCGCCCGCCTCCGGGGCCCGACAGACCGGTCGCACCAGCCTGCGGAGCGCGAGCCCCCCGACCCGGCCGCCGAGGAGGCCGTGCGTGGCTGACGGTGCGCTCATCGTCCAGAGCGACCGCAGCGTGCTGCTCGAGGTCGACCACCCGAGGGCCGAGGCGGCGCGGGCCGCGATCGCCCCCTTCGCCGAGCTGGAGAAGAGCCCCGAGCACGTCCACACCTACCGGCTGAGCCCGCTGGCCCTCTGGAACGCCAGGGCCGCGGGCCTGCGGCCCGAGCAGGTCACCGGCGCCCTGGTCGAGCACTCCCGCTACCCGGTGCCGCCGGGGCTGCTGGCCGACCTGACCGAGACCATGGGCCGCTACGGCCGGCTGGTCCTCCGCGCCGCCGACGACGACCACCTGGTGCTCGCCTCCGCCGACCGGGCCGTGCTCGAGGAGGTCGTGCGCGCCAGCCAGGTCGCGCCGCTGCTCGGCCGCCGCCTCGACCCCAACCGCGTCGAGGTGCCCCTGGCCGAGCGGGGCCGGCTCAAGCAGGCGCTGCTGGTCCTGGGCTGGCCCGCCGACGACCAGGCCGGCTACATGGACGGCGCTCCGCTCGCCGTCGACCTGCGCAGCAGCCACGCCGCCACCGGGGAGCGGTTCGCGCTCCGCCGCTACCAGCGCGAGTCCGTGGCCGCCTTCGCGGCGGCGGGCTCCGGGGTGATCGTGCTGCCGTGCGGCGCCGGCAAGACCCTGGTCGGCATCGGCGCGATGGCGGCGGTGGGCGCCCGCACGCTGATCCTGGTGACCTCGACCCTGGCCGCCAGGCAGTGGCGCGACGAGCTGCTCGCCCGCACCGGCCTGCACCCCGAGCTGCTGGGAGAGTACTCGGGCGCCCGCAAGGAGGTCGCGCCGGTCACCATCGCGACCTACCAGGTGCTCGTGACCCGGCGCGGCGGCCGTCACACCCACCTGGACCTACTCGGACGGGAGGACTGGGGCCTGATCGTCTACGACGAGGTCCACCTGCTACCGGCGCCGGTGTTCCGCATGACCGCCGAGATCCAGGCGCGGCGCCGGCTGGGCCTGACCGCCACGCTGGTCCGCGAGGACGGCCGCGAGGCGGACGTGTTCAGCCTCATCGGCCCCAAGCGCTACGACGTGCCCTGGCGCGACCTGGAGGCCCAGGGCTGGGTGGCGGCCGCCGACTGCGTCGAGGTGCGGGTCGACCTGACCGACGACGAGCGGATGGACTACGCGGTCGCCGAGCCAGAGGAGCGCTACCGGCGCGCGGCCACGGCGGCCTCCAAGCTGCCCGTGGTCGCCAGCCTCGCCGACGCCCACCTGGCCGACCGGGTGCTGGTGATCGGCCAGTACCTCGACCAGCTCCAGATCCTCGGCGGGTGGCTGGATGCCCCGGTCATCACCGGCGACACCCCGGTCCGGGAGCGCGAGCGGCTGTTCGCGGCCTTCCGGGCCGGGGAGCTGCGCCGGCTGGTGGTCTCCAAGGTGGCCAACTTCTCCATCGACCTGCCAGAGGCGAACGTGGCCATCCAGGTCTCCGGCACGTTCGGCAGCCGGCAGGAGGAGGCCCAGCGGCTCGGCCGCATCCTGCGGCCAAAGGCCGACGGCGGCCGTGCCCGCTTCTACACGGTGGTGAGCCGCGACACCAACGACACCGAGTACGCCCAGCGGCGGCAGCGCTTCCTCGCCGAGCAGGGCTACGCCTACCGCCTGATCGACGCCACCAGCGTCCTCGCCGGCGAGCTTCCCACCCCGGCCTGATCCGGGGAGGTACCTACGAGCGGACGACCGTGAGGCGCTTGTGGGCGGACTTCCGCTCGCTCGTGGAGAGCAGGTCGGTGGCGGTCTCCGTGGCCGTGAACGGATCCTGGGGATGGTGGACGAGCGCCAGCACGCAGTGCTGGTCGCCGCCGGCGAGGAGGTCCGAGGTCAGGTCGAAGGCGGCGATCTTCGGGAAGCCCACCCGCACGTCGTCGAGGGTGGCGAAGCCGACGGTCCGCCAGCTCGGCGTGGCGATCGGCGTCCCGCTCCGGAGGTCGGAGCCGAAGCCCGGCGGCAGCGGCGGCGGCCCCGTCGAGGCGTCGGCCACCAGCAGCATCACCCGCACCCCGCTGGCCGGCGTGACCCCCCGGTTGTGCACCTGCACGTAGACCCGCGTGGTGATGACGGCCGCGGCGCTGGCGGCCACGCGCTGGGCGTCGTCGACGAGGACGTCGACGAACTGCAGGAAGTCGATGTCCGAGGCCGGCGGGAACTGGTGGTCCCCGTTGGCGTCCGGCGTGTCCAGCTTGATGTCGGGCCCGCGGTCGTGGGCGACGGTCTGTCCCGGGCGCAAGGGGTCGGCGAGCCCGTCGACGGTGGGGAACCGGCCCTGGTCGAGCTGGGTGTCCCTGACGTAGAGCTCCACGGCCAGCGTCTCGGTCGCGTCCAGGCTGCGCTCGTACACGCCGCGTCCGTGGGTGGACGCCCGCAGCAGCCGGCGCACCGCGTGGAGCTGGAGGTCGAACACGCCGGCGTCGGGCAGGCCCTCGGAGAAGGGCTCCCAGGTGACGCCCGCGTCCGCGGAGTGCCAGACGCCGATGTCGGCGCCGACCCAGAGGTGGTTGGGATCCTGGGGATCGACCACGATGGCGTTCGCCTGCACGTCCTGCAGGGCGTCCAGGCTCCCCGCCGCGGGGCCGCTGCGCTGCCGCCACCGCGTCCCGCTCCAGTGCCACACGTGACGGTAGTCACCGGTGCCCGCGAACGCGATGTAGATCGAGCCGCCGGTGGCGTCGGCGGGGTCCACGGCGATGTCGGTGACCGGGGTGGCGAAGCTGCTCGGGATGGAGTCCGGCGCCCCCAGGTTGTCGATGCGGACGGCCGCTCCCCAGCCGGCCGCGGTCCGGTCATGCCGGTACACCCGCCCGTTCATCAGCCCCGCATAGATCCGGTTGGCGCCGGCGAAGGCCAGCGACCGGATGCGGAACCCTCGCCCCACCGTGGTCCGGCAGTCGTTGGGGTCCAGCCGGTCCTGGATGCTGTTGCTGGGGATGGAAGCCCAGGTGCTCCCGAACGTGTCGCTGACCCAGACCCGGTTGGTCCCGAACGCCACCCGCTCGGCCTCGGCCGGCTTCGCCGGGTTCCGAGGGGTCCCGGCAAGCGGCGCATAGAACCCCTGGCAGTCGCCTGCGGTCGGAGGAGAGAAGGGGGTGAACGTGTAGCGGTTTCCGCCGTCGTCGAAGCGCCACACCGCGCCGTTCGGATAGGTCACCAGCACGCGGTAGGGATCGTTCCAGTTGACCACCACGAAACCGCCATCGCCGGGGGCCGAGTGGAGCCATGCCTCCTCCCCCGTGAACCGGAGGGTCCCGTTGTCCTGGGTTCCGCAGAACAGCACGGCGTCCTCGGTGGGGTGCTGACCGAGGTGCTCCATGTGCAGGTTCTGCAGGCCGGTGTTGCGGGGCTCGAAGGTGGCGGCGCCGGATGCGGAGCCGGTGAAGAACACGCCTCCGTCGCACCCGACGTACAGCCGCCGGGAGTCGTGCGGGGTGAAGACCAGGGCGTGAATGTCGGCGTGGACCCGTGCCCCGATCGGGGTGGCGGACATGCTGGAGGCGAGCCCGCCACCCGATCCGGTGGTGGTGACCGTGCACCGGTACAGCGACGCCGCCCACGTGTCGGCGCCGGCGGCCCCGCTCGGGCGGGTCGAACCCCCCAGGTAGATCAGGTTCGGGTCGTTGGGGTCGACGGCGACGGCGAGGTCGTACCAGCCCTGGCCGCGCCGCATCGGCGCCGGTTCCCCGAACAGGTCGCCCGGATGCCCGGGTACCTGCCTCCAGGCACCGGCGGCCGTGTCCAGCCGCCAGACGCCGAGGATGTAGTGGTCGGAGAACCGCTCGATCAGCGCGTAGACCACCGACGGGTCGGTCGGCCGGACCCCGAGACCGATCCGGGCGATGTCGGTGGTCGGGAAGCCGGTCCCGGCGTTGGCCCAGGTGCTCCCGTCGGGGGAGGTCAGCACCCCGCCGCCCCACTGCGCCGCGTAGAAGGTCGTCGCCGTGCCCGAGCTCGCCGCCACGACGCTGGTGAAGAGGGCCGTCCGCTTGCGCACCCAGTGGAACCCTTCGTTGCCGTCGGGCTCGCGCCGGTACAGTCCGTTGGTGGTCGCCGCCACCACGCGCTCAGGGTTTCCGGGGTCCACCGCCAACGCGTAGAAGGCCGCCCCGTCGAGCGTCGGGGTGCCGGCCACGGGCTCGGTGATCCAGCTCCCGCCGCCGTCGTCGCTGCGGATCGGTCCCACGCCGAAATAGGCTCCCGATCCGGTCACCACCCCGCCGGCGGCGATGAGCACCGTGTCGCCCTCGCCGGTTCCCACGTAGACGCGGTCCGGGTTGTCCTGGTCGATGGCGATGGCCCCGCAGGCAAGGGAATCGGAGGCCACGGAGGTCGGGTCGAGATCGAAGGCGTCCATCGTGGAGCGCCAGGTGACCCCACCGTCGTCGGATCGCCAGACCCCGCCATTCGCGCTGGCCGCATAGATCCGGGAGCCGTCACGCGCGACCGCCAGCCCGCTGATCCGGCCGGCCATGGCGGGGGTCCCCGCCCCCTGGCCGCGACGGACCACCGAGGGGCCGATCGGGATCCAGTTGCTGACGGGGGGCGGGGCCGGAGGCAACGGCGCGTCGTCGTCAGCCGCGGGACCCTCCGCCTCGCCTCGCTCCGCCGGCCGCTCCCGGGCCCGCTTGGCACGCTGGCGCCGGCGATACTCCTGGACAACCTCTCGCCGGAAGTCGGAGGGCAGCGGACCTCGCGGCGGCTCCGCCTGCCGGTCCAGTGTCCGCGACGCGAACCGCTCGATCCCCGGCGCCGCCTCCGTCTCCTCGGCCTCCTTGTCTCCCCCTCCGAGCTGCGCGAAGCGCTCCTCCATGAACTGCTCGAGCCGATCGCTCGGGCCACCTTCGGGCTCTCGCTGCTCCTCCTCCGGCTTCTCTGGCACGGGACCTCCCCTCGGATGCCGGCTGGATGCTCCAGTCTGTCCAACCCGACCGACATGTCAACGCGCGGCCCGGCTCGGCAACGCGAAGGGCCCCGGATCGCGGGGCCCTTCGTCAGGGAAGCTGTTCGTCAGCGAGGCGGCCGGGTCACCTGGCCTCGTGCCGGCCCCTGAGCCGGCTGGCCCACAGGATCACGAAGCCCCCGCCGACCAGGGCGACGGCGGCCAGCACCAGCGGCCCGGAGTTGGCGCCGGTGAACGGCAGCGCCGGGCCCTCGCTGGTGGTGGTCTCCCCGAGGACCTCCTCGGGCCCGGTGGTCTGGGTCGGCGACGTCGACGGCGCGACGGTCGCGGCGCATTCGTCGGCCGCGGGCAGCGCGGCGTCGCCCTCGTCGGTCGTCTTCTCGCCGTTGGACCAGTTGGCGACCGCCGTGACCGTGACGGTCCCGGTGGTGCCGGCGTCCAGGTCGACGTCGCCGGTGAAGCGGCTGTGGTGGTGCCCGAAGTGGCCGGACGGAAGCCCGGTGGTCTCGCCGTTCAGCGTGTACGAAACGTCGACGGTCCCCTCGTCCCCCCTGTTGGCGGACTCGACGATGTAGTGCACCCGGACCTTGCCGTCCAGGCAGCCGGCGGCGACGGTGACGTGCGACCCCCAGGCCAGGGCCGGGGAGGCGAGCATCGTCGCCAGGAAGAGCGATCCGACCGCCGCGACGGCGACGGCCGTGCTCAGGCGACGGCGACGGGTAGTCATGCTGCCGTGCTCCTTTCCGCGTGGCAATCCGGTGGACGCCGCAGGACGACACGGCGACCACTGGACCGGTGCTTCCTCTCGTGCCAGCGGGATGTGCCCTTGGGGGACGCAGGCACCGAAGCTCGGAACTCCACGCAATCCGCTGAGTTCGCCAAAGACTAACCGAAACGGGTCATTCGACCCGGTGCGTGGGGCAACCACCGCGGCACAGGATGGTTGCGATCCGATAAAGGACCGCGAGGTGCCGGCCTTGACATCGCGGTCCGGGAGCAGGATCGTTCCCGCTCGTCATGTCGCACCCGAGTGACATCCTGGACCCTGACCTCGTCCCCGACCGGGGGCCGAAGGCGTCCTGCGCGTGTCCCGGGGCCCGGCGCCATGCGTGAGCCCGCCCGCTAGGTAGGCCAGGCGAGCAGCGCGGCACCGGGCCGGCCAGCCTGACGCTCCCACCACGAGGATGCCCATGCGCCCACATGACGTCATGTCCCCATCGACGCTCGACGCCGCCCGCCTCGCCGGCGAGATCCAGGCCGGAGGCCGCTCGCCCGGGGGACCGCCGGGCGCCTGGCAGGTCCCGCTCCTGCTGGCGGCCGACGTCGAGGTCTGGCTGCTCGGCTGGCCGGCCGGGCAGGTGACGCCGGCCCACGACCACGGCGGGTCGGCGGTCGCGCTCACGGTCGTGGAGGGGACGCTCAGCGAGGAGTGCCTGGACCCGACCATCTGGACCACCGGCAGGCGGACCACCTGGCGGGCCGGGTCGACCACGGTGTTCCCGCCCGACCACGTCCACGTGCTCGGGGCCGCCGGCGGCCGACCCGCCGTCGCGGTCCACGCGTGGTCGCCGCGCCGGTGGGAGCGGCGGTCAGCCGGTCGCGGCGCAGCTCTCCTGGGCCTTGGCGGGGGCCTTGATGGTGGTGGTCGGCTGGCTGGGGCTGCCGCCGGCGGCGGTGCCACCCCCCTTGGGCGCGGCCGCGCCGGGCAGGCGGAGCAGCTTGCGGACGGTGCGCTGGATGAGCGGCACGTCGGGGATCGGGTACCCGGCTGACCAGCCGGCGGTGTAGGTGGGCGGCGTGAAGCCGATCGTGGACACGCGGGCGCGGCGCCCGCCGACCGCTTCGAGCAGGGAGGGCAGCCGGCTGGCGGGGATGTCGGTGGCGATGCTGCGCTTGACGACGTTGACGAGCTTCGGGAAGGCCCGAAGCACCTCGGCCGGGTCGGTCTGCCTGGCCAGCGAGCCGAGCAGGCAGCGCTGCCGCTGCATGCGGTCGTAGTCGCTGGTGGTCTTGCGCGAGCGGACGTAGGCCAGCGCGGTGAAGCCGCCCATGTGCCTGCGGCCGGGCTGCAGCACGTAGGCGGGCTGGGGGCCCTCGGTGCCGAGCCGGTCCACCTCCACCCGGATCGGCTTGGTGACCTCGACGGTCACCCCGCCGAGGGCGTCCACCACGTCGACGAACCCCTTGAGGTCGACCAGGGCGTAGTGGTCGATCGGGAGGCCGAGCATCGTCTCGGCCGCACCGGCGACCGCCAGCACGCCGGGCCGCTTGCCGGCGGGGAACAGGTCGCGGCGCTCCAGCTCGGCGAACGCGTACAGCTCGTTGAGGGGCCGCGGGAAGCCCCCGCCGAAGAAGTCGGCGGCCGGGCCGGGCGCCAGCGGTGCCTGCACCAGGTTGCGGGGCAGCCCGAACAGCGCCGCCTTGCCGGTCTTCAGCTCGATGCTGGCCACGATCATCGTGTCGGTGCGGAGACCCTGCCGGTCGGGCCCGGCGTCGCCGCCGAGCAGCAGCACCGTGAGGCGGCCGGGGATGGCCGTGACCAGGCTGCTGGCGCCGCCGCCCCGCCCGCTGGCCTTCCAGCCCGGGTCGGAGCCCGAGAAGACGGTGGTGAGCAGGTCGTAGGCCTGGAGGTCGTAGAAGGCGGCGGCCGCGTGGGGTGCGGCGGTCAGGGCGAGGATGCCGGCCAGCCCGGCCGCCGCCGAACGGCGAAGCTGCCTCGGGGTGGCCAGGGCCCGGCCGCGGCTGGCCAGCAGGTAGGCGTCGACCACGGCGACGGCCCGGAAGACCAGCAGCCCGACGTCGGCCAGCAGCAGCGCCAGCAGCGCGCCGGGCTGGACGACCATGCGCGACAGGGCCGTCGGCTCGCTCACCAGCCCGACGGCCATCGCCAGGCAGCCGACGGTGACCGCGACCATCGCCCAGCCGCGCCGGCGGCGCCCGAGGTAGAGCTGGCCGGCTCCGGGCAGCAGGCAGGACAGCAGGGCGGCGAACAGCGGCCGGCGGGCGCGCCGCAACCGGCCGCGGGGCACCTGCACGCCCCACGGGTCCCAACTGCTGCCGCCGCCCGGCAGCACGTCCGGTTCCCGCAACCTGCCCCCGCCCACAGAGCTATGCAACCACGTCGCCCCGCGCGAAAGCTACTACAGCAATGCGGTCGTCGATCCCGCTGCCGACAGGCCCGACCATTGAGCACGCTGTAGTAGCTTTCGCGCGGGAGCCACTAGCGATCCGGGACCGCCTCAGCGCCTGGCGAGGGCGACGACCTCGAGGATGGCCTTGGGGTTGGCGAGGGCGCCCTCGCTGACCGCCTCGTCCAGCGGGGTGCCGGTCAGCACCCGCTTGACCGGGACCTCGAGCTTCTTGCCGGAGAGGGTCCGGGGCACCTCGGCGATGGCGTGGACCTCGTCACGTGCCGGGGCGACAGCTCCGTCCGCAGCGCGGCCCCGATACGCCGCCGCAGCTCGTCGTCCAGCTCGGCCCCTGGACGCAGCACGACGAACAGCAGCAGCCGGCCCTCGCCGCCAGGCTCGCTGACGTCGACGACCAGGCTGTCGACGACCTCGTCGAGGCCCTCGACCACGCGGTACAGCTCGGCCGTGCCCATCCGCACCCCGCCCCGGTTCAGGGTCGAGTCCGAGCGGCCGCTGATGACGCAGCCGCCCCGCGGGGTGATCTCGACCCAGTCGCCGTGGCGCCACACCCCCGGCCAGGTCGAGAAGTAGCTGTCGCGGTAGCGCTCGCCGTCCGGGTCGTTCCAGAAGCGCAGCGGCATGCTCGGCAACGGCTCGGTGATGACCAGCTCGCCGACCCGCCCGACGACCGAGCGCCCCCGCTCGTCGAACGCCTCGACCTTGGCGCCGAGGGCGCGACACTGGATCTCGCCGGGGTAGACCGGCAGCAGCGGGCAGGACTCGACGAAGCCGGTGCAGACGTCGGTGCCGCCGCTCACCGAGCCGACCAGCACGTCGGCGGCGACGTGCCGGTACAGCCACGCGAACCCCTCGGGGGGCAGCGGCGAGCCGGTGGAGCCGATCGAGCGCAGCGCCGACAGGTCGACGTCGCGGGCCGGCTCGATCCCGGCCTTCATGCAGGCCAGCACGTAGGCGGCGCTGGTGCCGAAGTAGCTCATGCCGGTCGAGGAGGCCAGGCGCCACAGCGCCCCCATGTCGGGGTGGCCGGGGCTGCCGTCGTACAGCACCACGGTGGCGCCCAGCAGCAGCCCACCGACCAGGAAGTTCCACATCATCCAGCCGGTGGTGGTGAACCAGAAGAAGCGGTCGGCCGCGCCCAGGTCCAGGTGGAGGGCCAGCGACTTCAGCAGCTCGAGGGCGATGCCGCCGTGGCCGTGCACGATCGCCTTCGGCAGCCCGGTGGTCCCCGACGAGTACAGCACCCACAGGGGATGGTCGAAGGCGACGGCCTCGAAGGCGGGCTCGGCCTCCCCGCCGCCCAGCAGCTCCTCCCACGCGACCATACCGGCGTCCGCCGGGTCGCCGAGCAGCACGGTCGCCGCCAGCGTCGGAAGCCGCCGGCGGATCTCGGCCAGGGCGTCGCGGCGGTCGTGCCAGGCGCCGCCGTAGCGGTAGCCGTCGACGGCGACCAGCACCTTGGGCTCGATCTGGGCGAAGCGGTCCACCACGCTGGAGACCCCGAACTCGGGGGCGCAGCTCGACCAGATCGCGCCGATGCTGGCGGTGGCCAGCATCGCGACCACGGTCTCGGGCACGTTCGGCAGGTAGGCGGCGACCCGGTCGCCCTTGGCGACGCCCAGCCGACGCAGCCCCGCCGCGGCGGCCGCCACCCGCCCGGCCAGCTCGGCGTAGCCGACGGTGCCGAGCTCGCCGGCCTCGTTGGCGAACAGCAGCGCCGGGTGGTCGTCGCGCCGGCGCAGCGACAGCTCGGCGTGGTTGAGGCGGGCGCCGGGGAACCAGCGGGCGCCCGGCATGCCCCGCTCGGCCAGCGCCGGGCGCGGCGCCGGCCCGCCGACCTCGAACCACTCCCAGATCGACGACCAGAAGCCGTCCAGGTCCTCCACCGACCAGCGCCAGGCCTCGTCGTAGGAGCCAAGCTCCACGCCGCGGTGCTCGGCCAGCCACCGCAGATAGCGGGTCATGTTGGCCCGCTCGACCCGTTCCGCCGACGGCCTCCACAGCGGCTGCGCATTCACCGGGGCACCCCCTTGGGGTTCCCCGGACCCCTCCGGCACCGTGCCTCCTCCGCGCCCTCGACCGCCCCCGTCCCGCACGCTACCACGCGTCCCGGGCCGCTCAGCCCGGGGCGACGCCGACGAGCAGCCCGCGTCCGATGAGGCCCTCGGGGTCCCAGCTCGTGTCCAGTCCCGCGGCGAAGAACGCGGCGGCGTACTCGTCGTGGGTGAACAGGCGCAGCTCGTGGCGCTCGTCGGCGCTCACCACCTCGCCGTCGGCGGCGACCGCGTAGTGCACGCGCAACACGCTCATCGCACCCTCGCGGCCAGTGGCCATGGCACCGACCGCCGCCCGCAGGCGCTCCACCGTCGCCAGGTAGGGGCTCCCGCACGAAAGCTACTACAGCAATGCGGTCGCCGATCCCGCTGCCTACATGCCCGACCGTTAAGCACGCTGTAGTAGCTTTCGTGCGGGAGCCCCTAGCCGACGGAGCTGAACAGGCAGGTGACCGCGTCGAAGCGGCGGCCGAGGTCGAAGTCGGCCATGTCGGCCCGGGTCAGCCGCATCCCCGGCAGGCGCCGCCTGGCCACGGCGAGCAGGCCGTCGTCCAGGTCGAGCCCTTCGCAGGCGAAGTCCCGCCGAAGCTGCTCCAGGTGCCGTCCGGTCCCGCAGGCGACGTCCAGCAGCGTGCGAGCCCCGGGCCGCCGCCGGCGGATCAGCTCCGTCAGCCGCCGCGCCTCCGCGGCGTAGTCCTTGCCGCCGTAGAAGTGGTCGTACCAGGCCGCCGACTCACTGAACATGCCCGCCATTGTCCGGTGCCGCCGGCCGCCGCGGCCAACCGAGTTCCCGCGGCCGAACCTGCCGCACCTCAGCCGTCCGGGTCGGCGTCGAGGCCGAGCAGGCGGGCGCCGTTGTGCCAAAGGACCGCCCCGGTACACGATCGGCCAGGGCGGGTCGAGCCGGTCGAAGTGGGCCCACACCTTGGCCTGGACGCGCTCGGGCATGAAGTGGACGTGCAGGTCGACGATGCCCGGCAGCCCGAGCGAGGCCACGTACGCCGCCACGTCCTGGTCGCGCAGGGCCGGGGGAGCTTCCATGCCCCCATCGTTGCCCGCCGACCCGGCCGGCGCCAGCCGGGAATGCCGGCCGCGGCGCACGTGTTGGGGGCGGCAGGCGGGACGAGCAGGAGGGCACCGGCGGATGGCGGCATCCCTGCGGGAGCGGTGGCGGCGGCCCCCCAGGCTGCGCACGGTGGGGGCCGAGGACGAGGAGCGGCACGCCACCTGGCTGCCGGCCTGTTCGTGCCGATCTGGTGGGCGTGGCTCGGCTACACCGTGTACGCCGACCGGTTCGACACCGACGACCTGCTGCACCGCGTGCTGGTGCTGGCGGGGATGCTGGCGGTGATCGCCATGGCCCTCAGCGTCCACGACGCCCTGCACGGCGGCTCCGCCCAGTTCGCCCTCGCCTATGTCGCCGTCCGCGTGGTGGTGCTGGCGCTGAACGCGCGCGCCCGCCGCCATGCCGCCCCCGCCCGGCCGCTGCTCAACCTGTTCCTGGCCGCGTTCACCGCCGGCGCGGCGCTGTGGCTGGTCTCGGTGCTGGTGCCGGAGCCGTACCGGTACCTGCTGTGGGCGGTCGGCATGGCCGTGGAGCTGTCGGCGCCCTGGCTCGGCCGCCGGCGGATGGCCAGGGCGCCGATCCACGCGAGCCACATGACCGAGCGCTTCGGCCTGTTCACCCTGATCGTGATCGGCGAGTCGGTGATCTCGGTGGCGCAGGGGGCCGCCGGGGTGGACTGGGAGCCGGGCACCCTTGCCGTCGCCGTCGTCGGCTTCCTCGCCGTCGCCAGTCTGTGGTGGATCTACTTCGAGTACGTCGGCGCCCTCGCCATCCGCAGCGTCCTCGACGGGCTCTGCTTCACCTACGCCCACCTGCCGCTGCTCGCCGGGCTGGTGTCGGTGGCGGTCGGCACCGAGCTGGCGGTGGTGCAGGCGGCTGCGGGCGAGCTGGAGCGCGCGACCGCCGCGGCCCTCGGCGGCGGCACCGCCCTGTACCTGCTCGCCCTGACCGCCATCCACGCCACCACCGGGCACGCGATCGGCGACCGGGTGCTGTGGCTGCGGCTCGGCTCGGCGGCGGTCGCGCTGGCCGTCGGCGCCTTCGGGCCGCTCGGCGCCCCACTCGGGCTGGTCGGGCTGCTCGCCGCCCTGCTCGTGGTCCACGTCGCGGTCGAGATGGCGCTGCGGCACCAGGCCGCCAGCGAGGCCCCGCCCGACGTGCCAACGGCCACCGGGCCGACCTTGCCCTGATCGTCGGTTTGCCCCGCGACCGGCGTGGAACACCCTGCCCGAGCCAGGACAGCGCGACCTGAGTGGGGCAAGATAGGGCAGGGGGCGCATCCGACTCGGACCCACCCCGGAGGGCCCCATGGAGCTGCTGTACACCGCCGAGGCCACGGCCACCGGAGGCCGCCGGGCCGGGCGGGCAAGGTCGGCCGACGGCGAGCTCGACGTGCGGATCGCGCCGCCCAAGGAGGTCGGCGGTCCCGGCGGCGCCACCAACCCCGAGCAGCTCTTCGCCGCCGGCTACGCCGCCTGCTTCGACAACTCCCTGACGCTGATCGCCCGCTGGGAGAAGCTGCAGGTCGAGGAGACGTCGGTGACCGCCCTGGTCGGCCTCGGCAGACTGGACGAGGGTGGCTTCGAGCTCGACGTGGAGCTGCGGGTCTCCGTCACCGGCGTGTCCCGCGACCAGGCCGAGGACCTGGTCGCCAAGGCGCACCGGCTGTGCCCCTACTCCCGCGCCACCCGCGGCAACCTCGACGTTCGCATCACCCTGGTGTGACGGGATGCCCCGATTGTGCCGCTGTGGTTAACTCGGGCCACCTGGTCGCGGCATGGCCACGGCCGGCGCGACGATCACGAGCGTGAGGAGTCGCCATGGCCGAGGATCAGCCCGGCCAGCCCGGACGCGGCGACCGAGACGACCGACCCACCCAGCCCCTGGACCGTCCCGCGCAGCCACCCCAGCCACCTCAGCCACCTCAGCCCCCGCCCGCCCCCGGCCAGCCAGGAGGCGACCTGCAGCCCCCGGGCCCGACCGCGCCGCTTCCGGGCGGCCAGTACGCGCCGCCTCCGGCCACGCTGCCGACGGGCGGGCCGCCGCCCGAGGCGCTGGCGGGCTTCTGGCGGCGCCTGGTGGGTGCGTTCATCGACTGGCTGCTGGTGGGGATCCTCGCCGGCGCCGTCGGCGCGCTGTTCGGCGTCGACCCCTCGCCGCCGCCGGCCCAGGGCGACGGCTTCCGGTTCCAGTTCGACTGGGCGGGCCCGTACATCCTGCTGGAGCTCGCCTACTTCACCTACTTCCACGCCACCAGCGCCGGGCAGTCGATCGGCAACAAGATCCTGGGGATCCGTGTGCTGGACGCCGAGGGAGGCGGGTCGCTGCCGTACGTGCGCGCCTTCGCCCGTGCGCTCATGAGCAACATCTCCGCCCTGCCATGCTTCCTCGGCTTCTTCTGGATGCTGTGGGACCGGCGCAAGCAGACCTGGCACGACATGGTCGCCGACTCGTTGGTCGTCCGCGCCAGCGTGTACCCGCCCGGCGAGTTCGGCCGCCCCGCACGCTGAGCAGCCCGAGCCGCAACGTCGGTTGGCTCGTCAGTCGCCCGGGACCGCCAGGTCGAGCCGGCGGAGCCGCGCGGGGTCGGCGAAGATGTCGATCTCGACGATCCTCCCGCGCCTGACGGTGAAGCCCACGACCGCAAAGGGCCGTCCCCCCGCAGCCATGACAACGCCAGCGGCCCCGTTCACCAGCGCCGGTTGTCCTAGCCGGGCAAGCCGCGCGAAGCCGCCAGCGGCGAGCGTCTGCTCGGCCACGGCCGCCGCTCCGCGAACCACCCTCGAGGCGCCCAGCGGCAGGGCGCCACGGTCGGCTCGGACCACCACGTCGGGGTCGAGCATCGCCACCAGCCCGGCGAAGTCACCGTCGCGGGCGGCGGCGAAGAACGCGTCGACGACTTCCCGCTGGCGGGCCAGATCGGCGTCGGGCACCGGGGCCGCGCCCTGCACCCGGCGGCGGGCGCGGCTGGCGAGCATCTTGGCCGCGTTCGGGGAGCGCCCCACGATCGGGGCGATCTCCTCGAACGGCACGGCGAACATGTCGTGCAGCACGAACGCCAGCCGCTCGGCGGGCGCCAGCGTGTCCAGCACCACCAGCAGCGCCAGCCCGACCCCCTCGGCCAGCAGCGCCTGCTGCTCGGGGTCGACCCCGTCCTGGCGGCTGACGATCGGGTCGGGCAGGT